>JAABUP010003121.1_pt1 | contig 29941 bp, 34 predicted proteins | sample 5559201 | NCBI WGS metagenome assembly JAABUP01 (sample SAMN10711887, study PRJNA513373) | rock metagenome | isolation source: Antarctica rocks | place: Antarctica | reverse complement strand
GCCTTCTGCCGCATCCGCGGCTATCTCTCCACCATGCGCAAGCAAGGCGTCCAGATGCTCGCCGCGCTCGATAGCGTCTTTATGGGTCACCCGCTCGCCCCCCAGGGATGTCCTGAATAGTTACAAATGAATAAGGAGTAGTTTCCTGTGCATGTAAGTCCTAAAAACACATAGGGTCATGCATTTCTGTAGCCAGCGTGCTGCCTGTGGCGGTGGCCCTCACACACATCGTGGTGGCCATGGGCGTCCCTGGGGTTACTGCGGCCCCGGGGGCGGCACGTGGGGACGCCTGAGACGTTGTAGGCGGCGCGTGGGGGCGCTGCGGGTCCTGTACCCCTCGGGCGCTGGTGCGGCTCCTGGGGCTTCTTGAGCCGTGTGAGCGCAGCGGCGCGCGGAGGACCAAGGCGGCGTGGGCGGGCCGCCGGCGGTGCGCTCTTGTCGCCCTGATGGGGCAGGGCGGCGGCCCACGCCCTCGACGGGCCGGCGGGGGAGCTGGGGGCCTCGGTCCGGGGGCGCGTGGGGCGGGCGCGCGCGAGCGGCTGCAGACGGGTCGAACTCGGGCACGCCCTGAGCTGGGTGGCTCCACGCAATTTCACACCGGGGCCGGTGGGGGCGGTGGCCCTCGGGACGCTCTCAGCAGCCGTGGGGGCGGCTGTCTGGTGGATGAAGGGACATCTTGTAAGATCCCAAAGTTGTTGCGCGGATGCCAGGCGCGGGCAACGATGAAATCCCACAGATAATGAGCGGATTGTCCCAGAGTTCCTGCGCCACCCTGCACAAAATCCCACAAAAGGTGCGCCGATCCGCGGGCTGAGATGCCTGCACGCCGCGCTTTTCACACGTGATGAGGGGGCCTGTGCAGGATGGCGCAGGAACTCTGGGATTTGTGGCGCAGGAATTGTGGGATCTTACCTGGCGATCCGCACAACTGGTGCCGGCGGCGGCATCTTGTTGCTATAGTGGCGTCAATGAGGGCGTCATAGGGGAAGCAGAGCGTCGAGGGCGAGGGCAGCGCGTATGGGGCGGGTGCAGCTGACGGTGGGGACGCGCTATCGGTGGGGCGGGCGCATGTACGTGGTGCGTCAGCTCGTGCGTGAGGGTGGGCTCCTCGTGGAGGACCAGACAGGGGGAGGCCAAGCGGTCGTTGCCCGCGACGACCTCCAGGCCGCCTGGGGTGCTGGGGGGCTCACGTTCGCGGGCGCGGGCCTGTGGACAGGGTCTGCCCCCGACAGGTCACGGGCCACGGCGGCGACGATCGCCGACGTCCACCTGCTGCCCGAGGCGCAACGGGCGGAGGCGTGGCGGCGGTACGCGCTGATCCAGCCGTTGCTGGCTGTGCCAGCGCGTGTGTCATCATTCGACGCACCCAGGAGGACTCCATGGATCATCCCGTGACGATGCCCGCCGCTACTCATCTCACGCACGATACCCACGCCCAACTCGTGGCCCTGGCCCACGAGCAGGGTGACTCCGTTGAATCCGTGCTCCGTCACGCCATCGAGCGCGGTCTGCCCCTCCTCCTCCAGGAGCAGCGCCAGATCGAGGAAGCCCGGCGCAACGGCCACCCTCCTCCGGCCTGACGACGACCTGTCGCTCAGACGGTCAGGTGACGAGGACCGGCGCCCTGTCTCGCGTGACGAGGACCGGCGCCCTTCTTGAGTGGGGCTCATCAACAGACAGGTGGTAGGGTTTCTGCTGGAATGAGACACGTAGGCCAAGAGATTAGGACTCGCACGCGACACGAGGAGGTGTCCGATGAACCGAGATCTAGACACGGGTGACACAGCGGGCAGGGACGGGGATACGACGCTCGTCGGTGAAAACGCTCTGGGCGGGGCCATGGCAAACAGGTGGCAGGCCACGATGGACATCGCCAGGCAGGAGGAGAGCGGCCCCGGCGTGGGGGTGGTGGACCGGCGTGCGGCGAACGCGTTAGTGAGCCAGGCGCCGGCGGCCCGTATGGCGGATGGGCAGATCACGGTGGGCGTCGAGGTCTTCGACGCGGGTAGCGAGTGGACCGTATCTCATGACCGTTGACAATTTTGGGAAGCCGGTCCCCGGAGCGTCACCCCGAACTTTGCAGGGGAAATACCCCTTTCGGGCGATGCCGCGTGAGCGCAGGCCCTCACCCCCACTTTACGACCCAGTCGTGAGGCCTTTTGGCCGCACAACGCAGCATGTCCCGATGGGACCCCTATGCTGTGTTCTGGATGCGCGCGTCGCTCGACGGCAGGCACGAGGATGGAAGGAGGAGGCCATGACCATGGAGGCTATCCCGACGAAGATCGAGAAGCGTGAGAAGCCCGCCGAGATACCGGTGGCCGAGCGGGGGGGGGTACCCGAGGAGTGCAGCTTGCCTGTGGACGGGGCGGGGGTGAGCCGGTGAGCCTGGTCGATCTCGTCCACGGTCGCGTCGATCTCAAGGAGGTGTGCCTCCACTACGTCACCGCCGGCGCGGGCGAGCCGGTGGTGCTGCTGCATGGCTTCCCGCAAACGTGGTTCACTTGGCGCCGGATCATACCCGCCCTCGCCGCGAGGTACACGGTCATCGCCCCAGACCTACGGGGCCTCGGGGACTCCACCAAGCCCCAAGGGGGCTACGACAAGCGCACGGTCGCCGGGGACATCCGCGAACTGGTGAGGGCTTTGGGCTACGAGCGCATCCGCCTCGTGGGCCACGACATCGGCGGCTGGGTCGCCTACCCCTACGCCGCGGCACACCCGGAGGAGGTGGAGAAGCTGGTCATACTACAGGCATTGGTCCCGGGCTACGGCCTCGAGCGGAATATGCAGGAAGCCTGGCACTTCCGATTCCACATGGAGTTGGATGTCCCTGAGGCGCTCGTTAGCGGCCGGGAGAGGATGTACCTGAACCGCTTCATCAGCAACGGGATCTACGATCGCTCCGCCATAAACCCCGAGGCTCTCGACGAGTACGTCCGCTGCTTCTCGACGCCTGGGGCACTGCGCGCCGCCTTCAACTACTACCGGGCACTGCCACAAGACGCGAAGGATAACGAGGACCTGGCGAAGATGAAGCTCCCCATGCCCGTCCTCGCCCTGGGCGGCGAGTTCTCTGAGGGCGACAACGTGCTCGATTCCGTGAGACAGGTCGCCGAGGACGTGCGGGGCGGGACCGTCGAGCGTTGCGGGCACTGGATTCCGGAGGAGCGTCCTGACCACTTGGCGGAGTTGATGCTCGACTTCTTCGACCGGTGACGGATGAGACGGCGGTCGGGATGCGTGTGCTGGCTGGTTCCGTTGGGGCTTGCTGAGGTGGGTGAAAAGTCTTCGGTATGCACTCCGCTACCCACCCATAATACGGCTACGCGACGGTTTTCATGCCGAACACGAGGGCTCTATCGGGCTGAAGCAATCGTCTTACCCGACGATTTTTCGGACAAAATGCACCACCTCAGCGGGTGTCAACGGAACCCTTTGAGGCTATAAGCGACGAGGAGAAAAGGCAAAGACGCGCTAGTTCAGGCCGTTAGATCGTTTTCCGATTTCGCCAACAGAGTCATATAGGCGGAAGAGCCAGCGTCATGTGGCGCGGTCCACCGAGAGCGACCCGACGATCGTCGAGAGCCCGCTGGAGGTGTCGCGTGGGGCGTGCGGACCCAACGCGCGGATGGGCGCCCCGAAGCGGGCCACCACGCGCTGAGGCCATGAGGCGTTGGGGATAGATAGCCGCTGCCGTCCCAGACCTCGTCATGGTGACGCACGATCTTAACGCCCCGCGCGACGCGGATGTCGCACCCCGAGACGTCGCTGCCCTACGACACCTGAGCGGGGATGTCCCTGGATCTAGTGATCCCGCATGCGGGATCACGGGCGAACGAGCGGAGATAGACCAGCGCCGCGTCGAGCGCGAGACCCAGCGGGCGTGCGTTCCGGCGTGTCTGCGTCAGCAGCAGGCCGCCCTGGATACTCGCCATCGTCGCCGTCGCCAGCGCGGCCGGATCGGCCGCTGACGCCAACTCGCCGCGCGCCCGCATGCGCTCCAGTCCACGCGCGAGGTAGCCCTCCCACGCGTCGAAGGAGCCGATGAGATCCATCCGTGCCCCTTCGTCCTGGTCCGCCAACTCGCTCGCTAGCGAACCGAGCGGGCAGCCGCCGACGCAGCCTTGCTCCTCCTGGAGCCGGACCAGGGCGTCGAACCACCCCGCGATGGCCGCCCACGCGTCGAGCGCCTCTAGCCACGGCTCCTGCGCCGCGAAGACCCGCGCGGTCTGGCGGGCGATGACGGCGCGCACCAGATCGTCCTTGTTGGCGAAATAGTGGTAGAGCTGGCTCTTGCTCACCCCCGCCGCCGCGATCACGTCGTCCAGGCTGGCGCCGCGCACCCCCTGGGCGAACATGAGCGCTGCGGCCGCGGCAATAATACGCTCCCGACTGGCCTGCCCACGCCGCGTCTTCGGGTGTGTTGTCATACCCTCTATTTTACCACGCGCCCGACTATGTGGACTCGTAGGTCCAACTGTGCTATAGTGGACTTATCGGTCCAAAAAGCGGAACTAACCGCCGCTACGAGATGAGGATGGATAGACGTGTCGTGAGGAGTACTGATGACACCCACCCAGACGCCGACCCTGACGGGGCAGATCGACGCGTTCCAGCAGGCCCTGGCCGGTCAGGTCCCCGCTGCTATCATGACCCAGTTCGCGGCGGAGGCCGAGCGGGTCGCCCGCTCCGGCATTGCCGCGCACGCCCTCGCGGTTGGCGCGCCGGCCCCCACCTTCTCCCTGCCCGCTGCGACGGGAAACGTGGTGCGCCTCGCGGACCTGCTGGAGCGCGGACCGGTCGTGTTGATCTTCTACCGTGGCGAGTGGTGTCCCTATTGCAATCTGACCTTGCGCGCCTATCAGGCCGCGCTTCCCGCGATCACCGCGCTAGGCGCGACGCTGGTCGCCGTGTCGCCGCAGACACCCGATAACTCGCTCACGACCGTTGAGAAGAAAGAGCTGACCTTCCCAGTCCTGAGCGACGCCGGCAACGCGGTCGCGCGCGCGTACGGCCTGGTCTTCAGCCTCTCCGAGGACGTGCGCCCGATGTACACGGCGATCGGCTCCGATCTGCCCGCGTATAACGGCGACCAGTCGTGGGAGCTACCGATGGCGGGCACGTTCGTCATCGCGCGGGACGGGACGGCGCGCCTGGCCTTCGTCGATCCGGACTACACCCATCGGCTGGAACCAGCGGAGATTGTGGCCGCGTTGCGCGACCTCGCGGCGGGCCGCTAGCCCAGGCGGCGAGATGACGGAGGTGTGCTGGAGCGCGGCGCTCCACCGCACAGCAGATGAGCAGACGCGACAGGGAAAGACAGCAGATGAGTAGATGCGACAGGGAAAGGACGAGGACGAATGACCACCATACAGGGGAAGATTGCGTTGGTGACGGGAGGTGGCCGCGGTATCGGGCGGGCGACCGCGCTCGAACTGGCGCGCCAGGGTGTTGATATCGCCATCGCGGCGCGCAACTCCACGGAGCTTGATGAGGTAGCCGCCGCCGTCCGCGCGCACGGACGGCGCGTCCTGGCCGTCCCGGTCGACCTGGGTGACGCGCGGGCGGCGCGAGGACTCGTCGCCACGGTGGAGCGGGAGCTCGGTCCGCTCGCGATCTTGATCAATAATGCAGGCATGGTGGGGCCGTTCGGTCTGAGTTGAGACCTTGATCCGGACGAATGGGAGCGGGCGTTACGCCTCAACCTGCTGGCGCCGTTCCTGTTGGCGCGCACGGCGCTCCCCGGCATGATCGCCGCGGGCTGGGGCCGCATCGTGAACGTGTCCTCAGGCGCGGCCCAGCACCCCTTCGCGCGCACGGGCGCCTACTCGACCTCCAAGGCGGGCCTGGACATGTTGACGCGCCAACTCGCGGTCGAACTGGCGGGGACCAACGTGGCCGTGACGGCGGTCTACCCCGGCATCGTCGACACAGCCATGCCGGCCAGCATCCGGGCTCAGCCGGCGGAGGTCGTCGGCGCGGCTACGGCCGAGCAATTTCAGCGCTTGCAGGCCGACGGGGCCTTACAGTCGCCAGACCGGCCGGCGCAGCTCATCGCCGCCCTTGTCGCCGCGGACGACCTCTCATTCACGGGGCGCATCGTCACGATCGGCGACGAGGAGGGGCAACGTCTGCTGGCGGGGCACGCGACGACGTCGCCCGGTCGCTGACCGGCGTCGCCTGCCGCGGCGAGGTGTGTGGCGGGTGTAGGGTCGCCCGCGGTGAGCGGGCGCACGACGCCTGATAGGATTGCTGTGATACGATCAATGAGAGGCCGGTAGCAGGCGGGAGGGGGCGGTTATGGGGAGATCATGCGTTGTCGCGGTGGTCCAGGCGGAGGTCGCGCCCGATCTAGCGGCCGGCCTGGAGAGGACCGCGCAGCTCGCGCGCGTGGCCGCGCGCTCAGGGGCCGCGTTGATCGTCTTCCCCGAGACGTGGCTCCCCGGCTACCCGGCCTGGCTGGACGTCTGCCGCGATGTCGCGCTCTGGGATCACCCGCCGGTCAAGGCGGTCTTCGCGCGCCTGGCCGCGCAGAGCGTGGCCGTGCCCGGCCCGGCCCTGGAGGCGCTGGCCACGATCGCCCGCGACGCCGGAGCCACGCTGGTGCTGGGGGTGTGCGAGCGCGTGGAGCAGGGCGCGGGGCGGGGCACCCTCTATAACACCCTGCTCACCCTGGGGCCGGACGGCCGGCTGCTCAACCACCACCGCAAGCTGATGGCGACTTACACGGAGCGCCTCGTCTGGGGCGCGGGCGACGTCGAGGGGCTGCGGGGCGTGGACACGCCGGTGGGGCGGGTCGGCGGGCTGATCTGCTGGGAGCACTGGATGCCCCTGGCCCGGCAGGCGTTGCACGAGGCGGGGGAGGATATCCACGTCGCGGTGTGGCCGACGGTCACGGAACTGCACCAGGTGGCCAGCCGCCACTACGCCTTCGAGGGGCGCTGCTACGTCCTGGCCGCGGGCGCGCTGATGCGGGCCGCGGCGCTGCCGGCCGACCTGGAAGCGCATCCAGACCTGATCGCGGACCCAGCGCAGTGGGTGCTGCGCGGCGGCAGCGCGATCATCGGCCCCGACGGGCTCTATGTGCGGGAGCCGGTCTACGACGAGCCCTGTGTGCTGCTGGCCGAGCTGGATCTGGGCCGCATCCGTGAGGAGAGCATGACGCTGGACGTGGGCGGCCATTACCACCGCCCCGAACTCTTCACCTTTCAGACGCATCGCGCGGGACGCCGCCGCGCGGGCGTGGTGGACGACGTGACCACGGGACAATGGGAAGGTAGCGATGTCAGCACCCTATCTTAAGGAGGCCGTGGCGCGGGGTGAGCGGGAGACGCTGATCCGCTTCGTGCGCCTGCACCTGGGCGACGGCAACGAGGAGGTTGGCCGCCGCGAGATCGACAAGGCCTGGGCCGAAGCCCTGACGCTGCTCCTCGACGCGCCGCCGGCGGACCGCGCGTTCATCGTCGAGACCCTGGCGACCAAAGACCCGGCGACGCTGGCTCACCTGTTCTTCGACCTGCACTTCTACCTCGTCACACAGTCAGGAGAGTGGATTCATGACGGAAATCTCTAACGCTACTACCCGTGATCAGCTACGCCCTGGCCTCTGGGAGACGATCGATGAGCGCTACCCTGGCGTTATGATCACCAAGGAGGACAGTGTCCCGTTGGCCCGCCTGGACAGGCCGCTGTCCACGGCGCGCCTGGCCTTCGTGAGTTCGGCGGGCATCCAGCCCACGGGGACGCTGCCCTTCGACGTGGCGCACCCCATCGGGGACTACTCCTTCCGCCTGGTCCCCTCCGGCGCGACGCCGGCGGACCTGGAGATCCACCAGATCAAGTATCCGACCGTCGGTGCGAATCGCGACCTGAATGTGATCTTCCCGATTGAGCGGCTGCAAGAGCTGGCCGCCGAGGGCGTGATCGGCGGCTTGACGGACAACTTTATCTCGTTCATTGGCTACAACATGGACCCGGAGCGCCTGGAGCGGACGCTGGCCGAGGACATCGCGGAGGCGGTGGTCGCCGAGGGGGCGGACATCGCTCTCCTGGCGCCGGCCTGACCGCTCTGACATCAGTCCGTCGCGCTCGTGCAGCGCGCTTTAGAACGACGGGGCATCTCCACCGTGTCCGTGACGGTGGCCCGCGACATCACGGAACATGCCCGCCCGCCGCGCGCGGTCTTCGTGCCCTTCATGATGGGACACCACTTCGGAGTCCCCTTCCATCGGGCGTTGCAGCGGCGCATCATCCTGGCGGCCCTCGACCGCATCGCGCTGGCCGAGCGGAGCGGGGACATCCACGACCTGCCCGTGACGTGGGCGCAGGCGCGCCGGGAGGGGCAGGAGATCGAGCGGCGGCTCCACCAGCATCAGGACAGACCATAGGCATCGCATAGGGAGGAAACGAGAGATGGTGATAGGAGTGGGTGACAAGCTTCCGGATGTCACGTTGCAAGGATTGGATGGAGAGACCGTCACGCTCGGTCATCTGCGCGGCAAGCGGCGGTTGCTCTTCTTCTAGGGCTCGTGGTGAAGCTGCCGCGCGCAGCTGCCCGGGTGGCAGCAGGTGTCCGATGCCCACAAGGATGCGGATTTCGAGGTCATCGCGATCGCCATGGAGCACACCGGGGCGGAGCAGGCCCGTCCATTCGTCGAGGTGGCCGGGGCGACCTTTCCCACGTTGGTCGATGACACGGGCGCCACGGCCACGGCCTTCGGCTTCAAGGCCGTGCCCAATGGGGTGCTGATCGATGCGGACGGCGTCGTGCGCTACGCCAAATACGGGGGGTTCTCGGTCGAACACGCCGAGGACCGCGCCGCCGTCGAGCGGTTCGCGGCGGGGGAGAACGCCAGCGAGAGCCCGGCGGCCATGACGCCGTACACGCTCGATGCGACCACGCAAGACCTCGTCGCGACGCGGTTGCGGCTGGGGCGGCTGCTGGACAGCCTGGGCCGGCGGGAGGAGGCGGTGGTGGAGTGGCGGGGGGCGTTACGCCATGATCCCGAGAACCTCGTGATTCGCAAGCAGATCTGGGCGGCGCTGTACCCCGAGAAGTTCCATCCCACGATAGATTGGGACTGGCAGCAGGAGCGATTGGCGCGGGAGCGGGCGGAGGAGATCGCGGCCGGTGTCTGCGGTCCCGATGGCTGCCCGTTGCCCGCGCGCTAGCCCTGTCAGGGCGACATGGCGCCCCTTTGCCACGTCGTGTCGCCCCGACACCACCTGACGAGAGCCGGCGCGACGCGTGAGGCTCCGGCCGCGGTGAGGAACAGGGCGCGGGACCGCGTGGGCTGTGCGCGGAGGACACAGGGCGCGGGACCGCGTGGGCGTCGAGCGGCGAGAGGTTGCTGGTATAAGGGGGGGATCATGGAGGACAGGGCGGGTGGATGACCTTGTGCTGCCGGTGCAGCCGGACCTGCAGCGGTTCCTGCGCCGTGCCCTGATGGCGCTCCGCTGGATCACGCTCGTCGTCCTGTTTTTGATTACCGCCATGCAGCCCACCACGGGCCTGGTGCGCTTGCCCTCGTGGGTGCTGGTCCTGCTGTTCGCCGCCGTCAGCCTGCTCGTCGATCTCCTCGGCGCCGTCCTGCCCCCGCTCCGGGCACTCCCGACCATGGCCCTCCTGACGCTGCCGGTGGCCGCCCTCCTCTATGCCCTCGCCGGCGAGCCCGGCGGCCCGCTCTTCGTCCTCTTCTTCCTGACGGTCGACTACGCCGCCGCCAGCATGACCTTGCGCGGCACGCTGGCCTACGTCGGCGCGACCGTGGTCATCGTGGCCGCCATCGATCCCCTGCTCCCCCTCTGGATGCACATGGCGACGGACGGACGCATGCTCGTCGCCCGCCTGGTCACGCTGGCCCTGGTCGGCGCGGGTATGGCCCTCCTGACGCGGCGTCTGGTGCTCGAGCAACAGGCCCACCGCTCCGTGCGCGATGAGGCCGAGCGCCTGGAAACCCTCGACCAGCTGCGGGCGGACTTCATCGCCACGGTGTCCCACGATCTGCGCACCCCGCTCACGGCGGCGCGGGTGGGCCTGGGCATGCTCGACACCGGCTTCGGCGACCGACTGCCGACGGACGAGCGCGGCCTGTTGGCCGACGCGCGCCTCAACGTCGAGCGCCTGCACCGGCTGATCGACGATCTGCTGGCGTACAACCAATTGGAGGCCGGTGTCCTGCGGCTGGAGCGGGATCTCATCGACGTGCGCTCCGTCGTGATGGAGGCGCTGTCCTCGGTCCATGCCCTCGTCCAGGACAAGGGCCAGCGCGTGGAGGTGGACCTGCCTCGGCCCCTCCTGGTTAGCGGCGATGCGCAGCGGCTGTCGCAGGTCGTGGTGAACGTGCTGGCGAACGCGCATCGGCACACACCCCCCGGCACGCGCATCGCGCTCTGGGGGCGGGCAACGGACGCGGAGGTCGTGCTCGCGGTCAGCGACAGCGGGCCGGGCCTGCCGCCCGAGGAGGTGGAGGCGGTTTTCCGGCGCTTCCACCGCGCGGGGAGCGCGGCCGGATCGGGCTTGGGCCTGGCGATCGCCCGGGGGATCGTCGAGTTGCACGGGGGGCGCCTGTGGGCCGAGAGCGCCCCCGGCCAGGGGGCCACCTTCCGCATGGCCCTGCCGCGCCACCACGACGGGAGTGAGGCATGACATTCACGCTGCTCATCGCCGACGATGCGCGCGAGATCGCGCGGGCCGTGGCCTACGGCGCGCGCATGACGTGGCCGGGCTGCGCGGTGGCGCTGGCGGCGAGCGGCGACGAGGCGCTCCGGCTGTTCGCTCAGACGCAACCGGACCTCGTGGTGCTGGATGTCTCCATGCCCCCGCCCGACGGCTTGGAGGTCCTGCGGCGCATCCGCGAAACCTCCGCGGTCCCTATCCTGATGCTCACGGTGCGCGAGGCCACGCTGGACAAGGTCCGGGCGCTCGACCTCGGCGCCGACGACTACGTCACGAAGCCGTTCGACCACATCGAGCTCCTCGCACGCCTGCGCGCCCTGGTGCGCCGGTCGCACGCCCAGCAGGTTCCTGTGCTGCCCGTGCCCGTCGTCGCCATCGGCGACCTGGTCATCGACGTCGCCGCCCGACGTGTGCGTGTCCATGGAGAAGAGGTCCGCCTGACGCCGACCGAGTACCGCCTGCTCGCGGAACTGGTGCGCCAGGCCGGCGCCGTCGTCCCGCATCAGGCCCTCATCGCGCAGGTCTGGGGCCCCGATTTCAGCGCGGATGCGCAGCATCTCAAGGTGTTCGTGCGCCGGCTCCGCCAGAAGCTCGGCGATGACGCCGAGCGCCCCCGCTACATCCAGACGGTGTGGGGGATGGGCTACCGCTTTACGCCGCCCGACTGAACACGCCGGGCTCCACGTCTCCGTGCTCGCGCGCGGTCAACGCGTGTGTAGGCGCCGTTTGTCACTTCCTCACCGGATCTTACAGCGTGGGCAAGAGCAAGAAGCGATGGACCTCCGTGACGAGGAGCGATGGGGCTCCATGCGGGCGACGTGAACCGCGCTCCCAGATCCGTCGCGCGGCCCGCATCGGCCTGCGCGATCACGGACGGCGCGGAGCGGGCGCGGGCTGATCAGCGCTGTTGTCCGCGCGGGGCCGTCTCGTGGTCGCTGGCCCCAAGATCGACGATCGTGCCCGGCTCCGTCGCCGTCAGCAGGGCGAGCGCCCGGCGCAGCACCGCGCGCTGGGCGGCATCGTCCCCCGGTGGCCCCACCGTCTGCCCGTTCGGATACCCCGTCACCAGGGCGCGCGGAGGCCGCACGCGCGCGATGAGACCGCGCCGGACCGCCACGGCCACGGTCGGGACGCCCCGGGCCTCGATTGCCCGTCCAATCAGTCCCACGGACTGATGGCAGATCGGTCAGACCGGGACCAGCAGGGCCGCGTCGGGGCGCAACGCCGCGACCTGATCGGCGAGCGCGGGGGCGCAGGTCTCCTGAACGGCGGCCCAGTCCGGGTTGTAGCCCATGACGCTGAAGCTGGGGTCGAGCACCGCGCCGATCATCCCCGCCTGGGCAAGCTCGCGCAGGCGATCCACAGGGTAGACGACGTTGAGGTCCCGCGCGGCCGCCGCGTGGTCGTAATGTTCGTGCGCCAGGCCGAGGCGCGCGGGCGGCGTCGCGAGCGGGATGGGGCGAGACGAGAGATCTCCATAGGGGTTGGCCGCGTCGAACGGCTCCTGGCGCCCCTGGACGAAGACGCCGGCGCTTGTGACCAGGGCGATGCGGGCGGCGGCCAGGTCGCCCGTAAACGGCGTCCAGGGGACCGGCTCGCCCGTCAGGTCCAGCGCGGGGTATCCCCGGAACGCGGCGCCCCAGTCGGCCCGCTCCAGCGCGGGACGCCGCTCCTCCAGCCAGGACCGCAATGCCGCACGCCGCGCATCATCTGTCCGCATGTCTGTCTCCTCGTGTCATGTGCCCTGCCGCTCTCGGATGGACGCGGCGCCAGCTGTCTCAGATGGAGCGGTAGGGGGAAACGGCCGCCTCCAGGCGTGCCCTGGTCGCCGCCATCCGCGCGTCAACCTCCCCCGGATGCGCCGGTTGGCCGCGATCAGGGGCGCCCATCGCTCTGGGCCTATTTCCGCGGCCTTGACCAGGAGGGTCGTCTCCCCCACCCTCAGGGGCTCACGGTGACGGCCCATCAGGGTCAGCCGCGCGCCCGCGCGCCCGAACACCATGGCGGTCACCCGTCCACTCTCGATCTCCACCCCGGTCGCCACAACAGATCGCCCCGCGACGGCCACCAATATCCCTTTCCCCCTCCCCCGCACCCCATGGTCCATGACCACGGGGTTACGCCGCACATGTATGTCAGGAGGCTATATCCAGTCTAGCACGAGGACCGCGACCCGGATTGACAGGGGGCGCTACGCGCTCAACATGAGGGCATCATGTCGCACCGTTGTGGGTGATGAGCCGCGTCCAGGTCCGTCCCCTGGACGCGTGCGCCATCGTGGCCGCAGCCGACCCCGACCCCACGACGATGCCGGCGCGCTACCCCGCGGTCTATCACGCGTGTCCGCGGACCTCTCAGGCGCCCGGATGCGGTATCTGGCGGTCGGTCACCATGTCGTCACCATTTCGTCACCGTTTCGTCACCGGATAGCTCCCTGCCGTTCACCGTTTCAGCGCGATTCCGGCATGCCGCGTGCCCTCACAGGAGGGGGGCACGGAATGGGGGCCGGGAGGAGAGTAGGGTGATGACACGACTCGTGGACGTGCTCCAGGCGCGCGGTCTGGATGCCGAGCTTGACCCCTCCGGCCTCCTGGCCACGCTACAGGGGGAGCGCTGTTCCGTGTATGTGTATGAGGCGCCCCGGGGAGACGGCTACTACACCTGGTGCGACGATCCGGCGGAGCGGACGGTTGAAGTCTACAGCGACCCCGCCGAGGCTGTCCAGGCGGGGCTACGCCGAGCGGCCTACGCGGCGAGCGCGGAGGGAGGGAGGGGATCACTGACGCTATGAGTTCAGGACATGCGAAAGGGGGCGCTCAGCAACGCCGTCTCGACGGGCGCCACGTCCATTGGCTAGATGGGCGCATACTCGGATCGCGCCAGAGGAGGGAAGGACGCCGCTGACGCCTACGTCAACCGGATCAGGCCGATCTGGGTGCGCATTCATCCACCGCTACTGGTGGCGACGCGACCGAGAACATCCGCATTCGTCACTACACCGCGCTCACCGACAGGTTTGACTCAACCAAGGACGACGACAGAACGCCCCACGAGGAGGAGGAAGGAACATGAAGAGACGCGCATCGCTCGTATCGCTCGCGCTCGCGCTTGTGGCGCCGGCCCTGGCACTCGCGGGAGGTGGTCCCCCAGGGGGCCAGCATACTCTTGACTGGCCGTTCTACGGCAATGATCTCGGTGGCATGCGCTATCAAAACGTTGACCAGATCACTCCGACCAACGTCGCTCATCTCACACCGGCGTGGATCTTTCACACTAACGTCATGAACAAAGAGACCTCGTTCGAGGCGCAGCCGATCGAGGTGGCTGGCACGCTCTACATCGCCTCTCCGCACGACCACGTGTTCGCCCTTGATGCGACCACCGGCGCCCTCAAATGGACCTACAATCCTATCGACATGCCGCCGCTCTTCCGACTCGCGCTCTGCTGCGGACAGACCAGCCGGGGCGTGGCGGTTGGCGCCGGCAGGGTTTTCGTGGCGCGCATGGACGCCGTGCTGGTGGCGCTCGACGCGGCGACCGGCCGCGTCGAGTGGGAAACTCGCGTCGCCGATTGGCACAAGAAGTACGCCGAGAACATGGCGCCGCAGGTCGTCGCCGGTATGGTTCTGATGGGTAGCTCAGGTGGCGAGTACCAAAAGCGGGGTTTCCTCGCGGCCTACGACGCCGCCACGGGGCGGCAGCTCTGGCGTATCCATACCACGCTCCCTGGCGCGAGTTGGGCGGGCGCCTCATGGCAGCGCGGTGGGGGTAACATCTGGGTAACGCCTGAGGTCGACCCTCAGCTGGGCCTGATCTACGCGCATACCGGCAACGCCTCGCCGGACATCAACGGCAGCCGACGCGCCGGCGACAACTTGTACACCGATGCGCTTCTGGCCGTTGACCTGCGCACGGGCGCGGTGCGCTGGCACTTCCAGGAGGTGCACCACGACATCTGGGACTACGACACCGCTCAACCGGCTCAGCTTTACACCCTCGTGAAGAATGGCCAATCGATCCCTGTGATCGGGCACGCCAACAAGGACGGGTTCTACTTCATCCTCGACCGCCGCACCGGTCAGCCGGTGTATCCGGTCCGGGAGGCGCCCGTCCCCACGAAGCCTGAGTGGCAGCATCCCGCGCCCACGCAGCCGGAGTCGACCATCGTGCTGATTCCGCAAGCAGTGGAGTCAACGCCGCCGGGGCTGACCGCGGCGCCGCTGTTCACGCCACCGCAAGAGCAACCCCTGCTGGAGCAACCGGGAGCCGAGATATCTGGACCCGAATGGACACCCGGCGCCTATAGCCCGCGCACGCGTTATGCTTACATCCCCGCCGGTGGGTATTCACCCTGGCTCTACCATGCCACGCCCACCGAGGTGAACTCCTATGGCTCGACCGGCAGCCCGCCGGCAGTTCCGGGTCTGAAGAGCTATGGGCTTTTCGACGCCGTGGACACGACAACCGGCCGGATCGCGTGGCAGACGCGGGTCCCTGATGTGACCATCAGCGGCGCCGTCGTCGCGGGCGACCTGGTGTTTTGGGGCCTGGATGACGGGACGTTCCTGGCGCAAGACGCGGGGACAGGCCGCATCCTGTGGCGCTATCACAGCCATCTGGCCGGTGTAGGTGGCGCGAATGGGTCCGGCGCGGCCTACGTGGTCGGCGGCCGGGAGTACGTGGTGATGGCGTTTGGGGGGAGCAGCCATGTCCGCGGCGATACAGGTATGGCGACCTCACCTCTCGGCGACGCGCTGATCGCGTTCGCGCTGCCCCGGGAGGGCCAGAGCGCCGCACGGGTGGTGACGGCGCAGCCCGTGCAGGTCCCGCTCGGCGCCCCTGCCGCCGTGAGCGGGGTGGCACGCCCTCCCGCGGGGTCGACGGTGATCGAACTCAAGACGCACGATCTCATCTATGACCCCCATAGCTTCACGGTGCGCGCCGCCGCGCGGGTCGCGGTGCATGTTATGGACGATGGTCTCCTGCCGGCGAGTTTCGCCGTTAACCTACCGACCGGAGCGATTGGACTGGCCCAACCGCTAAATCCTGGCCAGGAGACCTATCTTGCCTTTACCGCGCCACAACGTCCAGGCGCGTACGAGTTCTTCGATGCGATCCAAGGAGACAAAGGATATGCGCCGGCGGGCATTATGCGGGTCGTACAGAGGTAATTCAGCGTGGCCACGGATGGGCTGACGGTGGCAGACTGTCCACTCGGCCCCAGCGCGTCGATCGTTTATCACGGTGAGGAAGGAGGTGATTGTCGTGGAGTGGGTCAAGCCTGATTTCGAAGAGTTCGAGACCGAAGCTGAGGTAACGGCGTACGCGGATCACTGGTAGTCGTCGCCGGTCCAGGCAGACGCAACCAAAGATTGCCGTGCTGGCGCGTGTCAGATCGAGGCGCGCCAGCACGCGGGCTTCGACGGCGTCCGTGATCGGCGCCGATGCGCATGGAGGGCATGGGTGTGGGTTCGTATTCTGGGGTCAGCGGCCGGCGGCGGCTTTCCGCAGTGGAATTGTCAGTGTCCGAACTGCCGCGCGGCGCGTGAGGGATCGGCCTTCTGCCGCGCGCGCACGCAGTCATCCATCGCGGTCAGCACGGATTACACGCATTGGTTCCTGTTCAACGCGTCGCCGGATATCCGCGCCCAGATCGACGCCTTCCCGGCGCTCTGGCCACGAGGGGCCGTGCGGCACACACCGATCCAGGGTATCGTGCTCTCGGACGCGGAGATGGATCACACCTTGGGGCTCCTCTCCCTCCGCGAGATGCCGTCGCCGCGGGTCTATGCCACGGCGTCGGTCTACACGGCGCCACACGAGGGGAATCCCATCCTGCGCACGCTTGCGGCCTACTGCCGGGTCGATTGGCGCCCGATGACGCTGGGGGAGGTCGTGTCTCTACGCCACACCGACGGCGCGGACAGCGGATTGCGCTGCCAGGCTTTCGCCACGCTCACCACCAAGCACGCCATCTTCGCCGCCGACGCGGCCCCGCCCCTCGATGCGCGCGTCGGCTATCGCGTCGTCGACGCGCGGACGGCTCGTGCGCTGGTCTACCTGCCCGCGGTGCAAGAACTGAACGCGGGGGTGCGCGCGCAGATCGAGGATTGCGCCTGCCTGCTCTTTGATGGCACGTGCTGGCACGACGACGAGCTGGCGTGGACTTGTCCTCATGACCGTTGACGTTTTTGGGGCACCGATATCCCACTCTGGGTGAGCTCCAGCATGAAGAATTACCGCTCTGGACTGTGAACATTGGGCACGTCGTACCCTAACCGTTCACCTTTACGTATCTAGCTCTCCATTTGTTTCACGATGACTGCTGAAGGTGATCGCCCCAAAAACGTCAACGGTCATGAGGACAAGTCCAAGCTGGCGCGTTTGGGCATCGGCGGTAAGACGGCGCGGCAGATGGGGCCATCTGCCTATCGCCGGCGTGGTCGGCAGCCTGGAGCCTCTGGCCACCCGACGTCACGGGCGTACGGCCTATATTGTCCACATCAACAACACTAACCCTGTGCTCATCGAGACCTCTCCCGAGCGGCGGGCTGTCGAGGCGCGCGGCATCGAGGTGGCGGTCGACGGGATGGAGATAGAGATTTAATGGAGATAGAGATTTAGGTGATGGATATGCGGTCGAAGGGACAGGACACGGACAGGCGGTCGGAGGGACCGGACACGAACACGCAGACGAGTACTATGTGGGCTCCAGACGCGCCGCCGCTCACGCCGGATGAGCTTGTGGCGGCGCTACGGGCACAGGCGCGGCGCTATCAGATACTGTTGGCGAATTGTGGAAGGGGGAATGACGAGCGCTGGGGGGAGACAAAGCATGGGGCAATGGGGCATACTGAGCGTCCACTGGTGCCGCATAGACCAGCACTGAGGAGGCTCCCATGTCCTTGCAGCCACAAGAGATCAGTCCCGTCCCTGTCGAGACAGCCCGTGTCGCCCAGGCCGCCTTCCCCCGTGGGACCGTGGCGATGCACCTGCGCGACACGGTGGGGCTGCTCTATAAAGATACGGACTTCGCGGCGCTGTTCCCCACTCGGGGACAACCGGCGGACAGGGTCTGTGAAAAGTCAGGCAGAGCGGGTTCTGGGAACAAGGAAGCGGAGGGCCGTGGTGGGGCGGGAGCGAAGGTGCTGCCGGAAGGCGGCAATCTCCGTGGTGCCGGTACGGCGGATGAGGGTGAGCACGAGATTGCGGCAGGCGGCCATGATCTGGGGAGCCGGGCCACTGCGCAGGTGAGAGCGATCCTCGCCGAAAGTCATGTCACGCAACCAGTGGCGGCTCTCGATGCGCCAGTGGCCGCGAATAAGCGTGAGCAGGCGGTCGGGGTCGGCGTGGCGGGGGGAAAGGCTGGTGATGAGATAGACGGTTTCTGTCGTCATTTTCTCCGGCGTGCGGACGAGGCGGGCGATCTGGGCGATGCGCGGGAAGGGGACATAGGTGCGCAGGTAGCCGTTGAGGCGGGTGCTCGCGCAGAGGGTGCATGTGTCAGTGCGGCCACGGCGGCGATCAATCGTCTGGGCGGTACACATGGTGGCGCGCGGATCGGCAAAATAGGCGGCCAATGCGGCGTGCAGACGGGGCTGGTTGTCCTTGACGGTGAAGAGGTAGGCGCCGCCATGATCGAGGATGCACGGGGCCAGGGCGGTTTGGGTATGCAAGGCGTCGGCGGTGACGACGCGCCCGCGCAGGGCGAGATGGGGCAGGAGCTCTTGGGCCACGGGTATCTCGTTGGTTTTGTCGCTGATGCGCACCTGCACCAGCGTTTCCTGGGTGGTGTGCGTAGAGACGGAGAGCACCTGGGGGGCCGCCTGCGTCCCCGTGCGGGCGCCACGCACGACCTTGCCATCGAGCGCGAGGGGCTCGCGATCGCGCACGGGACGCGTCTGCTGCACCCAACACGCCAACGCCCGCTCGATATGCGCCACCGACAGGCGCGGCAGCAGCCGCCGATAGAGCGAGCCCGTTGGCGTCAGATGACGGCATGGCCCGCACACACGCGCCAAAACGCTGCGCTGATCGCGCGTCCAGCGTCCCACCTGTAAGCGCCAGTTTTGATGATGCTGCTGGCGAACCTCAATGGAGTCTCGGCGGCAGGTCGGGGCCACGCGTGACCACACGCAGTTCGACGTGCTTGATACTCGCGGCAGAGGGTTCGCCAGCAACATCTTTTGATCTGGCTCATGGGCTCTTTTGATGATGCTGTCTGAGAGGGAAATTTGCACCATGCAGATGAAAATCGGCACGTTTGTCTCCCCCAAAGACGATGACCACCAGTTAGACAGCCGAAACGATCAAGCAGCCTTGTATTATCTTGACCCTAGCATGCGGCGACGAAGCCCAGCAACACAACGAGCGGTTATGCACTGCGAGAACTAGACCGCTTCTATTCCTGATTGGTCATGTGCCCTGTCGATATGACGTCAGCCAACCACCACGCACCTAATTTCTCATCGTTTCTGCCACACATCACCATGGAATCGGCATCATCAAAAGAGCCCAAGAACCCTTTGACTCCGGCACTCACACCACCGCTTCCAATGAGTTGCAATCGCACAAGAGCGCGGCCACTAAACAGATCAACAAGAAGGGCAGATCATAGCGTTGTCCCCGGCGCTTGCGCGGGTCGGGGATCGACGCGAAGGCCGCCTGCAGCGTGCGCAGGCGCGTATCGGTGAACAACGCGGCGCGCTCCGTCGCGCTCAGGGCGGCAAAAAAGGACGGCACGGGCGTATCCTGCATAGGGGATGGTCTCCTGCTGATCGTCTGGTTGGTGTGACACCCTTAACCCTACCAGCGGCTGACCATCCCCTCTATGACCGACTTTTCACAGACCCTGGCGCTACGCGCTCAACATGATGGCATCATGTCGCACCGTTGTGGGTGAGAGCCGCGTCCAGGCCCGTCCCCTGGACGCGTGCGCCATCGTGGCCGCAGCCGACCCCGACCCCACGACGATGCCGGCGCGCTACCCGGCGGTCTATCACGCGTGTCCGCGAGCCTCTCAGGCGCCCGGATGCGGTATCTGGCGGTCGGTCACCATTTCGTCACCATTTCGTCACCGTTTTGCCACCGGATAGCTCCCTGCCGTTCACCGTTTCAGCGCGATTCCGGCATGTCGCGTGCCCTCACAGGAGGGGGGCACGGAATGGGGGCCGGGAGGAGAGTAGGGTGATGACACGACTCGTGGACGTGCTCCAGGCGCGCGGTCTGGATGCCGAGCTTGACCCCTCTGGCCTCCTGGCCACGCTACAGGGGGAGCGCTGTTCCGTGTATGTGTATGAGGCGCCCCGGGGAGACGGCTACTACACCTGGTGCGACGATCCGGCGGAGCGGACGGTCGAGGCCTACAGCGACCCGGCCACGGCTGTCCAGGCGGGGCTCCGCCGAGCGGCGGGCGACAGGGGAGGTGATCGCTGATGCGACCGTGAGACGGAGGCCAGCGAAAGGGGGCGCTCAGTAACGTGTCGATCGGATGGAGACAGGAGACCGCAGAGGAGACAGTAAGGTGAGCCCACGGAGGAAAGCATGACATCGGTAGTCTCAGCACGACGGAGGAGAATGTGAAACGGATAACCACCGCACTATCAGCACTACTCGCACTGGTCCTTGTGTCCGGCGTGGCCGTACCGGCAGCGGCGCGGACCGCGACGACACGGTCCCACGACGCCTTCCTGCCCTTGAGCAATACGACGATCAAGAGTGCGCTGCGCGTTGACCTCACGCGCAGTGTGGCCACCCTGCCCCTGCGCCAGGGCGTGGTCAACGGCATGCCCGTCTGGTACGTCATTACCGACGTCTCCGACGCGCGCCTCGCCCGCGCGTTGGGCGTTAACTTTGCCCCCAAGCTGGCCAACGTCACCAATCAGTGCCCCGGCTGCGCTCAGCAGGTGACGGCGCCGAGCGGCATGCCGAGCGGCATGGGGGGCCGTGGCATCGTGCAGTTCCAGGCCAGACCAGACTTCAGCCCCACGCGCCTGCTCGTCCCCGGTCCCACCGGCTTCCCGCCGGCGGCCTTCACCCCCGGCGCGGTGGCCATGCCCGGCTACAGCCCCTTCGTCCATCTGCCCAACAGCACGGTCATCTTTAACGCCCCCATCGTCGCGACGGGACCCGGTCCCTTCGACGTCATCCACCACACCAACACGGGGGACCGCGTCATGGCCATCGACACGGCCCGCATGACGGTCGATCTGCTCTTCGTGCGCGGGTTCGCCGACGGGCAGCCGATCATGTACCTCAGCTTCGAGTCCTCCGACGCCTTCACGGCCGTGTTGGAGCGCAGCACCTTCGCGCCCGGCCTCGCCCTGTCGCCGTTCCCCAATGGCGGGTTCCGTCCGGACGCGGCGCGCGCGGAGATCTTTACCTTCGCTAACGGGCAGGACGGCACGAGCAGTCCCCCGGCGCAAGGGCTGACCCACGTCATCAACGACGGCGCCAACGCCCTGGAGGCGAACCTGCAGGACACCCGCGTGCTCGATGCCCTGGCGAAGGATTCCGGCGACGCGCACAACGTCTTCCAGGGGTTCCCCACGCTGCGCGACCCCCGCCTCGCCCAGCTCTCGTACAGCCCGCTCTGGGACCTCAACATCGGGATGTGGAACCCCTTCGCGGTCGGCCTGGGCGTCAACCGCGCCCAGACGGACGCCAACACGATCCTGCAGCTAGGGGCCAGGGGAATCGTGACGAACCCGGGCGGCTTGCCGCTCTCCTCGGCCAACATCATCATCAACTGCCCCGCGCTGGCGTTCGCGCACCAGGCGCCCACCGCGCCGCAGGCGCCGCCGCCGCCCCTGCCGTTGCCGCAGGTCGACACGCCGGCCATGATCGCCAATACCCTCGCCTTCGCCCGGCGGCAAGGCCAGTTCTAACCGCGTGCCGCGGCGTGGGAAACGATTGTTCTCTCTCGCGCCACGGTACAGCGCCACGACGACATTGACAGGAGGAGGACACCTATGCGCGCTTTGACGGGAGTCGCAGCGTCCGATCAGTCCGCCCCGCGGGGCGGGGTGGTCGGCTGTGAATCGGTCCAACAGATCATCAACATCGCGGCCACGGCCGAGGCGCTCGCGGTCACGGCCCTGGGGGGCGCCCTACAGAGCGCGGCGGCGGGCCGGCTCGCGCTCAACGCCGAACAGCAACAGTTCGTGCGCGCGGCCCGCGCCGAGGAAGAGCAGCACTTCCGGGTGCTCATGGCCGCGGGCGCGCGTCCCCTGACCACCACGTTCACGCTGCCGGATACCCGCATCGTCACCGACGCGCCGACCTTCCTGCGCACGGTGATCGGCCTGGAAGAGGCCTTCATCGCGGCGTACCTGGCCGCGGCGCAGGAGTTCGCCGCGCTGGGCCAGCCCCACCTGGTGCAGGCGGCCATGCAGATCGGCGGCGTCGAGGCCGAGCACCGCGCCCTGGCTCGCTTTTATGCCATCGACGCCGGCGTGCTCGGGGGTGTGCCGAATGATGTCGCCTTCGAGCAGGCCATGTTCACCAACGTCGGCGAGGCCGCGACCGCGTTGCAGCGGCTTGGCTGGATCGGCGGGCGCGGGCAGACGATCACCTATCCCGGCCCTGGCCCGATCGACACGCGCGGCGTGGGACAGTTGCGGCCGTAAACAACGAGTAGAGGAGAACGAGGCATGGAGACATCTGACACGATCATGGACGGCCGGCTCTCGCGCCGGACGCTCCTCAAGGGCGCCGGCGCCGTGGGGCTCGGGCTCACGCTCGGGCACGCGACCCTGTTGCGCGCGGTGGCCGCCACGTCCGAGAGCGTGAGCGAGATCATCAACGTGATGGCGACGGCGGAAGTGCTCGGCGTGACCCTGCTCGGCGGCGCGGTCGCGAGCGCGCGGGCGGGCCGCTACAACCGGCCCATCCCGCCCGCGGTCCTCGCCATCCTTGAGGCCGCCCGCGCCGAGGAGCAGTTTCACCTCGATTTCTTGCGCGCGGCCGGCGCGCGGCCCCTCACTGACACCATCACCGTGCCCGACGCCGCGATCCTGTCGGACTACGATACGTTTTTCGCGACGCTAGTGACACTGGAAACGGCGTGCATCGCCGCCGACATGGCGGCGGCGCGCGAACTCGCCGCGTTGGACCAACCGAGACTGGTGAAGGCTGTTTATCAGATCGGCACGGAGGAAGCGGAGCACCGGGTGCTGGCGAACTACGCGCTGGGGGTCCGCCCGGCCAACAACGTGGCCTTCGAGCCGCCGATGTTCACGCGGGTGAGCGAGCTGGCGGCGGCGCTCAGGCAACTCGGCTTCATCGGCGGTACGGGCCAGGCCGTCCCGTATCCCGGCCCCGGCCCGATCATGACGCGCGGCGTCACGAACACGACGCCGCATGGCCCGGCCGCGGCATGCCGCTGAGCTGACACGTCCCCTGTCGGCCCCAACCCAGGCCCGTAGCGAGGGTGGCAGGGGACGCGCGGGCCGTGGAGCGGATGCGCGCTCCACGGCCCGCGCGATCGGCGATCGGGCAACCGGACGGGAGCAGGCGCGAGCGGCCCGGAGTCCCCTATCGCTCGGCCTGCACATGGATGTTCCGCTGGCGAGGCAGCCGCGCGTCATTCACGGTCATGGTTACCCGTAGGAAACCCACATAGCCGCATCAGGCGCATAGACGGAGGTGAAAGACATGAGCGAGCGCGAGCGCGAGCCGAAGGACATTGACACAGGCGAGCGCCTGGCGGCACTTGCCAGCGCGACGGCGGACGCGGCGCGACACAAGGCCCGCGGCGAGCACGAGACCGCGGACGGCGCCGGCCATAGCGTAGATCCGGCCCAGGTCGAGGCCGTGATCGACACATGGCCGGACGCGCCGAAGATGGCCGCCCGGCAGATGGTGGAGCAGTATGGGGCGCCGAACGAGGCAACGCGGACGAAGCTGTTCTGGTACAGGAACGGGCCGTGGAAGCGGACGATTCTGACCAGCGACGTGGTCATACACAACTTCCCGAGCCCCCACAGCGACTTCCTCACGCAGTACATCGACTACCACGTGCCGGTCAACATGTTTGACGCGATCGGCGCGTTCGACGGGAGCTGTCTCGTGGACAGGACCGCCGGCGAGGTGGGGGCGCGCTGCGACTCGGAGGCGGCGAACACGCTCACCATCAACCTGATGCATGACATCGTCACGGGGCGGACAAGCGTCGAGGAGGCGCGGAAGACCTACGCCGAGAATCTGGCCGGCTACACGATGGGCCGCTCCGCCCCGTATGCCGAGCGATTGCAGTTCACTGTCCCTCGGAGCGGGACGGAGGATCCGGACGAGAGCATGATCGGCGGGGCGATGGCCCGCCAGACGGTCGGGAAGGTCAAGGATCTGCTGACCGGCGGCGAGGGGGAGCCATCGCGCGGGTAGGCCCGCCTGCGTCGGGCGTCGTGCCATGAGCCTCACGCGGCCCCAGCGAAGGCGGAGGCGACGCCACTCCGGCTCAACAGGGCGTGCTTGGGGCCGCGGCCCGTGGCGCCACGGCGGCCGCGCCCGCGCGCCTCATAGTGCGCGTACGGATAGGAGCCACGCGCCCTATCGCTGCGGCACATGGACGATCACGCGGCTGTTTTGGCCGTGCGCATCCGGTACAACCACAGGAAATCGTGGTCAAGCGCCCTTCCGGGCGCCGAGTGCGGGGAGGTGAGATGACGTCCACACGAGGTGTGATGTCCGGCGGTGACGACGGCAGGAGTCACGCGCCCGAGCCGTGGGAGGAAGACACCTCCTCTCCACGGCTCCTACGATCAGCGGATGGGCATCCTCGGGAGCGTGCGCGCGGTTTTCGCGTCGCGCCGGTCGCGGAGCGCGACGCGCGGTACCCCAAGTGCGGCCTCGCTTAGGGATCGTCAGAGAATAAAGTAGTCAATCTTGTGTCCTGATTTACGCGTGAACGGGCGCGAAAAGTGGATATGTTGTTCATTGACAAGCCCTTAGGTGAGGCCCAACAACCAAGAGGAGGAGAGACGATGGTACCCCCCGATGCAGTACAACAGTTTGCCACCCTGGACACGAAACTGGACCTCGATGACTACAACTACGCGCACTTCCGCACCAAGCACTACCTGCTCGATGCACAGGGGACGGCCACGGCGCGTGGTATTTCGCCCGGCGATAGGGCCCCCGACATCGAACTGCCGCGCGCGGGCGGCGGCGCGGTGCGCTTGAGCGCCCTGCGCGGCACACCCACACTACTGCATTTCGGCTCCTATACCTGACCAATCACCACCGGCTCGGTCGAGCCGCTCAAGAAACTATATGAGCGCTGGGGCGATCAGGTGACCTTTGTGGATGTCGCCATCCGACAGGCGCATCCTGGCCCCGCGGCGCCGCCCTACCAAACGTTCGCGCAGAAGATGGGGGACGCCGAGAGGTACGTGCGGGATGAGGGCATCCCCTGGATGGTGCTGGTGGACGACCTCCAGGGCACAGCCCATCAAGTGTACGGCGGCATGGCCGATCCGACGTATCTCATCGACGCCGACGGGCGCGTTGCCTACTACAACATGTGGACGCACGTCCCTACGCTGCACACCGCCATCGCGGCGTTGGTGGAACAAGGCGGGCGCGGCGTGACTATGGGTGGCCTGGACCGCACGATGCATATGCTCGCAGCCATGACGGACGGGTGGAAAGGGTTGCGGCGCGGCCTCCCCCAGAGCCTCATCGATATCGAGACGGCCGGCCCCGGAACCGGCAGCGGGGCCTGGCTCGGCTATCAGCTCCGGCCGCTTCTGGCTCCGCTGACCCTGCGGGCGACGCCCCTACCCCGACGCGCGCGAATCGCGCTAGCCGTCGCCATGCTGGCGGTGGGCGTCGCCGGCGTCCGGGGACGCCGGCTAGGTTTGGCCCGACGCCGGCGATAGGGCCACCTGACCTCCGCGACAGGCGGGAGGCGCCAATGTCATGCGGCGGTGTCCGGGGCGACGCAGGGGGCTCGATCTGGGGGCGGGCGGGTGCGATCGTCGTGTCAATTGGCCGACGGTGGGGGTAGCCGCGGTAGGCTATGGCGGTGGGTGAGGGGCGGGTCGGCGCCGCGCAGCCCCAGTGGTCTTGGCGCGATGGCCCCCCGTTGACCATCTTGGTTGGGATATGCGCGCATCCACGTTGTCGGCGCGGTCGCACCAGACCTTTCGCCCCTTTGGTGTTGCGGTCGTTTTAGCGGAACATATTGCTGTGATCCACGAACGATGGTAGCGCGTACTAATAGGTGTGGATATAGTGCTATACAAAATATAACCATATACATGCTAATGGCGACGTTGAAAGCCTGTCGTGGACGGACATCGCGTGGCACGACGCCAGCGGCGAAAGAAATGGACAGTAGGACATAGCCTGGCATGCGCTGCCGTAGGGCGCGCGACCAGCGGGCGCGATGGCGCGCCGGCGGCTTCATGCACGACCTGTAAGCAATAATCGAGAGTGAGCCATGGTTTTATCTCAGCGACAACACGGACTATTATCGTCCGGCGTTCGCCCGGCGATCGCGGGCCTGCGTACCCTCAGCCCGCCAACCGTGTCAATTGGTCTGGCCGCGGCGCTCCTCGTGGCGCTTGTCATACGCCTGACGGCAATCAGGGCGCAGAGCGCCTGGTTAGACGAGGGGTACTCGTTGGCGCTGGCTCACCACGACGCCGGGTTCATCCTCTCTTTCACGGTCAGAAGCGATATCCACCCCCCGCTGTATTACCTCGCGCTGCACGCCTGGCTGGCCGTGACCGGCTACGGGCTGGAACAGGCGCGTCTGCTCTCCGTGCTGTGCGGCGTCGCCGCCGTCGCGGCCATCTACGCCCTCGCCGCGGAGATCTTCGACCGCCCGACGGCGGTGTGGGCCGCGCTGTTCCTGGCTGTTTCACCACTGGCGAGTTGGTATTCCGACGAGACGCGCATGTACGCCATGACGGGTCTGTTCACGCTGTTGGCGCTCGCGTTCCTGGTTCGCGCGATACGGCGCGGCCATTGGACGGCCTGGGCCGGATACGTCGTGTGCGCCGCATTGGCCTTCTATACTGATTACAGCGCCGCCCTTGTGCTCTCCGGCGCCACCGCTGGCGCACTGTTTATACGACGCGGAACGGGGATGTCGGCGCGCCCCTGGCTGATCAGCGTCCTCGCGTTGGCGGCCCTCGTCTTGCCGGCGCTCGCGCTACTGCGCTGGCAGGAGACGCACAACCTCTCGTCTATTGCCTGGATTCCGACGCCGACGCCGGGAGTGGTGGGCGGGGTACTCGTCGATCTTATTGCGCTGCACACGCCGATGCCGGCCGTCGCCGTCGTCACCGGTCTGGTCCTGGCCGTCCTGGCCGTCCTGGCTCTACGGGCGGACTATCGACGGCCGCGGTTACGCCGGAGCTATTTGTTCGTCGCGTCTATCGCCCTGGCCCCCGTCGCCCTGGCGCTCGTGCTGAGCCTGGGCCAGTCCGTCTTCCTCACGCGCACGGTCATGGCGTCTGTCTATGGCTTACTCATTTTCTTCGCGCGCGGCCTGTTCTTCGCGCGCGGCCGGGCCGCGCGGCCGCTGCATCGTTTCGTGTGGTTAGTCCTGGCGCTCGCGCCGCTGCTGGCGGTCGACGCCGCCTCGCTCAACGCCGCGTACGCCACGACGATCAATGAGGACTGGCGCGGCGCGACCTCCTATCTCGCCGCGCGCGCGCTGCCCGGAGACGTCATACTCTTCAGCCAGGGGTACCTGCAGTTGCCCTTCGACGTGTATTGGAACCGCTACGGCCTGCACAACGCGCAGCGCGGCTATCCCACTGACGAGGGGTTGCTCACGGGTCGGCCAGGCAACCTGACGACGGCCGCGGCGCTGTCGCGCGCGACCGCCGGCGCCAAGACCGTGTGGTTCGTGACTAGAGACCTGACGCCCCCCAACCACCCCGGCGCCCCCGCGAACTCCTTGCTGCAGGGGCGCTGGCGGCTGGCCGGGACGCGCGCCTTCACGGGAGTGACCATTTATCGCCTCACCACGCTGCCCGTCACGGACGACGCGTACGCGCCTTCCTGGCTCGCCGCCGCCGCCGCCGTGCTGCGCCACGTCGCATCCCACGATCTCGTGTTGCTGCGTGGGTCCGGAGCGGACGCTTTCATACAGTCCTGGAACGCCTATCCCCACGCGCCGGCGCGGGCGCTGCGGCTCACGGGGGCGGAACAGGGACGCGATCTTACGGCGGCGCTGGACGGGCAGGCGCGGACCATTTGGTTGGCCACGACGACCACCGGCCCCGGCGACCCCGCTCGGATCGCTGGTGGCTGGCTCTACCGGCAAGGGCCGCAAAGCGGCGTCGCGCAAACGTTCGGGCAGATACGTCTTTATCGATTCACCCACGGTTGGACAAAATAGATTCACCCTACCGTATGAAGCAAAAGGAGTAGCACAATGGTACGGTTCACCATTCGCGACACGGAGAAAACGGTCAGCTTTGGCGAGGACGCGGCGCTTACGCAAGCCCTTGTCGCGGCGTGCGCGAGCGAGCCCGAACTGCTCGAGGATCTGCTGCCCGCGGTAGAGCCCTATGCGCCTGGAACGGCGGGACGGGTGATGACAGGTCTGCTCGCGTTCGATCAGGTTGCCGAAGACGGGGCTCCGGACCTCACGGAACAGGATGCCGCCGACGACGTGGGAACGTGGCGTCCGTCGCGGGCCTTCGAGGTCTTCGATCCGCGCTCAGAGTGGTTAGCGCGGACGCCTGACGACGAGGGGCTTGTGTGCATCGACCTGAGGGGACGCAGCATCAGCGGGCAGGTGGCCGCGCCGAGCCCGATCGTGGCGCGTGGCATGCTTGAACATCGCGCGCCCAGCGGGGCGCTGCGCCGCCTGGCTTTCGTGTTGAGCGACCGTTGGGAGATCAACGTAGCGACGGAGCAGCGCGCCGTAGAGGCTGTCGTGGAGGAGACTCATGCGTAGCGCGTCTACTCGATTGCCCCTGCGCGACCGTTACGCGCTTGCCGAGGCGATCGGCCACGGCGTCGACGCCAGTCTCTACCGCGCGCGTGATCTGCAAACAGGGGACATTGTCGCCGTCAAGCGTTACGATCACCGCGTACGCCAGGATATCGACTTCGTGGTCAACTTCCGCCGCAACGCGCGGCAGGCGCGCGCGCTGCGGCACCCCCACGTCTTGCGGATGCTGGCCTATGGCTACGCCGACGAGGGCTATTACACGGTTAGCCCCTACCTCGATTGGGGCGATTTATCGCGGTACATACCGGCGCGCGTACCATCGCGCGGCGCCGAGGTATCGCGGGAGGCTCTGGAGATCTTCACCCAAGCGTGTCTGGGTCTGGACTATATACACCAGGCCGGGCTGCTGCATCGCAACCTGAAGCCGTCGAATATTCTGCTGCGCGCGGATGGCGCGACCGTGGTCGCTGATATGGCGATGTCGCGTGAGCGCGTCGACGCGCTCACCGGCCCCGATCCTGACATGGCGCCGGTGTCGTATGCCAGCCCCGAGCAACGCGCGGGCGACGAGCTGACCCCCGCGTCCGATATCTATGCGCTGGGCGTGATGCTGTACCAGGTGTGTACAGGACGACTTCCTTTTGAAACGTCGGCCGGCCGGCTCCTCTTCTGACGAAGCGCCGTCGCCGCGGTCACTCAATCCAGGCGTCGAGCCGATGCTCGACGCCGTCGTTATGCGTTGCCTTGCCGGGGAACCGGCGCGCCGCTACGCCACCGCGAGCGATCTAGCCGCGGCGCTGGCTGAGTGTCAGGCCGCGCTGGGGCAAGGAGCGGCCGCGACAAGTCCACGCGCTGGGTCGATAGATGGCGCGGCGCGCGGGCGCCTACGCGCCGCCGCTCTGCGTACCCTCACTCGCCGTGTCCGCCGCGCGGCGATAGATAATCGCAAAAATACAGCGTAAAAAGTATAGCGTAAAGACTCCATCACCAGGAGAGTACGACGCCTATGTCCGTAGATGATAGAAACGACGCCATGTTCGAGCGTCCAGACGGTCCACCCGAGGACTGGGCGCGGTATGAGGAGGGACGTGCCGGTCAACCGCTGCTTAGTGTGATCCTCCCTACCTATAGACGTTCAGATAAAGAATGAGAATCCGCAGGCTATTTCGACGCTCAGCCACTTGCCCGACTCTCTCAAACATTATCTGACAAGCTATAGCGGTCGGCGCGTCCCGGTCGAAGACCATGACGAGGAAGGCGGCCCACGATCACCACATGCGCCTGCCGTGACATCGCAATGAGGGCTTCATCCGTGAATTGGGTCGGGCGGCGACATCACGCCT
>JAABUP010003120.1_pt1 | contig 29942 bp, 57 predicted proteins | sample 5559201 | NCBI WGS metagenome assembly JAABUP01 (sample SAMN10711887, study PRJNA513373) | rock metagenome | isolation source: Antarctica rocks | place: Antarctica | reverse complement strand
CAATGTACTGCTGTGCAGCCTGACCAGGCTATGTGCCTCAGCCAGGGGGTGTCGATCTTAGAGAAGTATACTCAGACGGTTTACAGCTGGGATGGAATGTCAATGCCACCAGTAACATCACTTTGCTGATGATGATGATGATGATGATGATGATGATGATGATGATGATGATGATGATGATAATAATAATAGTAATAATGATAATAATAATAATAACGAAACGCTTTCCAGCTCATGATGAGCTAGGTACATGCAGGACAAGTCTTGTCTCTCCCGAGCAGCCTATATAGGTGTTGAGATCAGAAGATAAGTGCTTGAGACCATGCATGCGTCCTGTTGAGCACTTGTCTCCTGATCCAAACATCTCACCACATGTCTGGCTTTTGACCTCAGAACTGAGCTATAGAGTCATCATGCATTTCTTAAACTTTGTTGTGTGCACAGCTGCAAATTGCAGCCATGCATGCAACACTGACAATGCTCACAGGCAATGCTTGTGTTGCTTGGCCTCGCATTGGTCAATGTAGTGGCTGTCTGAAGTTGTCAGACAAATGCAAAGTACCAAAGCTGTGAATTGAACGAAATGATTTGGTGCAGAGTGCATTTCAATTGACATGCCAAGACTTTCCCAGACACCAGATGCAGCCTTTTGGGGTTGGCAACACAGCAGGCTTTGAGATGTGGATTGCTGCAGCATAGTACAGCTCCAGTGAGCGCATCTAACACTGCACAACTGTCTCAAGCACTCCTGACATTATGCATCTGAGCTCACATGGATGCATGGGCAGCACTTGCATTTGCATGAGGTGTCAGCATCTCTGAGTTTGCATAATGTTGCACAGTAGGTGAAGTCCTCTGTCAGTTGTCAGGAGCACTTCTATCGCCATTTGCATTGGATTGATCTCAAATGCATTGATGGTCAGTGAGCACACATCTGCATGAGTTTCCGCAAGCAAGACCACAGATGCTTGTTGGCGTCATGCAAAGGGCAGTTTCGTGTGTTGCAGAGCTTTCCTGCACAGAAGCTTGGCTGTGCATGCAAACAAATGTCTGTCACTGATATGGCAGCCTGGGCTTCTATTGATTGTTAGCCACAATCAAAATGGTACAAAGAGTGTATAATTCACATATAAAGACCAAATATAGTTTCTGATTGCATTCAGGCAACTTCACAGTGGCACATGGAGCATCTCCTGTGTCCTCCACGATACTTCAGCTGCAGAACGCGACTGGCGTTCCCATTCACGACCTCACACTCACCTCCACTGGTGTGGTAGCCCCTGGTGGCAACCTTTACCAAGCCACAGCTTTGTATCAGAATGCGCAGTCATGTGTTGCAGTGCTGAATCAGGCTGCTAGCTTGAGTTTTGTCATGAACGCCACTGCTGGGGCCGCTGTCTGTGTGAGTAACCTGACAATGCTGCCAAGTCAAGTCCTAGACTCAGGTGACCTGCCCTCGTGCTTTGTTTGTCATGCAGACCAACTAAATTTGCTATAACAACCCTTGCAGTAATAATGATTCCTTACATCATATCAGTGAATGAGCTTTCACTGTGGACAGTGACTGCAGTGAATGTCGAGCCAATAACCATATCTCATGTGTCTGAGAAGGCTGTGCATGTTCATGGGTGAGTCGGCGCTCTGCTTGTTGCTCCTGCAGCATGGAAGCAGCGCAGGCCATATTTGTACAGGCACAACTGTGTTTGCTAATCGTATTGGCTTGGTGTTGCCGTCGGCCCAAGGTACTATGGGTTAACGAGGAGCTTTGGACAGCTTAACAAGCCAGCTACGGCAGATGGGGTGCTTGCCATCGCAGCGATGGTTGCTGTGCTATGTTGCAGGAAAAGCAAGCGTTGCAGCAATTCCTCCATTCCCTAACTGCCCGCTCTCATCTTGGAGCTCTCCACAAGAGTTTGTGCAGCCACAGAACACGTCTCAGGTGCGAGGACATCTACTTCCTGTGTGCCTCTGCATGTCACATATACATGCAGCCAGAATGCCATGCTGCTTAGTGGACAAAACTGTGCTGTCTGTTGTAGCTGTTGACACATCACAGAAGACTGCAACTTAGCACACAAGTAGCTCAATGATACATGTGCATGAAAGGTGATGCAGAAGACAAAGAGAATAAGTTTGTCTTTGCTCGCTATATATGCCAAAATGGGGCGGCTTCGCTTGCAGTTTTATTACATGCTTACTGCACGTATATCTCAACATGACAAGTCAAGCAACTAAGCATGAGGCATGCTGCTCCATGTCATGGCCCATACTTGAATTGTGTGATACACTTCAGCCAAAGACAGCGGTGTCTGGAGACAACTGCCTGCGCCTGTACATACATAGCTGGGTCACCAAATCCAGCTCAGCACACCATTTTAGCAAATGATTGAGGCTTTGTGTTGGTATTCTCCTGGACACACTTGAAAATCCTGTTGTGGCAGCAACTTACCTTGAGATAACACGCTTGGATTAACTAAGCCAAGATGCCTTATTGCAGGGTGGTAACTTCACTGTTACAGGGTATAACGCTACTACAAACCACAACGTGACCGGCAGTTCAGACGCACAGACATACATTCTGTATCAGGGTGTTGACATGCCCGGTAGCTTCCAGATCAACGTCACAGCAACCAATGGCAACTGCAGTGACTTCAACACTGAGAACACCACGGCAGTTGATCAGTGTGCTGGCCAATACAGTCTTTGCTGCTATGACAGCAATGCTGCCCATTACCAGGTGTTGCGCTAGCCCAAGCTTCTTGTGCTCCCTACCTGCATTCCATCCGCGATTGGCTCATGTCAAATGCCGCTGCTTCTGTTCTCCATATGTGCATCATGCTGAAAGCATCGTTATTCAAGTCATGTGACACAAGTCATGCTTGCATTGACTGTGCTGATCATGTGTCCTGACTCACCTGACGCATTCCAATGCAGTCAGCAACTTGTATCTTGCTGTACGTGTCATGGTGTGCTGCTCCACCAAAGCAATCCGCCAAAAGCTACATTTAAAATGCTGAGTCTTGACTGCAGCGTGGCGTGAATGATAGCTCCCTGCCGGCGGTGCTGGCCCAAGTCTGCAACAACTTGTGGTTAGGCAAAAAGGTCTGTCAGGGCTTTGTTTACGACGCAAGTTCCGGCATTGCGTGCTTCCTGTACCGCCAGTAACACAGCTTCATTGATCTGTCACAGCAGCCCACCACATGCAACAGACCCGGGTCATCCATGTGGCTGCTCAAAGGAGGTATGTGATTGGATGTTTGCTGTAGCTGATAATGTAGATCTATATCCACTGGCAGATGCAAGTCAAGCATCATCACTGCTTTTAAAATAGGGCTGTTTGATGCATGCATATGTATTGAGCGCACTGCAAACAGATCAAGACGGCATTGCTTGCAAATGATAGCATAGTGTACAACTGGTGAGACAAAGTCAGCAGGGATAACGCCTGGCAACTCACTGCCAAACATCTTCACACGTGCATGCATTGTCAGTGCATGCATGGAGAAAGCTGCAAACCTGTAACTCATGGCTTGCATAAACTGATACATTGCAAACATACATATCATGCGTATGCGCATATTCATGTAAAAAGTGAAGGCATCCTCTGCATATCTGCATGCAGCACAAAACCTGTTGTGAGCAACTGCAGATGCGTATGCTGACTTTGCAAGTTTGAGCTGCAGCAATTCTTGGTGCCAATGTAACAGATGATAGACAGTCTCCTGGGGCAGCTGGCAACAGGTCTGGGAGCAATGTCGGAGCAACTGCTGGTATGGTATCGTGCTTCATGTGTGATCCACCTGAATGGATTGACATGCTTGCTTGACACCAGTGATTCCATCTAGTCCCCACATGTCACCAACAAGCACTATACACGGCTGCTGCACCTTTGACATAGCATCGTGTTAACTTATTTATCACCATCTGCATTTCCATTGCATGTCTGCCATGGGATTGCAGGGGGTTTGTTGCATACAGATTCAGTTGGCTGCAGACAAGGCTTTTCATTACGATATCGATACCAATATTAATATTAGGCTGTTGTCCCAGTCATGCAGTCCACAAAGTGGGCATTGCACAATGTTAGGATGTACCGATGCTTGCTTATGTACGACTCGCAGATATGCAAAACGATGCTTCTTTGACCTGCAGATGGCTGCTTGTGTAGATGTCCATTTTCTGTGTAGCTTCTTGCCGATTTTGGTGTCGCTGTCTGTGCCCAAGTCTGCATTGTTGTTTCTGAGTCAGGTGCTAGAGTGCGTACTTAGGACCTTGTCAATGTGCTTGCCTTTTGCATATTCTACACATTTCTTTCCTGGCTGAGCTGTTTCATTCAAACCACTTCCCTACCTAGAAGCGTGTCTGGTGCAGGCACTGTGTTTGGCATCCTGCTAGGAGTTGCAAGCCCAGCACCCGGAGCTGCAGCATGGCTGATTTTTACGTACAGCTATAGACAGGCCAAGCGCAGAATTGTGCTGGGAGTGTTGAAGCACCTGATGGTTGAAGATATTGCAGATGGTTCAAGCTCAGATGCATCCAATGCAGATGCGAATCCTGCTAATGTGCAGATGGTAGCCCTGAACAGTAGACAACCTGTCAGGCAGGCGCTGAGTGAGTCACTGCTATTGTTGCAAATTGCTAGTGTGCATGGGCACGCTTTGCATCCTCTCTGTCAGCCGAGCACATTGGCTGTGACGCTCAACAGGTGACTGGGGTGTGCGCGTGTGAAACTGAAACTCTTGTGTACACAATATGCTTGTACATTACCTTTCGTCCATGACCATTTACTGTCTTGTCACGTGTCATCATTCCAAAAGCTTGAAGCTCAAACCCTAAGCTTGCGCACAACATCATGCACGCTCTTCCATCCTGCGATGGTTGCGTGCCTGCCACCTCACCCCAAATCTGAAACAACTTCTGGCAGCATAAACACCTTCTGTGTCGTCATAGATTCCCTTAGGCCATGCACAACTGGTCATGGTGATGAGCTGCAAACATGCAACAAAGCAGATGGAGACATCGCCTTGCGTACAAGGTTCCTTGGCTTCCTTGCTGGTATTCCACACGAGCTGAGACTACAATGACTGCAGCAAAATGCGGTTGTGTGCAAGCTTGCCAGGCTGGCGCAGAGTTCAGCATATACTCTGCTGCTTGGGGTTTTTGTTACAGCACCATGTAGAGGGGTTGACATAATGGTAGTGAGCCCCACTCTATTTGGCTGTCTGGCCAGTGAATTCAGACACAAGCACATCTGCTCAGGCTTGCACAGTGGGCTGTCAAGTGTGGCATCAAGTAGTCCTCTGAAACTTGACATTGCCATTGATGATGCCGTGGCAAGAAGTCACGGAGTAAATTACTCCTTCACCAGAAATGAAACAAACAGCATCCGAGATTGCAAGGCAATGCCTGAGTCTGTGGGATGGATTTCTGGGGATTCATGCTGGCTCTGATAGTGCTGGTGCAAAGGCGGGGGTGTGGAGAGGGAAGTTTGATGGCGTGCGCTGCGCTGTGCTGCTGCTGGCGTTTCGAAAGTTGAACAAGAGCCTACAGATGCTCCAAGTAGGTTTTGGCATGTTGAGCTTCATTTTCTTACACAATGATGCTTTGTCAAATGGCATCAAAGATGCAAGCTTGTAGAATGGGTGAAAAGCCATGACATGCTCAATGACATTGCACAAGCCCTCATCAAGTTTTCACAGAAGATAATTGCGGGCATAGTGAGGAGGTATGATGCTGTGCCGCTAAAGTGCTTGCACAGCGTTCGTGTTACTGGACTGCACTCTTTGTTCTGAGCATGCACACATCATTGCAATCGATGTTCAATGGGCTTCGTATTGCTGTTGGTCTTTGGATGTTGCGTGTAATTTGCTTCTCACAAAGCTGTCAAGCTGTTTCATCAAGCAAAGCAGAGCTCTGTTCAGCTCACATGTCCATCCAGGCTGTCTACTGCAAGCCTGGAAGGATTGCAAAAACCACCGACAAAAGCAGGAACTGGGGCGCAAGATAGCTCTCGTACTACAAGGTATTGGTGTGACAACAGCGCAGAAACTGCCTGACAAAGATCCTGAAGTACATGGTCAGCCCAGGTTTTCACGGAGGAACCTGATGCCATGGAGGCCATTGTGAAGAGGTCTGATGTTTTGGAGGCATGCTCAACAGGACAAAAGCATGCCTGATGCGGGCATGCACCCTGCATGACACCAGCTGTAGACCTTTGACGAGATGTAGTAGAACAGTTAGATTGAGTACACAACCAGGCATTTCATTCTGAATCAGGAATTTGAACTAGGATTGCCTGCTTCGAATTCATTGGGTAGTTTTGACTCTGTTGTTATCACCCAATGCGATGCCCTGTACTATTCATGTACACATGCCTGCTATGCCTGCTTGTCTACTGGACTAACAAGGGATTAGGATATGGACGATGTGAAGGGCCCAACAAGCTTGTTAACTTAATTTAAGGCTGGTCTACCAGAACATTAAGGGATTACAAACTGAATATGTGAAGGGCCCAAGAAGGTCCTGAGAATGTCAATGAGACATGCCCTGCCCATGTGTGCTGAACTTCAACACTCCTGAGATCTCCAATTGGCGGCTGTTCTGCAGCCGGTCCCTCTTGTTTGTAAAGAAAGCCACTGAGATATAGCATAGCCACTGGAGAGACAAGATTTGCTCTGCACATGCTTACAGACTAATTATGATAATGTTATATTCAGCCGGTTGTCATCGCATTAGCACTCTCAAAGCCACTTCCACAGATGACGTCTAGTCTATCATAGGAAACCCGGGTTCATACCCCACCTATATGCGATTTTGCTCATGCGCACTCTTTTGTTTTGCTGACAGCTGCATGTGCAGCCTTGTCCCCTCTCATCCAAAGACAGCGCGGCGTGCATGCAACAACACTCTACACGTTGAATTCAAGCTTCGAAGCTTGCCATTCGCTACTGTTTAATAAATAGGCCTGTACTGTGACAATTGTGAGTTGCAAATACAACGTAGTTTACAGGGCATTTCCATGTCACAGCCATTTGAAGCTGTACACTTGTGCACTGCTGCAGCATAGACCCCTAGCCAGCAGCTACAGCTGAAGCATGTGCAGCTGAATAATTCAATTCAGCAATTATTGACACCCAAGCTGAAGGATCAAGACAACAAAGTCCAGCACATCTCCTTTGGGGAACTTCGCTGAGAAAAATTCAGCAGGCAGCACATTTGGGCGCACATCGAGTGACATTGAAAAAGTGACTGCAGAAAGCCGAGTTTCCAGGTGCATGTGCCAGATTGCTGTGGCATTACAAAATGCATAAGCTGGTTGCTAACACTTTGAGAAGATCTCCGCCCCCCCTGCTTCATGTGGACATGAACCATTCCTGTTACAGGCTACAGTAGGCAGACAAAATCCGGCCTATCAGAAACAGTAGTCCGCATGCAGCCAAGATTAGTGCAGTGTGCTGACACGCCAATGGATTCATTTGCTAATCTGCATGTGTGAAGCTGAGTTACTCTACCCAGGGAGTAGTCAAACAATCAGCTCACTGACCATGTTTCATTGTGCATGTGAGGTGCGTGTGAGCTCCCTACCAGTGAAGATGCGGCAAAGCTGGTCAACACACGGCTTGCTGCTTTTGGCTACCATTGTTGACATTGGCAAGCAAAATGTTGTACAAGCAGCCAACCAGTTAGTTGCTTGTCTGCATGCTGGGTTATCACTGCAGCTGACCATTGAGTGTACCAGCGAAAATTGCCTTAATGCTTGCCCCAATTTGTTGCCTCTGGGGCGAAGCAGGACCATGACAAAGCTGTGTGGCTGGCTGAGACTACTGCAGAATTGTTCTCAAAGCGAAGGTCACTGATCATAGACAAAGTGATTGTTTGTCTGAGTACCAAACATGTTATTCTAGTCTGCTAGATGTGTCTGCTCAAATGGTTTCCTGCGCAGTGGGCTGAGAGCTGTTGCACACAACATTTTAGTGCACTATATAGTAGCGCAATGACTTCAGGAGCACTGCCGTCAAGCTGAAACCAAGACTCTGTGTGTGATTTTTTGGCCAAGCCTTGTACATATAGACACGTGATTAGGTGTGTGTAAAACACTGCTTTTGTGCGTTGCTGAGCAGATACATGCTTGCACCAAGATAATAAATATGCAAAGTCGTTTTATGTGCACGCTGATCACTTGAAACTGAAAGGCAGTTTGTCTCCAGGATTGATCTGCATGGGGTCGCCCTTCCAATCAAGCATGACATTGTCATCCAGAGAAGCAGCTTCTTCTGCCTGGTCTGGTGCAGTGTCTGCCACAAGCACCTCCTGCGTGCAGATCACAGCATGACTGAATATGATCTCTTGTAATGCATGCATTATCAGGTATATGGCCATTATTCAGGTTTGGCCTTGCAAGTGTATACACAGCAATTTTGGGCCAATCAGCGTGTGCTGTCATCATACAAATACGTACTAGCGCCTGATGCTTTAGCCGAGGGTGGTAGCTCACCAGGGACTTTGCAGAGTCTGGAAGGATGAGGCCTGACTCGGTCTGTTGAGATGGCTCTCTGGCAGGTCGACTTAGTGCTGAGCCTCTTTCAGGCATTGCTGGCATAGGCACATTCCGATACACCTCCCATTGAGGTGAGCCATCGATCAGGTAATGCTGCAGTCATCTACACACATGCTGTCAGCTGAACTCTGCAGGTCAATTCATGTATGATATGGGTCCAGCAGGCCTGACATTCTATGTGCAGCACTCATTGTGCTTCACACGCAGCCTGTTGCAAGCAGTCAAGAGTGCCTGCATGCGCTTCTATGGCGTTTGGCAACAAGACCTGTCACTGTACAATGGCATGTCAGCAGTCAGGCAAGCTCAGCAAGAGGATACCTGAGCTCGTTGGCTCCAGGCTTTGTGTGCCTGTGAGGGGATCTGGCCCCAGAATGCCTCCAACTCAGCTAGATCGTCAAGCTCCACCTCTAGCTGCATGACATACCACAGTCAGTCGCTGCCTGCACTGCATTCTGGTTTATGTATGCACGCGTTCATGAATGATGCTGAGCTTGCACCAGCTGCGTCTAGTCTGCTGCTGTATGAATTTAGACATGCACAAAGCAGTTTAACCTGCCTCAAGCCTTGACTCTGGCGCACCAACAGCTCCACTCAAAATGGTTGTGTTATTTGCTGTCAGACCTGCCTGACTGCCAATGATTTGCACCCATTCCTGCAGTAGGCCTATTGCTTCCATCTTGACACCATATCTGCATTTCAGACGGTGCACATGGTGAGAGTAAGTGTACTGGGCTAAGGAGGGTGGGCAAGCTCACTTACTTTATATCAATACACCACCTGGCCTTGATGCTGCATGTTGGGGCGCAGTGGCAGCTTCTGGCAGCTCCAATCGGAGTCGAAGTGCGCTTGTGTAAAGCCTTGCAGCGGGACCCCGTATACAGACGGTGACCGTAGCCGTGCAGCTGCAGCTGCATGCGTGGCAAGCCTTGCACTTGGAGTTGCTGCTGTTGTATTTCAGATCACAAAACGACAGAGGCAGCGCAAGGCTGAGTCGCGCTGCTGTGCATAAACCGTCAATGTCATTCCATGCCCAGATCCATGCATGTCTGTCTGTACGTGCCTGTAAGTGCACTGGCGTTGCGGCAGAACGCCTTGATATGAGCAACCACCGAGCATGGCGCTGCAGCATGTGCAAACAGCTTTTTGACCACCAGATATCCAAACGCAGTCCGCTCTGTAGGCATCTGATTGGACACGGGTCTACAACGCAAAAAAATCTGGTCACATGCCGTGACTCTGCACTACTCAGCAAGCGCTTTGTGGTTAGACGTTTGCTGAAGGCTTGCCGTGTAGCGATTGCTGACGACACGCAGTCTCTAGAGGAAGTCACAAATGTCTTTCAGCTCGCAAGACTGCAGCCCAGCGAATTGCCGACAAGCGTTTCAAGCATCTTCTCGTTTGCCTTAGGCGCCGCAGACTGCCATGTGACGCCCCAGTTGATTCAAAAGTTTGGTGAGGACGAAACACGCTAGCAACGAAAGTCAAAAAACACGTATGTAATAGCTCGGCTTGCATGTCACTGCCTCAGGGCTACCAGAGGAGGCTTCACAAGCTCAGACAGTGGTCAGTGTGACCAACAACATCACGCATCAGCAAGCCTGGTTCAACAAGGCTCGCACACAAAAGCCACAGCTCTTTCAGCAGCCTGATATTCTGTCAGACCCCACAGTTGCAAAACAGCAGTGCGATTTCTGTCACTGGCAAGACTACACCGCAAGCGATTCTTTTGGCAGGTGACCTGCTGCATGTCAGTTGCAAAGTGCAACACCATTCAACTCAAGATTACACAGTTGCAGCCTGCTACGTGCAGGATAGAAACCACCCACACAGTAACAGCGTCAAATCTTTTCAAGTACTGTGAGCCATGTCATGGCCTTATTCTATTCAAGCACCACCATCCTTTACACTTTGACCAGCAGCAGGTTGCAGAGCTGCTGTGCACTGCACACCAGTGGTTTGCAGCATCACAGCAGGCTCACCCTGAGGCCAACTATCCATTCTTTCTGTGGAATTGCCTGCCAAGAGCCGGGGCTAGCCAATTCCATGGTCATGCGCAAGTCATGCTCAGCAAAGTATGTGCATGCAATGACACACTCTTGGCCTGCTCTACCTTGCACAAAGGCCATGCTTGTGCAGCCTCATTGTGTCAATTTACTGTCCCAAGCCCTGACTCACACAAAACAAAAGGCAGACACAGGTTCATGACCTGCCACATCACAACACCACCCAATGGCTTCCAAACAGATGCCATGTACCTTGTAACTGCCTTCCTCCTTGCTGATCACACAGCTGACCAAAGACTCGACAACACATGAGTGTGTGAACTGGCAATGATGTCATGCTTGGCAGGTGGCGCTACCTTGCCATACGCAAGCAGCCATGACTGAGAACGAGATGAAGGCTGCTGGCTTGGGTGCACTCACCTATCAGGCTTCTGTCATGGAGGCATACATGTCGCTGGGCCTTGTGACAGCTGTTGGACCCCCCCATGATAGGTCAGCTTACATTGTGTGTTTTAGTACTGTAATGTGTCCAGTTGTAGGAGAGAGCAGTCATGAGCAAGCAACATGTGGATAGCTATGGCTATCAAGCCCAAACCAGAACGACTTGCAAGAGGAGGCCTCTCTGCACAGTCTGTGGCTTCTTCTTGTGAGCCGGTCTGGTCGGTGTTCCACAGCATCAAGCCAACAGATCCCACTTGCAAATTGCTTGTTGCTACTCTGTCGTACAACATACAAACCCCACCTAGGGCACATCTCATGCGTTGGTGCAGCTGCATATGATCTCATGCGAACAGTGCATAAAGACATGCTCACATTCTTGCATGCAGCCTTTCTGCAGCACATGTGTATGGCTAGTCTGTTAGAGCAGCACATTCCATGTAGCTTGCTGGATGTTGCACAGAAATAGAACAGTGAGTACAAGTTCCTATGCAGCTGTGCATGACCTGCTGGTATCAGTGTGTGTTGTACAATGCTCATGGTGTCTTCTTGCATGCAGGGCGTACTGTTATCCCTCCATCACCCCATTGAAGGATATGGAAACAGTCATTCATGGCACGTCGCTGCTGAGCAGCGCCTTTCAAGCTGCTGTGCATGGTGTCCTCAGGACCCTCATTGACCAATTGGGAGTGACAACCTTCAATGTCGGCATTTCTGGCATGGCAGCTGTTGGCAATGACTTGGCAGCCGACTTCCACAGGGGTGACAAAACAACACGTACAGCGTCTGTCATAGCCAGGTGTGATCATGAGAGCCTATGGCATGCGTAGTGCTCCTGCTTTGCTTAACATGCACAGACTAAGCACGGCTTCTAATGTTTGCTAGGCAGCAACCTGTATACCACCATCAAAGTGCAGCTTGCCACCTTTGCAATGCATTTGATCTTGGCCTGGGGCAACATCAGACGTACCAATCTGGCTGAAGACATCCTGGCTTGGGAGCAGTCAGCAACACTTGCAACCCGACATGTGTGTTGACATTTGCAGTTGACTTCTGTATGTTTGCGTCACATTGGAGCGTAGACCGCATCTCAAGAGAAGAATTTGGCTGCAGGATTGTGTCACGTGGCAAGTTGAGCAGTCAGGCTTCTGATTTCGGCGGGCTTGAGGTGTTTGCCGGTGCTTCCATTGGGCATAATGATCCCTTTGTTGTTGCAGCCGCTCTGCAAAAGGCTATGCCCAAACTTGACAATGCTGCTGTGAACACAGTTTGACTGTACTGCCGATTGTACATCCTTGTGCACAGCCTTTCTGTTGTCATCAGAGTCAGCGGCAAGGTGCACCAGCCATCTTTTCAGTTGATATTGCTCATGTCTGCCAGCCTGCAGATGATCATGCATAAGCAAGGCAGCTGCATCAGGTAGCAGTGCGTCTCAGCAATGGTGATCAACAATGCTGTTAGGGCCCAATACAGGCACACCCAGCAAACAATGGTGGGTCATCTGTGAACTGAGTGAACGAAAGCACTGCGCCTTTGTGAAAATTGTACCTTTAGGTCTATGTCTCGAACAGTCAGGCCCAAAAGACGTGGCCCAGGCTGGTGCGTTGGCTTGAACCTCTTTGTCAAGAGCGTGCTCTGAAACGCGTGCTAGGTAATATGCAATCGTGTCTGAAGGCACAATACTAGTGCACTGCAAGCCTTCTCATAATGCCCAAAAAAAGTGCCTCGCAGGGCAAACGAATCATTTACTCCACAACCTGGCAGGTCAATCCCATCTGGCAACCGCAATGTTTGACATGCAAAAACTTGCATGACTGTTCCTACACTGAGTTTCAGCATCATCTCAATGCTGTACACCATGTAGTGGTGCCTTACCATAAAAGGCAGTACTTGTTTTGCTGTTTCTAAACAGCAACACAATGGTCATCAACACACATTGTAATGGAACAGCTGCACAGTACAGCAGCACACACTTGAAACACACATTGCAATGGTTAAGCAGTAAGCCAGCACAAAGTCCAAACAAGACCTTGTGAGTCATGAGTCAGCATGCAAGCTTCTTTTCAGCCCAACTGTGCTCTACGTAATTTTGCTGTCAGTGACAGCTACATCTATGACTGCACTGCTAGCTTCTTCAGATGGTCTGTGAAGACTTGCAGACTGACGTCATCAGTCATGATGACTTCAGCAGACATGCCGCTCTGGTTGTTGTGAGTGGAGGAAGGGTTCAGCTTTGCTAGCAGGAACCGGGCTTGACTACCATTCTGGTCACAGTTGACAAAGTGAGGGATGGGGAATCTCTTCTTGATGATTGAGTCTGCTTCTCGCAGAGGCTCCTGCAACATCACAACATATATTCATTCTTTGCACATGTGTTCCAGCATCGTTTGCTACCGCCTGTAACATCACAAACTTGGACGCGACCCAATTCCAGGCTTGCACATCTCAATTGCCTCAAGACCATGCAGAAGTCAGTATGGTGATGGACTGATCTGTATGCCCATAGATTCTGGCTGATCAGGAAGATGCAGGACAACCGTAGGAGATTGCATCAACCCATACCTCCATGAGGGGCTTGAGGTGGGCATACTCCTCCTGGAGGTGGTAGTCAGCCTTCCGCCACTGGGCCACAGTCGAGCCATGCCAAACCACCACTGTGAAGTAGCTATCCAGCAGCAGCACTCTGTCAGGAGTGACAGAAGCCACATCCAGCATGACTGGCTCTGCCTGTGCACCGCCCATGCTGTAGGCTTGCAGCGCTGGCTGGATCATGGTGATAGCATCACTGGTGGTTTCTCTATTCAGCAGCACCCGGCAGTAGGCTGTCTCATCTGGACTGTTGCCAAAGACCTATACAGCAGCAGCAGCGTGAGTCAAATGGGTTGCATGCCCTGCTGCAATGCTGCTGGGGCCTTACTCACGAGCGCTCAGGATATCTTGCCTGTCTGTGCTATTGCCAAGTGTCTGGGGAGTGTAAAGCTTATGAGAAGTCATAAGAGAAAGTACATACTTTGCGCATCAGGCAGTACCCATGCAGGAAGAAGCAGGCTGGCACAGCCAAAATATGCTGCAGGCTTGCAGGGCAGGCTGAAATTGTGGAAACAGCATCAGCAGTGTCTCCACTATCTTGGCGGCTCTTGAACAGGTGCCAACCTTCTGCTGAACGCTTGGGTAACAGTACCACAGGCAGAGCAGCAACAGAGCATGAGCCAAACATGATAGGTACAGCCAGTCTTGAGGACTTGTGCAAGCCACCAGGTGCACTGCAACACTCAAGCCTCAAGAGATGCAGGTCTGGGTGTAGTGCCATTGGATACACACAGCTCAGCCATGCATGCATCCATGACTTGATGTGCTGTTTAGCAATGACCCTGCTCTGCAAAGGCAGGCAGTGGCAACAGAAGCGCCTGTATGCACCCAGCCATTGACACTGTACCCTCACCTGAACAAACTGCGACCGCCTCAGGTTAAACATGAACTGAGGCAGGTACTCTAATTGTGGTTGAAGGTTGAAGGACGTGGGATCATCCTTCCGGTAGTCCCCAAACCTTGACGCCACTCTGTAGCACAAGAGCTCTTGTCACTGACACAGCTACCATCATTGGAAAAGACCCTTGCCCTGCTAAGCTTGGACTCTAGCTGAGGGAAGCATTGATGAATGGGTCGAGCAGTTGGGCAGTGTTGGACACGTATTGATGTGCACCCTGATGTGTATGTCATGACCATGTGCACGTGAGAAAGCATGCACAAAAGCCTCAACAACTGCAGGCTGCACGACTGTGCATTGGTCCGCAGAAGCATGTGCTTGGCAGCTGGGCAGGAGGGATGGTGCAAATGAGTCACCACTGCTTATAGTATCAAAACTTACTGAAAACTCTAGTTCATGTGGATCACACACACACACACACACACACAGACAGAGAGGCAAAGTGCAAGGTCCAGGATGCTCACAATGCAAGATGCAGTGCATGATTTGTCAGCAGGCCTGCGACTCCTGCTGACAGGAAACAGCAGCAGTTCAAAACACAGAAGGGCAGCAGGGGCTGGGGCGCAGAACGGATGAAATCTTATTGCCCATGCTAATAATGACAATAACCAAAACGCGGGCGTAGCCAGCAGGCATCAGGCGCGTGCGACGCAATTCAGCTCTCTCCAAACAGGCTTGCTTTACTGCACATGCTGTGTGGTCAAACAGGTGTGGCACTGGTCCAGGTGGTGTGTGTCCCCAGGCAACAGTCAGCAAATGCTGCATCAGCAGTCCATGCCACTTCGGCTCTACAGTTGACGTACCGTATGAGTGTTCTGTCCAGCCATCGGGTGGCGTCAAAGTCTTCTTCCGCCTCCATCTTGTGGGTGGCCAGCCGCGCCACAATCACTGCAGCAGCCTCCTGGTCAAAGCCTGCTATCAGCGTCGCCAGATTCCCTCCCTCTACCCATCTGTGACATAACGCCAGGTGTTCAATTTCAGGTCGTGCTTCATTCCTGCTGTTGCTGTCACATGCACTGACTGTGGTCCTGATCAATGTAGCTTGGGCTGCTGAGTTGAAGACAGGTCAGCGCATTTGTGCCTGTGCAGTCATGAAACAAGAGAACCCATTGCTAGTCATCATAGTAGGAGATAAGGGGAAAACAGCACTTTGAAATTCAGCATGCCATGGCAAGGCCACTTCTCAATGCAGCTTGTCAACCAAGCAACATGTAGGTGAGAGCAGGACTCACTGTCTGGTGATGGTGCTGACTCTGCAGTGGGTGCGTCCAGTCTGGCCATTGAGGTACTTGGTGATGAACTGGATATAGAAAGTCTGCCCGGCTGCACCATCAGCCAGCCCCGCCGACTCCTGCTTCTTGCTGGTCATGATCTCAAAGAACACTCCCACAGTCGTGGACTGATCCTGCATATCACGGGAAGTTCCAGTGGGTGTCACGAAGAAGCAAAGGATGCACATAAGGTGCAGTATTTTCATGAGATTTTGAACTAGCTTGCCCTCTGGCAGAAGAACAACTTGTCCCAACACTTGCTAGACATTTGCAGGTTTGTGACACCTTCCTGATGCAGCTGCTGTGCATGATACCAACAGGCTGAAGTAGAGACAGTTAGAGACTCGTGTGATGCTGTGTTCCTATAGCCTGCAAGCTGGGCAGTAATTGGACACCTGGATTGTTCACTCAGTCAGTAAACATGTAAGTTCCTGCAGGGTTGCGTACGTGCAGCAGCCTGTACAAAGCCTGTGTTCTCGTTGAACAGAAGAATGTGCACACAAAGTACTGGTTGCAGAGAGGTTGTGACAGAACTGCCCCTCAGCCAGCCTGTGATGAATGCTTAGACCCATGGCGTATACAACCAAGCAGCCATCAACAGCTGTGAAGCTGTAAGTTATAGTGGCATGGCTTACCAGGGATGCCAGCCTCCACTTGGTGGTGCCTCCCAGGCCCACTTGCTGCTCAGCCACTGCTGAGCTCTTGGCTTCAAGGGAGGCTGCACTGCCCAGCAGTCCTGCTACCTTCACATCCCTACTGCACACTACCTACAGCGCAGCACAATGTCATGTCATTGTACAATGTGCAACAGCTGACTGCATTTGTGTGCGCCATGCTGGCCAAATAGGAGACGCAGCTTACATTGATGTCAGATGGTACGCATTCATGCCGTCCCGGCTATGATACATGTTGCCTGACTTGTTCCCCACTATGTACTGAGCTCGCAACTTCCAAGCTGATTGCAGTGTTCATGCATTCATTACGCACATGTCTTGCGTTAGGGGTTGCAGTGTGCAAAGGCTTCGGCTGCCACACTGAACTCTCTTCATTGATTGCTGAGGATATGGTATGTTGCATTATCCCAAAGTCTTCAACTGCAAGATATTCCCTTGGTAGTCCTTGAATGATTTGGTGCTTGAATCTGACTTGCAGTCATACACAGGCAACATACAGTGTGAAGCAGCCAAGTTGTGACAGAGACAGTCACAAACTCATGAGCATGATGGACAGTGTGCTTGCACCCATGAAAGCCAACACCATAAGAATGATATCGGTGCTTCATTGAACAGCACTCTCACCTCGAACTGGGCATTTGAGTTCATGCCCAGGTGGCCCTCCTCAGTGGGGGGAGCAAAGATGCGGCGGAAGGATTCCTTGAAGGCCTGAGCGTTGAAGGTGGAGGCCTGTACCAGCAGGCCCCCTGTCTGCTCCACTGCCGTCTGCATCTCTGCTAGTCCCACCTGCACCATAAGTCATGTAAGGGATGACTATTGATTGCACTGGCAGGCCACCCATATGCTTCACTGCTGTCTGCATCTCTGCCAAACTGATCTGCAGCATGAGCAGTGGCAGCAGTCAGGTAAGAACAGAGTATTGCCCCCATCAGCAGGCCTCCTGTCTGCTTCAGCACAGCCTATATTTCTGCCAAACCAGTATGCAGCATCTTTGATGGCAAACTCCATTCGCAATTAAGCTTTGCTTGCAACGGCATGCACACTGCTTGTGGCATTGCCGTGCGCATCTCTGACCTATGGACAGCAGCAGACTGCCCTATTAGTCATGCCAAAAGAGCACGCATACAACCTGCCTGCATATGCACCTCCCCTATCAGTCCAGTGATGGTCTGCTATTCTGCAGGACCCAGCTGTACAGCATCGACTGTTCTGTGCATGTGCAACACCAAAAAGCTGGATTGCCACCATTGCCCTGACACAAATACTAGCACTTTCCATTACCGTCTCAAGGCCAAGCCGCCATGAACAAGCTCAATCCATTGACAACTTGCAGTTGACAGAGACTGCTGTACATCCTACCACCCATTTCCCTCTCACATGAGCGTTCATTTGCAAATCTAGGTTACACTCATCATGGCAGGCGTCTGACCTGATCAAGGGAGCAGGCAAAGACATCTAGAGCATGGCCCTGCTGCACTAGCTGGGCTGCCAAGCCATCATAGAACTTGCGTGCTTTCTTGTAATGAGGCGCAGCCTCCTTCATCAAGTCCTTGTGAGATCTGTGCATCAAAAGCAACAGTTGCTATCAATAACACTTGCTTTGTGTGATTGTGGACAGACCACAGATGATCTACTGCATCTGAGTAGGTGAGTCAGGCTGACGCATGTAATAGGCAATCCAGACGCATGAATATTGTCTTGTAAGGCCAGGCAAGCATCTCCTTATTGCCATGGCTGCTGTGTAGCTGTGGCAGCAGTTTGTACTGGCACACTTGCTTCAAATTTCAGTCACAGAGGCCAGCATGCAGGTCCAGCAAAACAACAAGAAGGGAGTATGTTGGCAGGTGCATTTGCTGCTGTAGCAGAGCTGGGTTGTTTGTTCTGACATACAGAGCTGGTGCAGCAGGAGGTGCCTTATCAGCAGCTCTGTCAGATGCTGATGCAATTAACACATTGGCAGCAGCATTAGTCTGAGTAGGACGGCAGACCTGATGGGCTGGACCAGCTCCATGTCCACCACCTTGCCGGAGCCCACTGTGGGAGGGCCCCCAGCAAAGAGCATGATGCGCGCCGCACAGCTGCCTGCTGGCAGGCACCCTGCCATCATGCCTGCAGCCACCTGCACCCCAGGCCAACATGCACCTTCAATGCTATCCAGTGAAGATGTTTCACTAAAGCGCCCGCAAAAGGTGTATATCAAGACCAGGGTGATAGGCTCAGGTTTTGTCATGCGATTGGGCAGTGCAGCATGCTTCTGAGCCAGCCGCAGTTTACAGTCATGGTCAGCAAAGCAATATGAAATGGCAGACTTGCAAAAAGCAGTGAACTGCATTGCATGCTCCAAGGTAGCACAAGCAGGTTAGCTGGGCCAGCATTTGTTCAACCAGCGCAAAGTATGATGGTGTTGCACATTCAAGCTGAACGAAGCCCCTTGTGACTGCTGTCAGACAATTTATTTTGGTATGCCTGCATGCACAGCTGTTGTATTGATGCAGCTGCAGCCAGCAATGCGCACAACAAGAGGTGAAAACTCCTGATGAGACAACATGATGTCACCTGAATGGCCGTGCCTGTACATCTGGATGGCCTGTGATCCGCTACTGAAGGGAAGGCATCTTTCCTCAGACCCTCAATTGCTGCTGAAATTGTGAACTCACATTCAGACACCGGCAGTATGAACCTCCGCGCAGCAAAGGCAATGGGATCTTGCAGCTGCTGTGCCTTCATGCCTGGTCGCGAAGGGCTAGCTGGCTGCCTTGATGCTGTGCTTGGTCCAATGCCTAGCTGTGACTGTACCTGCTGTGCTGTGTACTCCTTTGAGCCTTGGAAGACATACGACTTGTTCAGCACATCAAAGCCTAGTTCATACACTTGGACATGTGTCCCAAATGTCACAAGGGCAACCCTGGCATACTCTGGGATCATCTGTAGGGCCTGACTGATGGCCCCTTGACTGGCATTGAGCTCCTCCTCTGACAGGCACGTGTCTACCACAAAGACATAGGCTGGTGCATACACTGGTTTTAGTGCTGGCAACCTGTACTCTATTGTGGTGTACTCCTGAAACAGCTCTGCTGGCAGCATCTGCTCATTGATGCCATTGTACTGTGCTGGGAAGTGGTTGCGCCCAAAGCAGAGTGGACAGATCCACAGATGAGCAGTGAAGTCACAGCTGGCAAATGGGTTGAGTATACCCCCACAGTTCTTGCATGCAACAGGCTCATAGTCCATGACCTGCGCATTTGACAAATACAAAATTACATTCGAGACTCCAATGCAAATCAACGGATGACTTCAGACGCGCATCTCACCTGCAGATGCTGCAAGGGCTTGTTTGGGGTGTACAGCGCTGAGAAGGGAATGACGCATTTGAGGGCTTCCACACGGCTGCTGGGCCAGATGTTCCAGGGCATTCGGACCCCATCTAGCTCCTCTAGCTCACCAAAATCCCCCATGCTGGGGTCTTGCGCACGTCACCGTGCAACGGATACGCAAAGGATTTATTGATCAGAGGATGGCAGGGGGCAGTCAGCTGTAGGTCTGTAGGTCGATGACTGTGAACAGTGGATCTGTGTATAATCACAACGCACGATGATTGACGCCCCAATGTACTGATACATACAGTTGACTCCCGCAGCGCTGACCAAAGTCTCAGAGTTCCAATGAAGCGAGCGATGAAGAGGAACGCACCCATGCAATGCAAGTGCGTGTGTGCGTAAGATGGTGGCGTTACGTTGACGTGTCTGTGTCTGAATGTGAGCATGTGTGAAGCTTGCGGAGATCTTGAAAATGAACTCAAACGAGGCGAACTCACGAGGAGACCAGCTTGCAGACGCACTCTGCCCGTCACTTGCGCCCGCTACGACTTGCTGCAATATCCACATCATCGAGAATGCTGCGATGAAGGTAACAAATCGTGTGAAAGCGGACAGCAGTTGAGCTGTTGTTAGTCGCCTGTCATAGTGGCCATTCCGAGCTGAGTCTTGCAGTGCAACAGCTGCTGCCAAACAGCAAACTTCGCCAAACATGAAGAGGGGGTATGATGCAGGACCGCCTGGTGGTGGCAAGAGGCCTGTGAGGTGAGCCGTGTAGTGCGCCGCAGTTTGTGCACAGGTTTAGCAATTCAACTCAGCTGCTCAGAATGCCTTGTCTCAGTGGGGGGACAACTAGGTCCCAACGCACACAGCGATTCAATCCTTCACGCTTTGACAGATGTTTCCTTTGTACGCAGTCATTACAGAGGTGAGAGTGCAGCAATGGCTGGCGGGCCTGGAGTTCAAGGTGCCAACAGGTTAACCACCAGTGATGCATTGTCATATTTGCGAGAGGTCAAGAATCGATTTTCCAACAACAAGCATATCTATGACACCTTCCTGGAGATCATGAAAGAGTTCAAGGCACAAAGGTAAGTTGGCTGACTGAAAGTTTTGGCTGACTAACACTGCTGTGTTCTGTAGAACTGCGTTTTCTGGCGCTGCTAGCTCCTGCAGACCTTGCCACCCTGCAGGGAAGTTGCATTGCTTAGCATGATAGTCAAAGGCAGTTGTTGCTTGCAGGATTAATACTGAAGGAGTCATTCACCAGGTCAAGATGCTGTTCCACGGCCACGTTGAGCTGATTTTGGGGTTCAATACCTTTCTGCCCAAGGTATGTCGCACAGCATGCAGCTTCCATGCTGTGTGCAGCAAGCATGCACTCCTTCATCTCGAGGCCCGGGTCTCCTGACTCATTTCTCGTGCAGGGCTACGAGATTACCATGCAAGACTTGGTACCCGAGGAGGACAAGGTGTGTTGTCGCACGGTTCCGACCGACGCTCGCGAGCTGCGCATTGCAAGGTCGCACCAAGAACGATGACTGGACGGTCTCATCGACCGACTCGACATCCCGTACTGACACTTCTGTTTGTTGCAGCCAAAGCAGCCTGTGGAGTTCGATCAGGCTATCAACTATGTGAACAAAATCAAGGTACAAGCAATGAGCGCTCAGACCCCAATGCAAACACACTGTTGCTTGGTCTGCATCAAAATTGCTTGTTTACCAACCGGTTTGCATTTGTTGCAGACACGCTTTGCCACTGATGAGAGAGTCTACAAAGCTTTCCTGGAGATTTTGAACATGTACAGGAAGGGCCAGAAGAACATCAGCAATGTGTACGATGAGGTGAAGTGCATGCATCTATGCACAGCTGCAAAAGCAGCTTCGCCTGCATCAATTACTGACTTGAATGCAATGCTTGCTGTGCAGGTGGCCCTGCTCTTTAGATCACATGATGATCTGTTGCAAGAGTTCACTTACTTTCTGCCTGATTCTTCGGTGCCTCAGGTCAGCACCATGCTTGCTACAGCATGGCGGAAAGTTCATGTCACTTCCGATCCCAGTGTCAAGCTCTCACCTACACACACCCATGCACGTTGTGCTCGCACTTGCTAGACATAAATCAGCTACTGGTCATTAGTAAAGATTGCAGAAGAGAGACAGGCAACTGTGATCTCACCTGGCAAGCTCTGACCTGCAGGGTCAGCAGACTCAGCATCCTGCATTCCAGCATGTCGTCAATCCTAGGGGTGCCCCCAACCGTCATCAGGTGCGTGGCGGGGTCAAGCCTGGGGCATACCCCCGCCCAGCAGTCTATGATTCAGGCTACAGGAACGTCAACAAGCGGAAGGCCACCAGAAGGGGAGATGAGCAGATCCCATATGGTCGTAAACAAGGTCACTGTCCTACCTGTGGAATGTTTGAGCCTGCCTTCCTGCATGTGTGCCTCAGCCGCTAAGCTTAGCATCTGCCTAAACATCAGTGATGAGCTATGTGGAAGTCGAGCAGGAGGTAGGGGAGAATGTCTACATAAAAAGGTGTACTGGGATGTATGCCAGCTCTGCAAGTTGTAACACCCCTGCAAACTAAGCTGTCAGCATGCACATGCAGATATGCTAATATGCTGATATGCTTGTGTGGAGTGCAGAGGATCCAGACTACCCTAGGGTGGCTGCTGGTGGCATCAAGCCTACCAACCTGTCTAAAGAGCTGCAGTTCTTTGAGAAGGTCAGTCATTCCACACTACACACTTATGCACTCACATCAGTCCATGCGTGCATCTCTATCAGTCTGTGCAATTGTCTCTGGAACAAGTGTGGCATGAGCCGCTTCACACTGCATTCCATTGCAGGGCCCACTTGTCGGTGAAACCATACATTGCAACACTGCCACAGCATCAATGCAGTGCTGGTGATGCCATCTCTTGGGGCATCTCCAAGGCTGCTGTCTGGCGTAGGTGAAGCAGAGGATGCGCAACCGGGAGCAGTATCAGGACTTCCTGAAGTGCCTGTCGCTGTTCAGCGAGGACATCATCTCCAAACAGGAGCTGCTGAACTTGATTGTGGATTCCCTTAGCCGCCACCCCGACCTGCAGGTACAGCCTCTTGCCCAGGATGACAGTGCCCCTGATTTACTGGAGATTACCCTTCCTGTGATGCTCACACATGCTGTAAACAAGACACTTATGCATTGTTGATCCTACAATTTGGTTGCATGTTCATTGATGTCCACATCTCAGTATGTGAACCTGCTTCACTGAGGAGAGCGTGCTAAAAATCCTGCTGCTACATGTTCAAGCAACGAAAAACACATTCGCTATGGGTAGCTACATGTAGCGTGCATTTGCTGCCTGCTGCTCACAGTCACCCATATGGGCTGTACTTGCTATGGCCACACCCCAAAGCAAAGTGTCTTACATGTGCATGCCCAAGCATACTGGCCACCTGCTGCAGGATGGCTTTCAAGACTTTGTGAATCGGTGTGAGGCAGCTGAGTTTGAGGACTCAGTGCTGGCTCAGCAGGGCAAGATGAGCCTGAGGGACCTTCAGAAGATGCGCCAGTCTGCCGGCAACCAGTATGCCACCAAGCCGGCCAGTGAGCTTGCCATGGACAACCGAGAAGCTTGGGAGGTGTGCATCATACCACCAGCCACTGCATTTCACTGCCTCGCCATTGCCTTGCCTATCTGTTTTCAACACAAGGGTAAACAGGACCAACATAAGGGCAAACAGGTCCAATAGGGTTTGGAATCACATGATTCATGTCAGTGCCATTGATGTTCCCACTGGATTGCGCATGTACCACAAATGCCACGCGGAACAGGAAGGTACGGAAGGTGCTGAAAGAACGAGCAAGTGAACAATGACATATGGCATCTTCATACATTACGTCAACTGTCCAGCTTCATGCAATGGTGGCTGCTTGGGCATGGATGGTTGCTGCGCTGAATTTCGTTGTCAATTGGTTGCTCTAACCAGGTGCATTGTAGCACCAGCGCACTGATGCAATAAGCTGAACAATTGCGGTGTGAGTCATACAGAGGCAATACAGGTATGCAATTGTGGGCCACATATTGAGTTGGTGATCTGAAGCTGACTTGTGGCATGCAGCGCTGCACAAAGTCGTATGCCAGACTACCAGATGCGTACCCCCGCCTGAAGTGCAGTGGTCGTGATGACCTGGGCCGCTCTGTGCTCAATGATGAGTGGGTCAGTGTCACCACCGGTAGTGAGGATTACTCTTTCAAGGTACGCGGCTTACATGCGTTCTTCCTTTGATGCGTGACAGCTCTTTGGTCGTTGCATCTCAATCGGAAGCATGCTCCTGCTGTATAGTCTCCAGCAGCGCTGGAATCACAAGATCTTCTGCTTTGCTCCAAAGCGTTGACACGATCTGCAGCTTTGGCTTGTGTCTTTGCTGTCATGTGACATTTATATCACATTACCTGTTTGTGGAGTGAGCACTTTGCTGCACGGCATCATGCAATTTGACCCCATCCAGGGCTGACTTTGAATGCGTGATGTACAGCTCATGCGGAAGAACCAGTACGAGGAGGCACTATTCCGTGCCGAAGATGACCGCTTTGAGCTGGACATGGTGATTGAGTGCGGAGCTTCCACCATTCAGCGCTTGCAGCCCTTGGCAGAGAAGCTGCTGGCACTGGAGCCTGATGAGCGTGCCAACTTCCGTATCCCAGACGGCGTCATGGGTCCTGTTCACTACCGCTCTGTCCAAAAGATATATGGTACGCTTGAGCTCTCTTGTGCATCCAGGAACTGCTCTGTCAAGAAGTTTCAGAACATCGTGTACACTCTTCTGTACAAACAACCCTGCCCTGTGCTAGAGATCTTCTACATGCGCACACACATTTGTGCGTCCACTGCTGCTCTGTTCACAAATTGAAAGGTGCATGCTATTAGGCTCTTGTGTCAAGTTGCTTTGGGCTGGAAGCGTTCAATCTATGGTGCTTGAGGCAGCTTCACTGGAAAATGAAGTGGCGCCCACTGCATGCATGCATGAATGTGCACTGCATTTCGGTGAGGTCAAAGTGAATGCAAGTCTGGATTCCACAGCATGTCAGTGAGCACTGATCTCTGTCCCAAGTGGGTATCATTTCATGTGACCACCATGTCTCCTATGATAGAGTGTCCAGAGGTTTAGTTGTCAGCCATTATTGCTGGATCCTATTGCCAACACTCTGTTGTGACAGGCACTTGCAGTAGCATTCTGTTACACAGCCTCTTTCTGGGGAAAGAGTCCGACACCTTGCTTGGCCTCTTTTGTCATCCTAAGGACTTGATAAGACATGATGTCAGTGGCTATTGCAGTAGTTGCCATCTAGTGCGCACGCTAGGCAGACTGGGCGTGACAATAGGTAACATGGGCGGGACAGTAGGCAACATTGGTGGGGCAGTAGGCAACATATGTGAGACAGTAGGCAACATGGGTGAGACAGTAGGCAACATGGGTTGGACGGTAGGCAACATGGGTGGGACAGACCCATTGTGCGTAACGTTCCACTTCTGCAGGTGAGCTTGAGCGATGTGGATCATGTAGATTGGCTGAAGAAGAATCCAAAGGTGCTCATCAAACTGGTGGTTATCAAACTGGTGCTGTCCAGGCTAAAACACATGGATAGGGAGCAACGCAAGGCTCAATGCATACAGGACAGTGTGGAACACTTGCCTCAACAACACATGCGGCAACTCTGATTTGTATGTTTGCTGCAGGTGAGCAAGGACACCAGATTGTAGACCTGCTGAAGAAGAACCCAGGGGTGGCCATCCCAGTGGTTCTGAGCCGGCTGCAACAGAAGGACGGGGAGTGGCGCAAGGTGAAGCAGGACATGAAGCCCCTCTTCTCCAAAGTCTTCCAGCAGAACTACCACAAGTCCCTGGACCACCGCAGCTTCTACTTCAAGCAGACTGACAAGAAGCAGCTGGGCCACAAAGCCATGATCCAGGTCAGTACCTCAATCAGCACCTCCACCAGCTTGGCCAATCACAAGATCATGATGTAAATGTGTAACTTCAGTAGGCCAAGATCCAGGTCTGCACCACATCAGCTTGCAGATCACAAGGCTTTGTGTCGCAAGTCTGAATTGCAACCTGTTGCTTCTTCCCTCTGTTCTGGATGTTCAACAGCTAGCCTAAAGCATCGTTGTCTTGCCTTAGTGCCACCTCGTTTGTAAGGTTGCACATCGCTGAGATGGAAGCAAAACTTTGTGTGCATCTGGTTTGGAAGGTCTCTCTACAGACCAAGGCTACATTGGATGTCATCACTGTCAATCATCATCAGGCTGGTGATGACCTGCTGGCATGGTCCCTGCTGCAGGAGATCAAGGAGGTGGCTGAGAAGAGGCGCAGCTCTGATGCAGACCTGCTGACCCTGAGTGTGGCTGCGCCCTATGTCACCCGCATAGCTGCAGAGCTCACCTATGACTACAAGGACAGGTAATAGCTTCACGACAGCCCACACTAGCCTCGCAGTACTTCTGCACTCGCGTCACACTTGCTCACTGTCCAGAGCATGCATCTGGTGGGCTCACTGTAATTTTTTTAATGCTCCAGCCTGCTTTGGGTTCATTGTGTTGTTCTGTAAGTTGCACTGTGCTGCATGAATAAGACAGGTACTAAGTATGAGCTTTCTCGGCACGGCTGTGACCGCTGACCTTCTTCCGTAGCATTGGATCCTTGCAGATTGAGTATGCCGGACAGTGTCTCAGACAGTGTCTCTGCCAGACAGTGTCTCTGCCAGACAGTGTCTCTGCCTGCAGAATGGTGCATGATGACGTATACAAGATCATCAAGTACACAGTGCAGAAGACCATGAGTGGGGAGTTGGCCCAGAGGGCCCTGGACTGGTGGGCGGGCCTGGTGGAGCACCTCTTTGGCCTGCCAGCTCGCACCCCTGAGCAGGAGAAGGCTGTCGTTCCAGCCGCTGAAGACCACTCTGAGAGAAACAAGGTACGGCCCTTGAGGTTTTACCAACTTTAGATGACCAACACATGCAAGGGACACCAGACATATAGTCACCAGCATTTTGTTTGCAACTGCTGATGCAAAGGCCACTAGGCTGTTTGTGTCAGGTGTATCTTGCAGCATGGCACCTTGTAGCTGTTCCATGCCTGGTGGACAGCTCGTCTTGTAGTTGTACATTGCTTGGTGGACAGCTTGTCTTGTAGCCATACTGCTAAGCTGTTCCTCTTGCTTTGCAAAGCCAGAACAAAGCTTTGATGCTGTTTGCCCATGTCTTACTGCAGCTTCTGAAATGCATCGCACACAGCAGCCTCAAAATTGAGACTCAGCTTCTGTAGACCTGTCACCTCCAACTGCTGATGCGATGAGGGCCTGCAGCACACCACAGCTCAAGCGGCCAATCCACACACTTGTGCAATGCAGACTGAGAACACCACCACTCCAGAGGGCTGGGCAAAGCTGGACCATGCAGACAGCGGAGAGGCTCCCAACATGATGGATGAGGGGGAGCTGCCTGTGGATGCCAATGGGGAGTTTGTGTCTGGGGTGCCTGTTGACCCTGAGGACCCCCGCACTGCCAACATGAAGCCTGCTGGCAAAACTTCCCCACCTGCTCGCAATACGGTGAGCATGCAGGCTCTGTCTGTGCGAGCTTCTGTGCATGATGCTGGACACAAGAATGAATGCGTTGCTGCATGTGTGCAAGCCTGCAGCTACAAGCTTGCAGCTATTTAGATTGTTCATGCTGGCAACTGTATCATGACCCTGAACATGCATATGTTAGGAGGCTTGCAGCTACCCAGTCAGGCATTTGCAGTAGCATCACATCACACAATATCATTCACAGCTCCTTGATATGTGCAATTAGTGACAGACTGCACAGAAATGCTGTCATGTCCAGGTTTAACGGCCAGCCTGTTTACAATGTCAGCAACACGCCTGTGCTACTGCTCACCTGCACTTGATCACCGCACCATCCTCATCACACCAGCAGCAGCAACTTCATGATGCAGTATCACTGTGATTGCTTTTTGCGCTGCCATTGTTCACATCCATTGCCATGAATGAAGTTGCCTTGCTGGTGCAGCATCCTGGTTCCATCAGCCAGACAGAGGCTGGTGACGTGGAGACCGATGGCATAGACAGTGATGATGACAATGACGTGCTTCAGAAGTTGGACCAGGTCTGCCGCCTGTACATACACACCACGTGCTGCATACACCAGGGCTGTCCCTCCTGCATTGAGTCACTGATTGCGCATGTGCTTTCCCTAAGTTCTATGCCTATATTCCTGTGTAGGTCTTTGCAAAAGCTCATGGTGTTGAAATGAGCATAGCTGCTTTGCTGGTGTTGCGGGGCTTTCACATGCTTGTTTGACTAACAGCTGAAATGTGTCAAGCCAGATTGCCCTTTGCAATGTGTGCTCACAAGACACACTTCAGCACAGATGCTTGGACTGCTTCATACGACATTTTGACAGCTGATTGGAATTCTTCTGAATACCTGTCTTAGAGGTGTAGCAGATTTGAATGCCTGTGCAGTGTCTGCACAGCATCAGACACCAGCTTTTTGGAACTGTTTCAAAACAGGCTGCCCTCATGTTTGATTCTGACTGGATTGCCTGCAGCTCGAGACCAGTTCCAGACCAGATCACTTGAAGGGGCTTCCCTTTGTTGAGCCTTTCATTCAGCCCATTGAACTTGCTTTTGTTGCAGCCTATGGTCACAGAAGCAACAGAGACCAACTCTGAGGACACAGGCGACAGCGAAGGTGCAGTCAGCAAGGCGTATGCACGCTTCAAACCTGTGACTGGTGTGTACACCCACTCTGCGGCTGCCAGGCAAGATGGCGAGGCTGAGACCTCAGGCAATGGTGCAGAGCGAGGCCGAGTCTTCTATGGCCATGACGGCTACTATGTCTTCTTCCGCCTCCATCAATGCCTTTACGAGAGGTGCAATGCTGCATTTGCCTGGCATACTCTTCTGCAGCAAAAGCAGTGCTGCAGCAGTGACCATCATCGGCTTCATGCTTCATTGGCTGTTCTTCCAGCTGTATCAATGCTTGCATGACACATGCTTGCGTGCAGATGCATCTGCAGCTTACGTTCTCATGCAGCTGTGCCACCCTTTGATGCATGTCACGCTTGTTGGATGTATCCCAAATACTGTGTGCTTGAGCACTAGCCAAGGTTCTGTGCTGCCTGAGTGGTGACTAAGTGAACCTGCTCATCTCTGGCATGTGGTGACCAGCTCATCTTTGGCGTGTGCTCTGCAGGCTGCGCCAGGCACACAAGTGCAGCCAGCAGTGCTGCAAGCCAGCCTATGCTCGACCCAATGACATTGAGACCGGCGGTGGGGAGGTGGCTGTGCAGGACGATGAGGCCGCCAAGCACATACACAGCCAGTTCATACAGATGGCGCTGCAGCTGGTGGACGGCCGCCTGGACAGCAGCCAGTATGAAGACAGCTGCAGGCAACTGCTAGGTATGCACAAATCCCTGCTCTGCCTGCCATCAGATCACTTCATACCCGCTTGTCATGCACATCCCACCGAGCTTTGGTGCCTCTACAACTGTCAGCACCTATGCCCTTTACACTTGTTGGCACCTATGCCCTTTACAATTTTGGGCACTTCTGCCCATGCATACTTGTCAGCAGAAGGGGTGTCAGACCTGGTCTTGTTCATGGCAGCATTGCACTGCTGCTTCAACGGTATCTCTCAAGCAGAAGCAGAGGCAATACTGCTCAGCTCACTTGCTCCGCGCAGCAGGCACTTTTCATGCGCTTGCATGCCATTACCCGACTCCTGCAACTACTCAGTTCCTGCAGCTGAACACTTTGTCTCGCTGTGGGTTTCCATGCTGATGTTGCACAAGCTGACCGTGTCACGGTTGGGTGCAGGCACCAACAGCTGTACTTGTTTGATTGGTTGATTGGTTGACTAACTAATTGATAAACTGATTGATTTATTGATTGATTGAGTTGTCATGGATGCAGGCACCAACAGCTACGTACTGTTCACCCTGGACAAGCTGATAGCCAAAGTGATGAAGGCCTTCCAGGGTCTCATGCAGGACCCCCTCGCCTGCAAACTCTTTGACATGTACAAGTATGAGTGCAGCCGCTCTGTGCCCTTTGCTGACGCCGTATACCATGCCAACACCCACGTGGTGCTGCATGAGGACCACTGCTTCAGGCTGCAGAGCCAGCCAGATGGCCA
>JAABUP010003119.1_pt1 | contig 29951 bp, 27 predicted proteins | sample 5559201 | NCBI WGS metagenome assembly JAABUP01 (sample SAMN10711887, study PRJNA513373) | rock metagenome | isolation source: Antarctica rocks | place: Antarctica | reverse complement strand
GCACAGGCAGGGCGGGCAGGAGCGGCTCAATCTTCTGCCACTGGTCATCGGTCAGGTGCGTGAACAAAGTGCTGGCTCCAGAATAGTTCTGGAGCTATAACAAACCGTTTATGAGATGAGTTCTAGCTGGAGGTGAGCAGTGAGCATCTCGATGAGTGTGAAGCCTGAGCGGCTCCGGCGGGGCGTGGGCATGACGCTCTCCTTTGAAAAGCGAGCAAAATTGTAGATGACAGCGACAACGCAAACAGTTATGCTATGCACCTAAAGCATTAGAGTTATGACGGAATCCGGCAGCTTTGTCAATCGGCTTTTTCCGAGCCGAGCGCGGGTCTTACGCCGAGGCGTGTGGCGGGCGGGTTGCCAAAGCCTTGCCCGATGTGCTAGAATACTTGGGCGCGCGGGCCGCCCCCGGCCTATGCCGCGCCTCCCCCGCGCTCCCCACCCAGTCTTCGATACCCAGTCTTCGATCCTGCCCGTCTCGGGCGTCCCGCTCAGGAGTCGCATGTCCACCCAACCCAGCCCCGAGTCTTCTTACGCCGAGTCCCGTCCCACCAAGTTCATCTTCGTCACCGGCGGCGTCGTGTCGTCCATCGGCAAAGGCATCACCACGGCCAGCCTCGGCCGCCTGCTGCGTAACCGCAGCTTCGGCGTCACCATGACCAAACTGGACCCGTACATCAACGTGGACGCCGGGACGATGAACCCCTACCAGCACGGCGAAGTCTTCGTCACCGACGACGGGGCCGAGACCGACCTGGACCTGGGCCACTACGAGCGGTTCGTGGACATCAACCTGACGCGCGACTCGACCGTGACCACGGGAGGCGTCTACTCGACGGTTATCGCCAAGGAGCGCCGGGGAGACTATCTGGGCGGCACGGTCCAGATGATCCCGCACATCACCAACGAGATCAAGGAGCGCGTGCGCGGCCTGGGCGCGTCGTCGGGCGCGGACGTGGTCATCGCCGAGATCGGCGGGACCGTCGGCGACATCGAGGGCCTGCCGTTTCTCGAAGCCATCCGGCAGCTCCGCAAGGACGTCGGACACGACAACGTGCTTTACGTCCACGTCACCCTGATCCCCTACGTCGGCCCGTGGGGCGAGGTCAAGACCAAGCCCACCCAGCACTCCGTCATCAAGCTGCGCGAGATCGGAATCCAGCCGGACGTGCTCATCTGCCGGACTAAGCTCGACATCGACGACGACATGAAGGAGAAGATCAGCCTCTTCTGCGACGTGGACAAAGAGGCCGTGATCGAGGCCAAGGACTCGGAGACCATCTACGAGATCCCGATGGTGTTTGAGGAAGAGGGCCTGGCGGATTTGGTCGTCCGCCGCCTGGGCCTGCCCGCCCGCGCGCCCGACATGGCCGAATGGCACGACCTGGTCCGGCGCGTCAAGCGGCCCCAGAGCCGCGTCCACATCGCCGTCGTCGGCAAGTACACGCAGAACGGCGACGCCTACATCTCCATCGCCGAGGCGCTCAAGCACGGCGGCATCACGGGTGACGCCCACGTCGAGATCGAGTGGATCGAGAGCGACTCGCTGGAAGAGGCCGGCCCGGACATCGCCGCGCGGCTGGCCCACGCCGACGGCCTGATCGTCGCGCCCGGCTTCGGCGGGCGCGGCGTCGAGGGCAAGATCGGGGCCATCCGCCACGCCCGCGAGACCGGCCTGCCCTTTCTGGGCATCTGCTACGGCCTGCAGATGGCCGTGATCGAGTTCGCCCGCCATGCCTGCGGGCTGGACGGCGCGAACACCGAAGAAGTAGACCCCCGCGCGGCCCACCCGGTCGTCCACATCCTGCCCGAGCAGAAAAACGTCGTGGACAAGGGCGCGTCCATGCGGCTGGGCGCGTACCCCTGCCGCCTGTCGCAGAATACGCTGGCCGCGCGTCTGTACGGCGGGGATGCCATCTCCGAGCGGCACCGGCACCGCTACGAGGTCAACAACGAGTACCGCGAGCAGATGTCCAAGGCCGGCATGGTCTTCAGCGGCGTCTCGCCCGACTACCGCCTGGTCGAGATCATCGAGCTGCCCGAGGCCGTCCACCCCTACTTCATCGCGACGCAGTTCCACCCCGAGTTCAAGTCCCGCCCGAACCGCGCCCACCCCCTGTTCGCCGGCCTGATCGCCGCCGCCCTCCGGCGCAAGGATGGGGCCGAGGCGGACGCCGAGATCGACATCGCCGCCGAGATGCTGGCGTGAAGCTCACCGCCGTGTCTTGCCGTCCTCGCGCCGAAGTCTCCGGCTTCCCCCTCGACGACGTGACCGAGGACACCGACCGCCACCGCCAGAATCATCCGTGCCCCTTCGGCAAGGCTGTAAACCGCCCGTCCTCTCGGGCGTGATCGCCAACGATCAGCGGGCTTTAAGCTTGCGGGGTCGCGGATTATGCTCGTCGGAGACGACGTCGGGGGCGGCCGTCAGCAGAGCGGCTAGGTAGGCCACCTCCGCCTCAAGCCGGTACTCGAAGTGACGGAGCGCCCACTGCTTCGCCAAGCCTATGTATTCTCGTGCTTCCTCGTTGATGCGTCGGATCTCCGTCAGCCGCGCCCGCACATTGTCCAAGCGTTCGGCCAGGACCGACGGCAGCGTGTCCAGCGTGTCCGGGTCCATCCGCGTCAGGGCGAGGTCAAAGGGATCGAATTTGAACTCGACCTCGCTGAGACCCGCCCGCTGAAGCGCCGCGAGGGCGTGGCGTCCCTCCTCGGTGATCTCATAAAGCTGACGGGTCGGCCGGTTCCCCTCGCGCTCGCGGCCCGCTTCCCGCAGCAGACCTTCCCCCGCGAGCCGCTTCATCGCCCCGTAGACCGCGCCGACGGTGATGTCGGTCCACAGGTGGACGCGGTTGTGTTCGGCCGTCAGCCGGAGGCGGTGGCCATGCATCGGACCGTGTTCGGCGAAGGAGGACAGAATAAACAATCGGATGGAAGACATATTGCTTTCGCGAAAGTATTCGGGTATAATCCGCTCAATACTCTCACGAGAGTAGCCGGGCGGATGCTCAGGCAGATTGTTCCTACAGTATACCTGCATTCACCGGCGCCGACAGAGCAGGGCCGCATCTCACCTACGTCAGAGGAAGGATTTCAAAATGCGTGTTTTCTTGACCGGAGCCACAGGCTTCATCGGCTCCGCCATCATCCCCGAGCTAATTGGCGCGGGGCATCAGGTGATCGGCCTCACCCGCTCGGAGGCGGGCGCCGAGGCGCTCACTGCCGCCGGGGCCGAGGTGCATCGGGGTGATCTGGAAGACCTGGACAGCCTCCGCAGTGGGGCGGCGATGTCGGACGGCGTCATCCACTGCGCCTTCAACCACGACTTCTCGAAGTTCGCGGAAAACAGCCAGATGGACCGGCGTGCCATTGAGGCGCTTGGCGGCGCACTCGCCGGCTCCGACCGCCCCCTGCTCGTCACCGGCGGGATCGGGCTTCTGGCACCGGGCCGGAGCGTGACGGAAGACATGGACCCCCCGGCCAACTCACCCACTCCCCGCGTTTCCGAACAGGCGGCTCTGGCGCTGGTCCCGCAGGGCGTCCGCGCGTCGGTGGTGCGACTGCCCCAGGTACACAACACGGTCAAGCAGGGCTTTGTGAGTTACCTCATCGCAGTGGCCCGCGAGAAGGGGGTGTCGGCCTACGTGGGCGACGGCAGGAACCGCTGGCCGGCGGCGCACGTCCTCGACACGGCCCGCCTCTACAGGCTGGCGCTGGAGAAACGGGAAGCAGGAGCGCGGTATCACGCGGTCGCGGAAGAAGGCGTACCGCTCCGCGACATCGCCGAAGTCATCGGCCGAGGCTTGAAGGTGCCGGTGGTTTCTCTGTCCCCCGAAGAGGCAGGCCCTCACTTTGGCTTTCTCGCGTCGTTCGTCGGCCTTGATATGCCGGCTTCCAGTGCGCTGACGCAGGAACGGCTGGGATGGTGCCCGACCGGGCCGGGACTGATTGCCGACCTCGAACAGATGCAGTACGAAGCCTGAACAGACCGCGTATACGCACTTCCGGGCCTGGCCTCTCATCTTCTGTGAGGCCAGGCTTAGTGAGAGGATGGCCCCAATGCCGACAAATACAGCCGCCTGGCTCGAAGCGGCGCAGTCCCCACTTGAAGTCAAGCCCGCGCCGTACACGCCCCCACGCGAGAACGAGATCGTCGTCAAGAACCACGCGGTCGCCATCAACCCGATTGATTGGCTGCTACAAATGATTGGCTACTTCATATTCCCGTGGATCAAATACCCCTTTGTCCTCGGCTCAGATCTCGCGGGCGAGGTCGTCGAAGTCGGGAAAGCCGTCACCCGGTTCCATGTGGGCGACCGCGTTCTCGGTCATGCCGTGGGATCGGATAAAGAGCGTAACAGTTCGGCGGAGGGTGCCTTCCAGACCTACACCGTTGTCCTCACCCACATGGCCGCACCCATCCCAAGCGCCATGCCCTACGAGAACGCCGCCGTTCTGCCCTTGGGTCTCTCCACCGCCGCCTGCGGCCTGTTCCAGAAGGACCATTTGGCGCTTCAGTATCCCTCCCCAAACCCGAAACCCACAGGTGAAACCCTTCTCGTCTGGGGAGGCTCGACGAGTGTCGGCAGCAACGCCATTCAGCTCGCCGTCGCCGCCGGCTACGAGGTCATCACAACGGCATCACCACGCAACTTCGACTACGTCAAGAAGCTCGGAGCAAGCCAGGTCTTCGACTACAACAGCAAGACCGTCGTCAGAGACGTCACCACAGCCTTCGGAGGCAAGACGCTCGCCGGCGCACTCGCGATCGGGAGAGGATCATCGGAGACCTGTGTGGACATCGTCCACGCCTGCAAGGGCAACCAATTTGTCTCCTTAGCCAGTTCATCCGTCTCCATCGAAGACTTTCCCCTGCGTCGGCAGCTTCCGCTGCTCATCCTACGGTTTGTGGCGTCGAACGTGTCATTGCAGGCGAAGTGCCGCACCAGGAAAATACGCACCAAGTTCATCTTCGGCAGCAGCCTGATCGGCAACGAGGTCAGCAAAGTCATTTACGAAGACTTCCTCCCCAGCGCCCTCGCCGAAGGCCGCTACGCCGCCGCCCCGGAGCCACAGATCGTCGGCCAAGGCTTGGAGTGCGTACAGGCCGGGCTTAACGCCCAAAAGAAGGGCGTCTCCGCAAGGAAAGTTGTCGTCTCTCTATGAGAGCAGTCTTAGTAATCGGCGCGTCGGGCTTTGTGGGGAAGTATCTCGTCAAAGGGTTGCTTGCCGAAGGGTACGCCGTCCGCTGCCTGGCGCGTGACCCGGCTCGGGTCCAGGACCTGGCGGCGCTCGGCTGTGAGGTCGTCAAAGGCGACGTTTCGGATCTCGCGTCTCTAAAGTTGACTCTGGACTCCGTCCAAGCAGTCTACGTCTCTATACACACGCTCTCGCCCCAGCCGGCCAGTCCGTCGGGTCGGCGCTTCATGGCGGTCGAGATGGATGGATTACAGAACGTCGTCGCGGCCTGCCAGGCGCACAAGGTGCGTCGCTTGATCTCTGTGACGTCCCTCGGGATCACGGCGGACGCCCCAAGCGAATGGCTGCGTGAGCGCTGGCGGGCGGAGCAGTTCCTGCTGGGCAGCGGCCTTGACGTAACTTTCGTCCGGCCGGGCATGATCGTCGGCGTGGGCGGACGCGGCTTCGGGATGATGGCGGGTCAGGCCAGAAAGTCGGTCGCCGCCGGCCTGGGCGGGCGGCAGAAGATGCGTTCCATTGCCGTTGACGACCTGATCTACTATCTCGTGACCATGCTTGACGATCCGCGCACTTATGGACAGTGCTACGACGTGGGCAATGACGACGTGCTGACGAACAGTGAGATGGTTGACGCCACGGCGGAAATCCTAGGGCACCGCCCGCCCCTCAAGCTGAAAATCCCGCCGGCGCTCCTGGGCGCGTTCGCTCCAGCCATCGAACGCGCCGGCAAGCTGCCGAAAGGGGCGATGCGTGGACTGTTAGACAGCCTGGAGGCGGATGGGAGCGGCGACCCAAAGCCCATACGGGCGCTCATGCCTCGCCCGCTCCTGTCCTTCCGACAGGCTGTGGAGCAGGCGTTGACGAATAATGAAAAAAGCTGAGGGCTTCACCGAAGGTAGGAGGACCAGACCATGTTTCTCGTCTCAGGAATTACCGGCAATGTCGGTGGGGCCGCCGCGCGGCGGCTGCTGGAAGAGGGTCAGGCGGTGCGGACGCTGGCCCGCGACCCGCAAAAGGCCGCCGAGTGGGCGCAGCAGGGCGTGGACGTCCGCCGGGGGGACTTCACCGACCCCGCCGCCGTCGCCGACGCGCTGGAAGGGGTCGAGGGCGCTTACCTGATGATGCCCCCACTTATGGTCCCGTCGCCGGGCTACCCGGAGGCGAGGGCCGTGATCGCTTCCTTCCAGGAGGCGCTGCGCCTGTCGCCCCCGCCCCGGCTCGCCCTGCTGTCGTCGGTCGGCTCCGAAAAGAGCAGCGGGCTGGGGAACATCACCTCGACCCATCTGATGGAAGAGGCGCTGGGCGACCTGCCCTTCCCGACCGCCTTTGTCCGGGCCGGCGGGTTCTTCGAGAACTACGTCGGCGGACTCGGCGCGGCGGACTCCACGGGGGTGTACTACAGCTTCTTTCAGCCGACCGACCGCGCGCTCCCGATGATCGCCACGGCGGACATCGGCGCGGAGGTCGCCCGCCTGCTGGTTGAGGGCTGGGAAGGCAAGAAGATCGTGGAACTCGGCTCCCCGGTCAGCCCGGACGACATCGCCCGCGCGATGGGCGGGGCGCTGGGCAAGCCGGTGATGGCGCAGGCGATCCCGCGCGAGCGTTGGGCGACCACTCTCGAGTCGTTCGGGCTGCCGCCCGGCTCCACCGGTCTCTACGAGGAGATGATGGACGGGTTCAATTCGGGCTGGATCGCCTTCGGCGTACCCGGCACTGAGCCGGTCGCCGGCACGACCACTGCTGCCCAGGTCTTCGCGCAGGTGAGAAGAGCCTGACGAGGTATCCGAATCACGCGATAGGAGGGCCGAGTCTGTGCCTGCAACGATCCGTGACGTTGCCGACGATGAGCTGTTTGCGCTGCTCTGCCTGTACGCGCGTCTGCACCCGGAGGATGAAACGCCCCCGGTGGGCGATGCCATGCCACTCTGGAAGGCGCTGCGACAAGACCCCAATCAGCACTGTCTAGGCGTCTACTTGGGTGAGTCCCTCGTCGCGACCTGTACGCTGATCGTGGTCCCGAACCTGACACGCGGCGGACGGCCCTACGGCTTGATTGAAAATGTTGTGACCCATCCTGACCACCGGCGGCGCGGCTTCGGGACGGCGGTTCTGCGGCGCGCGCTTGAACTCGCTTGGGAGCGCGGCTGTTACAAAGTCATGCTGCTCACGGGCAGCCGGAACGAGGCGACGCTGCGGTTCTATGAAAAGGCCGGCTTTGCGCGCGGCATCAAGACGGGATTTCTCGCGCGTCCGGGCGGCTAACCCTTTTTGCCTCTTTTTCCTGCCATCCTCGCCGCCCTGTCCCCGCCGTTCCTGCTGATCCTGCTCGGGAGCGGGTTGAAGCGGGTGCGCGTCCTGCACCCGGCCCACATCCCCGTTCTGAACGGGCTGGTGCTCAACGTCACCCTGCCCGCGCTGGTGCTGCTCGGGCTGCTGCGCGCACCCGCACTGGCCCCGCGCCTGGCCCTGCTGCCGCCGGTCTTCCTGGCCGCCGAGGTCCTGACGCTCGCCCTGGTCTGGACGGCGGGGCGGCTGATGCGGCTGCCCCCGCCGCTGCTGGGGGCGACCCTGATGGTGGGCGTCTTCGGCAACACCAGCTTCATCGGCTACCCGCTGACTCTGGCCCTGTTCCCGCGCCAGTTCCCCGAAACCATCCTGATCGACCAGTTCGGCATGACCGTGCCCATGTACGTCGCCGCCGCCCTGCTGGGGGCGCGGCTGGGCGGAAGCGCGGCGCACCCCTGGGAGGCCATCCGGCGCTTCGGGCGCTCGCCGATCTTTTTGAGCGCGGTTTTAGGGCTGGCGCTGCGGTTCATCCCCATCCCGCCCGCTCTGCTCGCCCCCGGCCCCCGCGCCGTGGGCGTCGTCCTCGCCAAATGCCTGGAGTATTTGGGGCAGGGGACGACGCCGATTGTCCTGCTCGCATTGGGCGTGGCGCTGAACCCCGGCGCGGTCCGGGGGCGCGTCGGCCCCCTCGCCCTGGCCTGCGGGTGCAAGCTGCTGGTCTTCCCGCTGCTGATCTGGGGCGCGGGCCGCCTGCTCGGCCTGCCCCGCGAGATCCGCCTGGATGCCGTGCTCGAATCCGCCGTGCCGACGGCGGTGATGGCTTCGGTCCTGTCCGGTCAGAACGACATGGAGGGCGACTTCGCCGTGGGCGTCGTCTTCGTCTCGACGGTCCTGTCCGCCCTGACCCTCCCGCTGCTGCTGACCGTGCTGCGGTAGGAACCCACCTCCTTGCTTCGTTCGTTCCTCACTTCGCAGGGGTCCTCCCGAGACGGGAGGACGAGGAGATTTAGTTCCGTGCCCTGTCCGAAGCTCTGTCAGAAACTCTTTCCCTTCCCGTTTATGCCTTCGGCACTACTCCATATCGGGAGGGGAGCCGGACTTGTGAGGCGGGGGGGTCCTACAGCAGCCACAGGGCGGCAAGCGCGGTGCCGGCGATGCAGAGCGACAGCAGCACCACGTAGCCCGTGCCGAGCAGGAAGAATTTGACGGACGTCTTGATCCAGCCTTGCTTGTAGACCGCGCGCAGGGCGGCAAAAACGTAGGCGATCAGGGCCAGGCTTACGCAGCCGATGAGCCAGCCGGGGTGGACCAGCAGCAGCGGTGTCAGCACCAAAAACGCGAAGGCGTGGACGTGCAGCAGAAAGATCAAATGCTCCACGTACAGCCGCTTCTTCCGCCAGTACATCAGCTTCAGCACGGCGGCAAACAGGGGGAGCAGGAAGAACATCATCTTCGGGATGTCGCCGAACATGGCTGTGACGAAGCCCTGCTTGCTCTGCGAGGCCCGGATGACGTGATGCACGAAAAGCCGGGCCGCGAGCGGGTCCCGCCTGGCGGGGGGAAGATGGGCCTGGTAAGCGTCATACTCGGCCTGGCTGTGCGGCAGGGGTTCGGGCTTGCCGCCCAGCACCATCATGCTGTGGGCTTCGGGGGACCGGGGCGAGACGCCCACACGGACCTGCCCGGCCAGCGGGTCTTTCCAGGCGAACACCAGGAAGAACAGGACGCTGATCGTCAGGTACAGCTTCAGCGGCGAGAGGTAGGGGGCGCGGCGGCCCGCGTTGTACTCGTTGGTCAGCAGGCCGGGGCGGACGACGAGGGGGACAAGGGTGCGGAGCAGCTTGGAGTCCCAGGACGCGACTTCGGCCAGCAGGTCGGCCAGCAGCGGGCGCAGGGCGACCGTATGGTGTTTGCTTTCCTGGCCGCACTCGGCGCAGAACTTGCCCGTGGCGGGTGTGCCGCAGTTGAGGCAGTGGTCGGGCCGGGGGTGGGCTTTCTTCTCACGCCCGCGCTTCAGGGCGGTGGGCGGCGATCCAGGCGGCAGTAGGTCAGCGACCGGCGGCTGTTCCAGGGCCATGTCTTCCCCCTAAATCCCGTTCTCCTTCAGGACGCCCTGCACAAACTCGCGGGCCGCCCGCATCTCCTCGACCGTTTGCACCTGCTCGATTACGACCGGCACTTCGGGCAGAAATCGGGCGACGGCGCGCAGATACACGCCATAGTCCAGCCCGCCCGCCCCGGCCCGCGAGAACAGGCGCTGCCCGTCCTCGCCCACCGTGAAGTCTTTCAGGTGGACCATGCCGACGGCAGGGGCGATCTGCGCGACCATCTCCGGGATGCGGGTATCACGCAGGGCGTAAGACTTGGCGGGGAGCAGGTTGGAGGCATCCAGCACGACTTTGACGTCACCCCCGGGGAACCGGCGGGCCAGCCGCACACACGCGGCGGCGTCGGACAGGACGTGCGCGGTGTAAGGCTCCAGCAGCATCTGGACGGGCAGCCCGCGTGTGCGCTCGCCCAGCCCGTTCAGCGCGATGAGCAGGCTGTTGAATGTCTCTTCTTCGGCGTTCAGCAGGTTCGGGGCGGCCAGCGTCCGGCCCAGCGTCCCGCTCCAGCAGACGATGCGCTCGACCCCGCCCAGCATGCCCATGTTCTCGGCCAGCGTCTGCCAGTCGGTCACGTCCACGCCGTTCAGGCCGGCGTCGTCAAGCCGCAGGGGGTTGATGTAGCAGCCGACCGCGTCCACCGCGAATTCGCTCTGGCGAGCGGCCAGCCCGATCCGCCGGACCTCGTCGGGGGTGATGCCGTGGATGTGCGACGTCACCTGCCCCCGCCGGAAGCCCGCCTCTTTGGCGTACCAGAAGGCGGCGGGGATGTCCGTCTCCTCGTACAGATCGATCACAACGCCCATCTCCATCACGGCCCGTTCTCCTACTCGTTCACGATTCAGCAGCCTCTCTGGCCGGTGCCGGCGGCAGAGACCAAAGGACAGCCCGGTATTCGGCAGACACAAGCTGGTTTCCTGCACAGCAGTCGCCGAGGAGATCAACCTCCGATCTTACGCAATTCGCGCAGGACGACGGCGTTGCCGGGGTAGCCCGAGGCGACGAAGCGGACGCGGCCCGCGCCGTCGAGGACGACGAGGGTGGGGACGTGGCGGATCTGGTAACGGCGCGAGACCGCCCCGCCCGCGTCCAGCAAAACGGGGAAGGGTACGCGCCCCCCCGTCAGGCGCTCGAACTCGGCAAGGCGCGTCCCGTCCACGCTGACGGCGACCAGGCGGAAGCCCATCTCGTCCTGCTGCTCCGCCAGGACCCGCAGTGAGGGCAGTTCCGCCTTCCAGGTGTCGCACCAGAACGCCCAGAAGTTCAGCACGACGGGCCGCCCGCGCAGGCCGTCCAGGGCGAGGGGCCGGCCCGAGAGGTCAGGCAGGGCGAACGCGGGGGCGAGGCAACCCACGGGCGGCCCGCCCCCGCCCGGCCCGCCCCCGCTCGGTCTGTTTACAGGCGCGGCGTGGAGTGCGGGGCTGAAGAGGAGAAGGGCGGTGGCGAGCAGGAGAAGCGCAGGCCGCAGGCTTCTCAACTGCGCGGGCAAAGAACCTACCCCGGCGGGCAAACCCGGAGCAACTGCACCCGACGCCACCCCTCCCTCGGAGGGAAGGGTAAAGACTCCGTTCCAACGCTTCCCTCTGGCTCCCTTTTCCTTCCGAGGGACCCTCTGGGGCACCTGTGCTTGGGGGGCCGGGGGGTTAGGTTCCGGTAGCCTGTTCACGGGCGCTCCCCGATCTTGGTCTGGACCAGGCCGCTGTTGCCCCGGATTTCGGGGAAGTAGGTCAGCGCGGCGATGTCCGGCAGTATCTGATAGACGCCGGGCGTTTCCGCCCGGATTTTGTAGCTCAGGCGCGTCTTCCCTTTAGGCAGGCTGTCGAAGAAGAACACGACGCGGTTGTCGCGGACCTCGCGGCGGGTGTAACCGGCCACGCCGTCGGACGAGTCGATGGGGTAGCTGCCGCTGCCGTCAGCGTCGGCGTCGCCCGCCGCGACCTCGCAGCCGGCGGGCAGCGGGTCTTCGACCTGGACGTACCTGTAGTCGGCGTCGGCGCTGACCTCGACCGAGACATCGATGTCCGTCCCCGAGGCCTGCGTGTCGGCCAGCGACGGGTTCTCGGCGGCGACGCGGTACACGCGGCGCACGGCCAGCCCGTGCTGCTGCGGCGTGGACAGGGCGGGCGGCAGGAACGACGACACCGTCCGGCTGAGGTAGAGCGGAGTGGTCCCGGACAGGTTCACGGTGAGGGCGGTATGTCCTGCAAGCTGAACTGGCGTCAGGCTCAGAGTCAGGGGTGGATCGAAGAGGTTTTTTGGTGTAGCCGTCATGTCTTGAATGGGCTTACCGTCCAGTGTGACGTGGGCCACGAAGTTTGGTAGTAGTTCGCCCGTCCCTCCCGAGTATCTTGCCAAAGCCAGGACGACTTCAGCCGTTGTCCTCGTGGTGCCCCAGGCGTTCCCCTGCCGGTTCGTCATCAGCCAGCGGACGGCGGACGGGAGGGTCACGGACGGCAGAAGCGGGAGGCCATTCCGCACGGCCAGCAGAGCGCGTAGGGCGTGTGCCGTCACAGCAACATTGTCATCACGCCAGCTATAGCCGCCTTCTTCGTCAGTCCAGAAGGCAAGGCGGCCCCGGACGACGGCTCGGCGTTCCAGTTCGCCGCTCACGGTCTTTGTCCGTGCCTGATGCACTGTCTCGGCGAGCGCAAGGCATAGGGAGGCCAGCCCGTATGTATCCAGGTGGTCGCGCTTGGCGTACAATTCGTCCAGCGCCTTTTCGGCCTCGCCGGGCCGCACTTCCGACAGGGCAAGTGCCCAGTCGGCGCGCTTGCCAAGTTCCCGCTCCTCGGCGAGCAGGCGCTTCAAGGCCTCCGCCCCGCGCGCGATGCGCTGGTCGTCAACTAGATATCCTGCCTGCTTGGCCTGAAACAGCCCCGAGAGGACGTAGGCGGTCATGTCACCGTCGGTCTGGTCGTTTTCCCACCAGTTCCATCCGCCGTCGGGGTGCTGGTAGTGGTAGAGCTTTTGCAGGCCCAGGCTGACCTGCTTGTTCAAGGTCGCTGGCTGCAAACGGCCTGTATCGAGTTGCTGTATCGCTTGGGAAATGGCGATGCCGGGCTGGCTGTCCCTGCCGAGTTGCCGCAGCGCCTGTGCAACGGCGATGTCAGGCAGGAACGAACTCATGGTCTGTTCAGCACAGCCATAGGGATAAGACGTGAGGTAGTCCAGGGCAGGGAACAGCGACGAGGCGAGCGAGGGGGCCAGTGTCAGCGTCACCGAGGCGTCCGGGGGCAGCTTGGTCAGGTCCAGCGTGTCGGTGTCGTCGGTTCCCGAGAGCGTCCTGGCATCTGCGGTGACGACTTTGAGGCCGGGCGGGGACACGGGCAGGGTTAGCTCCATCGCGTCCATCGCGCCCGCGCCGCCGTCGGCGACGACGCGGAATCGGGCGGCATCGGTGCCCCCCATGATCTTTGCCGACCAGTCCACCCGCCCCTGCCCGCCGGGGGCCAGGATGACGGAGCGGGCGGCGGTGCCGCCGTCGATCTGTGCGCCCAGCGGTTCCAGCGTCACGCGGACTGTGCGCGTCGTGGCGGAGTAGTTCTGGACCAGGGCCGAGATTGTAGCGCGGTCGCCGCTGATGTAGAACCGGGGCAGGGCCAGGCGGACCAGCAGGGGCGTGGTGACGAGGGCTTCCTGAGTCGTACTGCCGACGACGGTGTCCAGAGTCGCGCCGCGTGCGGTCGCCCGCCACGTCGTCAGGTTGTCGGGCATCGCGAACGACACGCGGGCCGTGCCGCTTGCGTCCGTTTGGACGAAGGGGTTCCAGTAGGCGGTGTCGGCGAAGTTGCGGCGGACGCGGATGCCGCCGCCCGGCGCGGCCCCCGATGGCGCGGGCATGGTCTGGAACGCGCCGCCGCTGTACTGGGCGGCGAACGAGAAGTCGGTGCCGATACGCACCTCCTGGCCGCTGAAGAAGAATTGTTCCAAATCGGGCGCGGTGTCGGGGGACAGCGCATAGATGCTGGCGTCCACGACGCCCAAAGACAGCTCGGCGGGGATGGGGCGGCCCAAATAATCGCGAGTCGTGACCGTGTAAGCCGCCGTCTCGCCGGGGCGGTACTGCGGCTTATCCGAGGACACGGTGACGGTCAATTTCTGGTCGCGGCGGCGGACCGAGAGCCGCTGCTGCTGCTCGTAGACCTGGTGGTCCTGGATGACGGCGATGTTGACCGAGACGGACGGGTACTCGCGGTCGGTCAGCGGGATCTGGATGACCGTCGAGCGCCGGGTCAGGTGCAGGAGACGGTGCCGGCCGAGCTGCTCGCCCTCGACTGTCAGCAGCGCCCAGGCGTCGGTGCGGGCGGGGCTTGTCTTGGTGGCCGGGCGGCGCACCAGGGATGTGTTCAGCAGCAGCGTCGCCGATTCACCCGGCGCGTACTCGGTCCGGCCCGCGACTAGGCCCAATGTCGGGTAGTCGTAGTCGGCGTAGTCCGCGCCGGCCACCCAGACCGAGCCGCCGGCGGCGATCTTGTCGTCCTGCGAATCCACGGCCACGGCCTCTAGCCGCAAGTCGCCGGGGCGCGGGGAGGCGAAGACGACGACCCCCCTGCCCCGCGCGTCGGTGACAACGTCGCGGGTGGTGACCACCTGGGTCGGGCGGTGCAGGCGGTCGGTCTTGGTCTCGATCAGCCGGACGCGGACGTGGGCGGCGGGCACGGGCCTGTCATCGTAGTCGCGGGCGGTGACCGAGACGGCCACGCGCTCGCCGGGCTTGTAGACGTTCTTGTCCGTCTCCAAATACAGCCGGTATAAGCCTGCGGCGACCAGCGTACTGCCCGACCCGGTCTGCGTCCGCCGGCTCAGGTCCGTGACGGTCGCCGCGACCGAGAGCGTCCGGTCTTCTTTGCGGCGCTGGGTCTGGATGTCCAGGTGCAGCAGGCCCTGCGCATCGGTCGTGCCCGACCCGTCGAAGGCCGGCTCGGCGTCCGGCCCGTCAAATTCGACGTGGTAGGTGACGGCGGCGTTGACAACGGGCTGGCCGTAGAAGTAGCGGGCATTAATGGTCACAGGGATTTTAACGCCGCCGAGATAATGCGCGTGGTCGAACGTCACGCCCAGCGTCATCTCGGGCTTGCGATACGCCTCGACGGCGAACGCGCCGTAGAAGCGCCGCTCACCCAAGACAATCACGATCTGCCAGCGCCCCAGGGTCGTCTCGGGAGCCAGGGCGACGCTGCCCGCCAGCGACCCGTTGCTGTTGGTGGTGACGGCCTGCCGCGAGATCAGAGCGTCCGTCCCATCGCGGATTTCAATCGTGGCCGGGCCGACGTAGGGCAAAAGCTGGATGCCGCCGGGTCGGTCGGCGGCGAGCCGCTTGCGGATGATGACCTTGTACTGCACCGTCTGGCCGGGCCGGTAGATGGGCCCGTCCGTCAGCGGGTAGACGCTGAACGGCTCCGGCGCGGCGGGCAGGGCGGACAGGGCGAACGCGGGGCCGCCCGCCGAGTCGCCGTACATCCAGACTGCGTTGGGCGTCGCAAGCGGCAGGCGGCAGACGCCCTCGGCGTCCGTCGCGTGGATGCCCAATGCACGGTGGGCGTCGTACAGCGTCAGGGCTAACCGAGGCAGGGGCCGGCCCGTCTCGGCCTCGGTCGCGTAGACCAGCAGCGCGCGCCGGGACCGCTTGACCAGCAGGGCGACATCGGTAATGTCCAGCCACGTCCGCTTCTCGACATTGCCCGCGCGGACTTGAATCAGATAAACGCCCGGCGGTAGGTGGGGCACCGTCGCCGCCCGCTCGGCCCAGCTATCCGGGTAAGTCTTGCCCAGCCCGAGCCGCCACGCCGCGGCAACCGGCAGGCCCGCCAGCGGCAGGGCTTTCAATGTCTTGCCGAAATTGGTCAGGCCCGTGCTGTTCTTAACGGCTCTGGGCAGGTCCATCTTGTAGGCAGTGAACTGCACCGCGCTGACGTTGTAGGCGCTCAGCCGGACCTGGACTTTTTCCGTCGGCGTGTAGGAGCGGCGATAGACATACACGTCCACATTCGGCTTGTGGATGGCGCGGGGCGGGCGCAGCGGCGCGGCGAGGCTCGGGGCCGTCAGAAGAAAGAGCAAGGCGAGGAGGAATAATCGGCAGGGCGTGTTCATCGGCGTGGGGTCTCCCTCAGGCGCAGGTCGGAAATCTGAAACCACTGCACGGGCGTGTGCGGGCCGGCCCCGGCGCGGATGCGGCCCCAGGGCATCATGTTCTCGCGGCGGGGCGACTCGCCGGATAGGACGACGCCCCAGCGGTCGCCGTTCCGCACGGCCAGGCCATCCCGGACCGGGTCCAGCGACGCGGCCTCGCTTTCGGTGATCGGGCGCGGGCGGCTGACGAGGCTGACGATCAGCGTCAGGTGCGCCAGCTCGCCGGGCCGGACGGGGGGGAAGCGGCGGTCGTGGCCCGCTGCGGCCACGGCGCTGGCGATGATCTCGTCGGCGGCGTCGGGCTGGGTGGGATACAGCGACCCCATGCAGCAACGGGGTGCTCCGGCGCGCATCGTGCTGACGAACACGGCCATCGGCCCGCGCAGGGCGGGGGGCACATGGGTAGGCGGGTCGAGGACCTCGCGCCGCCGGGCGTAAGCATCAAACGCGCGACGGGCGAGTGTCAGCGCGGCGGCCTGCACGGCGGGATCGGCCCAGCGTGGGTCTTGGGCGGGGTCTTGTGCGCGGGCAGGCAGGGCCGCGCCGACGAGGGCGGCGAGGAGGAGCGGCAGGAGCGCCCCAAGGGAAAACCTGGAAAGACTACTCATGTCGTCATTATAGCAGGGGTTGAAGGCAGAGTCAAGAGGGGGTGGGGGCACCAAAGCAGGAAGCGCCGGATACGCCCCGCACCTCTGATGCCGTGCCCCGGACTCACACGAACTCGACGAACTTGGCGGGGAGGGTGACGGGGCGGCCCCGCGCGAACTGGATTTCCAGGCGCGGGCTGAGGCGGTCGCCGCGGATGGCGAGCACGGTGCCGGTTCCGTGCTGGGGGTGCTGGACGGAGGTGCCGACGCGCAGGGCGGCGATGCCCGCCGGGGTCGGGGCGGATGCGGGAGGCGGCATGGGTGGAAGAGAGGGCGCGGGCGCGGCGTGGTCGGCCAGATCGGGGAACGCGCCTGGGTCGTCTTCCTCGGACGGGGCAAACGCGGCCCAGGCGGCGGCGTGGGAAGCGTCCAGGCCCAGGCGACTCTCCAGGCCCAGGCGGCGGGCGGCGGCTATCAGCGCCTGGATGCGGCGGGCGACGGCGAGGGCGCGGGCGGGCGGGACGTCCCACCAGGTCTGGAAGAACCGCTCCAGATTGAGCATCGGGGTCAGGCGGGTCAAGGCCAGCGCGTCCGCCGTCGGCCAGTCGGTGGGCGGGCGGGCCAGCACGTCGCCGACGCGCCGGACATTCGCCAGAGTCGTCTCCCAATCCGTCTCGCGCAGGAACGGCGAGGGCGGCTCGGTCCCGACCGTGTGCAGGTGCAGCGCGGACTGGGTGCGGGTCAGGGCGACATAGAACAAGCGCCGCTCTTCCTCCAACTCGTCCGGCCCGCCCGTGGGGAATACGCCGCCGTTGCAGTCGGGGACGAACACGACCGGCCACTGGAGGCCCTTGGCCCGGAACACGGTCAAAACGGACACCGCGCCGTCCGCCCCCGCCGCCCGGCCGGAGCCGACGCCGCGCGCGGTCAAATCTTCCAGGTGCGCCATCAGGGCGCGCGGCGTCCCCTGCCCCTCGGCGTAGCGCAGAAAGGCCGCAACGCCCGCCGCCCGCGCCGCGCCGGTCTCGGCGAAGCCCGATGACCGGCGCAGCCAGTCCCCGTAGCCCGTCTTGATGTCCAGCAGCGTCAACGCCGCCCCGGCGGGCAGCGAGTCCAGCGTCCCCGCCAGCCACGTCAGCGTCTCGGCCAAGTCTCTTAATCGTGCGGCCAGGTGGTCCGGCGACCGCGTAGCCGCGTCTTCGAGGGCGCGGGCCAGCGTGTCCCCGCGCTTGACCGCCTGGGCGATGGCCTCGGAGGCGACGCGCGACAGGAAGCGGACAGGCCGGTTAGCGACGCGCATCCAGCGAGCCTCCCAGCCGTCCAGCATGGGTTGGCCCCCTGCCAAATCCGTCTCGGCCCGCGCCAGGTGCAGATAGTCCAACAGCGTCAAGACCTCGGGCCGGGCGTAGAACGGGCTGCCGCCGACGATCTTGTAGGCCAGCCCGGCGTCCAACAATCCCTGCTCCAGAAACGGCGTCTGCGCGTACAGGCGGACCAAGACCGCGATCTCGGACGGCCTGCGCCCTGCCGCCAGAACCTCCCCCACCAGGGCCGCGACGTGCCGCCCCTGCGCCTCGTGGGACGTCTCGGTATGGACACTCACGCCGCCGCCGAAGCCGCGCGTCAGCGACAGGCGCTTCGGCTCGCGCCGGACGTTGTGGGCGATGACGCGGTTCGCCAGGGCTAGCGGCCCGGCGTGGGAGCGGAAGTTGTCGCGGATCAGATACCGCCGCGCGCCGTAGCGGGTGGCGAACGAGAGAATCAGGCTGGGGTCCGCCCCGCGCCACTCGTAGATGGTCTGGTCGTCGTCGCCGATCGCCATGTAGTCGCGGTGCGGGAACGTCAGCAGGTCCAGCATCTCCGACTGGACGCGGTTGACATCTTGAAATTCGTCCACTAAAACGCACTCAAAGCGCTGCCGGGCGGCGGCCAGCACGTCGGGAAACTTATGAAGAGCCTCCCATGCCGACAGCAGCATGTCATCAAAGGTCAGCAAGCGTTCTTCTATACGTGCCCGCTCGTACAACTCGTACAGGTCTCGATACCAGGGGAAGCCGGGCGGCGCGGGGGCCTGCCGGGCCAGCGTCCGGGCGGCGGGGGGTAGGTCGGCCCGCTCCAAATCCGCGTACCAGAGGTTGGCCTTGCAGACGCCCACATACGTCAGAAAATCCTGCCGGTCCAGTGCCTCCAGTTCGGCGGCGTAGGGCACCTTGTCGCGCCACGCCCGGCCCAGGACGCGGCCTAAGAGCTGCGACTCGCCGCCCTCATCCTCGGGTGAGAGTTCCAGTTGCCGCAGATGCCCTTGGCGTTGGGCCAGCCGCAGCAGCCCCCAGCCGGCGGCGTGCAACGTCTGGACGCTGACGTCCCGGCAGTGCGGCCACGCCCCCAGGGCCGTCTTGATGTCCTGCACCGAGGCTTTGCTGAACGAGGTAGCTAAAATGGCGCGGGCCGGGAAGACGCCGTCGCGCACGAGCCGCTCGACGCGGTGGGTCATCGCCGTGGTCTTGCCCGCGCCGGCCACGGCGAAGACGAGGGCCGGCCCACCGTCATGGTCCACGATGGCCTGCTGTTCATCGGTCAATGGGGGCATATCGGAGCGATTATACTGCATGGCGGCGCGGTTTGGATACGAGGGAACGCACGTTCGTATATTATGCTATATTGAAGTCATGGAGGGCGGAAAGAAGGCAAAAGATGCGGACGAAACGGGAGCGGCTGACGAGCGCGAAGGCGCGGCTGGCGTCGGCGCATGAGTGGTGGGGGTGGCAGCCGCACACGGGGCAACGGCGGCTGTTCTGCTCGACGGCAGCCGTCAGGGTTGCCGCCTGCGGGCGGCGCTGGGGCAAGACCGAGTGCCTGAGCGTGGACGTGGCGACATACGCCCTGGCTGAGGCCGGGTCGCGGCAGCTGCTGGTCGCGCCGACCGAGTCGCAGGCGCGGATTCTTGGGGATGCCGTCCATGATCTGCTCCAGCGGACGCTGCCGGGGATGCCAAAGGCGCGGACGCATCCTCACCTGGTCCTGACGCTGGCGGGCGCGGGCGACGCGCCGGCGTCAGAAATCTTGTGCCGGACGGCGGGGCGGGACGGGCGGGGTCTGCGCGGGCTGTGGGCGCACCGGATCGTAGTGGACGAGGCCGCTTACGTCCCCGACCGTGTCCTGCGCGAAGTTCTGCCGCCGATGCTGGCCGACAAGGGCGGCGAGATGCTGCTGGCGTCGTCGCCGAACGGGCGGCGCGGGGCGTTCTACCAGCTTTACGCGCGCGGCATTGTCCCGGCGGGCGCTTCGGGGGGCGCGGACTACGAGGCGTTCCAGTGTGCGACGGCGCAGAACGCCGCCCACCTGGACCGGGCGTGGCTGGCCTCGCAGCGCGACGAGATGGGCGAATCGCTCTACGCGCAGGAGTTTGAGGCGCAGTTCCTGGACGACTGGGGCGCGGTCTTCCGCACCGATGACATCGATGCGGCCATCGCGGACGTGCCCGGCGCGCGGCTGGAAGACAACGAGGTGCGCTCCGAGCCGCAGCCGGGGCGCGTCTATATGCTGGGTGCGGACTGGGGGCGCAAGTTCGACTACAGCGTGGTGGTCGTGCTGGACGCGACCGACGCACCCGCCCGCGTGGTACACCTGAGCCGGTGGCGCGGCACGGGCTGGGACGCCCAGGCGATGGACGCGGCGGCGATCATCGCCCGCTTCCGGCCCCGGCGTGTGCTGGCCGACGGCAGCAGCATCGGCGACCCGATCGCCGAGATGCTGACCCGGCAGATCGACCTTCAGATGCCGCCCGGCGCGCACCGTCCGACCGTCGAGCGGTTCCTGTTCGGGGCCGAGAGCAAGCAGGCCCTGATGGACCGGCTCAACGTCGGCCTGTCCGCGCGGGCGTTGCAGTTCCCGCCGCACCGCGCCCTGCTGACCGAGCTGCGCGGCTTTGAGTATGCGCCGGGCGGCGCGCACACCCTGAAAATGGCCGCTCGGTCAGGCGGCCACGACGACTGCGTGGTTGCCCTGGCCCTGGCGTTCTACGCCGCGCCCGATCCGACTGCGCGGCGGGCCGGAACGGGCATCCTGCTGGGGTCTCAGGCGGGGATGGGGAGGAGGTAAGGGGAAGGCCCGGCACTGAAAGTGCCGGGCTACCCGGAGGAAGTGCCTCCGGCACTGAGGACGGCTATCGGAGGCCTCTTTCCAGCCCTGGAGGGGCTTCTCCTGTATCTGGGTAGCCCGGCTAGGCAGTGACGGGTGTTTTAACTCCCCCGGCTCATGTACGACGGCATATGGCGGTGGCGGCGCACATGATGCACCCGGCGGGCGTGGTGGCGGCGGGCGTGATGGCGCACACGGGTATGCGTGGTGACGGTGTCGACTGTTTCAACGCGGGTCTCCGTCACCGGAGGGGCGGGAGGCGGCGGGGCGGCGACGACGGTGGGGGCGACCGTTTCAGTCGTCGTAGTCGTCGTCGAGGAGCCGATCGGCGCGGTCTCGATGTTCGTCGGGGGCAGGGCCGGGAACTGGGCGTTGAGCTGCGTGTAGCGCGATTCCAGCTCGGCCAGCGTCGGGCCGGGTGTGGTGTCGACGTAGGTGAACGGGGTCGAATGCACCGTGCCCAAGCTGTTCAGCGACTCGTACAGCCGGAGGTACTCTTCGATTCGTGCGCGCTCGTCCGAAGCATCCAGCACGTCGGCCAGCCGCAGATTGTAGTCGGAGGCGAGCAGGGCGAACGTCCGCCCCGTGCTGACCCGGTCCGTGACGAACCGGAACGGCAGGCCCGTGAGCCGGGCGATCTTGGAGATGACGGCGATCTGGCCCAGCGAGTAGCCCCGCGCCATCGCCGTCTTAAGGTCTACGTAGTCGTAGTAGGGGCTGGGGAGGAGGCTGTAGTCGTTGGTCTGAGTGAGAGTCGAGGTTGTCGTGAAGCCCGTGTCGGGCGCGGCCATCGGTGCGGGCGCGGCCATCGGTGCGGGCGTCGTCGGGGTTTCCGGTGCCATCGGTGCTGCGGGCGGTGCGGGTGGCGTCGGCTCTACAGGTGGCGTCGGGGCTACAGGCGGTGTCTGGTCGGGCGCGGCCACTGGGGCTGCCGGTGCCATCGGGGCTGCCGGGGCTGTGGGCGGTGCCGGAGGCGCGGGCGGCGCGTCTTGGGCCTGGGCCGCCACTCCCATGGCCGTCAGCAGGGCAGCCAGCGCGGAGCGCCGGACCCAGTCGTTTCGCTTGCTCATGTGGTGTCTCCCCTTTTCGTGTGTCTCCGGCGATCATGCGCCGATCTTATGAGTATCTGGGCCTTATTCACGAAACCAGGCGAACCTAAACTTAATCGTCACCCATAGCAGTGATTCTGGGTATACCTGCGCCAGAGAATTCTGCCCGACAACCCCGAAAGGACAGCCAGACGTGAGCAACAACGAAGCCAAAGAAATCGCCGAGCAGATGGCCGCCGCGCCGCAGGGCACCCGAGACAGCGACATGCCCATGCCGCCCCCGAATCCCGGCGGCGAAGTCGGCCCCAGCCCGACCGCCGACACCATCCCCGCCGGGGACCCGGACCAGACCGGGCCGGGCGTCGTGTGGGACCGCGACCCCAACGAGCGAGAGGACCCCGGCGTGTCCGATGCGGGCGGCGTAGACGCGCCCGACACCGACGGCTCGACCCGGACCTGAGCACGAGAGAGAGAAGACTACGAGGAAGAGAAGACTACGAGGAAGAAAAGACCACGATGAGCGGCACGGATGATGCCGGATTGCCTCCCGCCGACAACGGCACCATCAGCCTGGAAGGGGAAGGCGGCGCGGCAGGGACTCCCGAAGTCGCGCCGGGCAGGGGACAGCCTAGCGGCCTCACGGCCTCATCCGAACGCCTTCGACGCGGTAGACGCCGCCTTCCCGCGCCATCCGGTAAAAGCCCCGCGCCTGTCGCCCGTTTCTCCCGATTACCGTCACCAGCGTACCGGCGTGCCACTGACCCGCGTCCTCCCAGACCGGGCCGAACGACGCCGACCTGCTGTGCGCGAACTCGGGATACTGGGCGTTAATCATGCCCAGGAAGTCGGCGGGCCGGGTGAACCGGCGGCGCATCTCCCGGCTCTGGTAGGATGCGCTGCGGCCGGCGTCACCCCGGCGCAGGGCATCCAGTTGGCCCTGAATCGAGCCGAGCACGGCCCATCGCGTGGCCGTGTCGGCGATGTGGAACTCACGTCGGCCCCGAAAGCCGCCTCCCCCATCACGCCCTTCGGTGCTGCGCCCGTCCGCCGCGCTGTCCGGCGGCGGGGCCGGGTGCGCGACCATCTGGCGGCCCAGGATCAGCCCGCTCAACGTCAGGCAGAGCGCGACGAACAGGCCGGTGTACACGTTTTTGGGGATCATCGGGTGCCTCCGGTTTTAAAAGCGTACCGCCACGCCGCCGCCGTAGAACTGCACGGGGGCGGCCCCGCCCGTGCCCCGCCCCGTTTCCAGATCGAGCTGGACGTTTTTCGCGACGCGGTAAGTGAAGCCGCCGTCGGCGATGGGGCTGGGCGGGCCGCCCACGGGGGCGTCATAGTAGAAGTCCCCGAACACGGTCAAAGGCCCGCTCAGGGCATACGTCACCTGGCCGGTCCCGGTGTAGTCCGTGACGCGCCGCCCCCGCTGGGTGGGATAGGACAGGATCAGGTTCGACGACAGGCCCCAGCGCGCCCCGGACTGCGTCTGCCCGTTCAGGCTGAAGACCGGGTCCACGTGGCCGCTGACGGTGACGGCGGACCTCACGGGTATCGACAGCGACGGCGTCAGCGCGATCTTGGTGTTGCCGTCCTTGCTCTGGTAGACCTTGTACCGCAGGCCGATGGCACCGTCGCTGAAGCCCGATTGTCCGTCTTCGCCGGACCCCGTCCCCGTCCCGGCCAGCCCCGACGCCGCCCCCTGCGTGATGTAGTCCGGCAGCGTGAACCGCACCTCGGTCCGGTCGTTCAGGCCCGTCCGCACCAGAAGCTGCGGGCCGTCGGTGGACTGGACGCCGCCGCTGTCCGCCAAGGTCTTCGTGCGCGTCACGCCGCCTTCGATCTGGACGTGTCCGGGCGTCACCGTATCGCTGCCATTGGTGAAGCCGGGTCGGTCCGGCGTCAACTCCCCGCCGCTTTTATCTCCACCGCCCTTGTCTCCGCCGGACTGCGCGCCGGGTGACCCGGCAGAACCGCCAGTGTCCGGGGGGGTGTCCGCCGCGTGTGCGGCGGCGCAGCACCCCGGCAATGTCAGTAGGAGCAGCCATTTCTTGGTTGTGTTTGGTTTCATCTCGGAGCATTATACAGGAGAAGCGACAGGAAAACAACCGGCGGGGAGGGGGCGCGCGGTGGTGCCCCCAGGTATAATAGCCGGACAAAGGGCGGCGACACCTCTCCGCCCTCGGACGCCGTCAGGAGAAACCGACACGATGAAGCTTACGACACCCGCCCTGGCGCTTGCCGGGCTGCTGCTCACCGCCCTCGCGGGCTGCGGCGACAAAGGCCAGGCCGGTGCAGGGCCGAACGACACCCCTGCCCCCGCGCCAGGACCAGCCGTCCCTGCCGCGAACGTCTCCCAGGTGCCCGACACCACGGTCATCGGCGGGAAGACCGTGCCCCTGAAGTCCAGCCCCGACGGCCTCAAGTACTACGACATCAAGACCGGCACCGGCCCGAACCCGAAGAACGGCCAGACCGTGTCCGTGCAGTACACGGGGACGCTGCTGGACGGCACCAAGTTCGATTCATCCTACGACCACGGCGGCAAGCCCATCGATTTCCCCATCGGGGTCAGGGCGGTCATCAAAGGCTGGGACGAGGGCGTGCCGCCCATGAAGGTCGGCGGCAAGCGCCGCCTGGTCATCCCCGGCCCGCTCGCCTACGGCCCGAACCCGCCCACGCCGATGATCCCGCCGGACGCGACGCTGGTTTTCGACATCGAGCTGGTCGCGGTCAAGTAGCCCCCCCCGCTTGGTACGGGCGGGCGCGAGGAGAGGAACGCTCATGGCGAGCACACAGGCGGGCGCGCTGAACACCGAATCGGACGGCGTGGACCCGGACGCCGTCCCCAAGAAAACCCTGTACACCGGGGCGACTCTCCCCGTCATCGGCCTGGGCACCTTCGGCTCGGACAACTACCGCGGCGACGAGATCGCCCAGGCCGTCGTCGGGGCCGCGCGGGTCGGCTACCGCCATTTCGACTGCGCCTCGGTCTACGGAAATGAGCACCTGCTCGGCCCGGCCCTTCGGGAAGTCATGGCGGGCGGCGTCCGGCGCGACGACCTCTGGGTGACCTCCAAGGTCTGGAACGACAAGCACGGCGCGGGGCAGGTGGCCGCATCCTGCAAGCAGTCCCTGCGGGACCTGAAGCTCGACCACCTGGACCTCTACCTCGTCCACTGGCCGTTCCCGAACTCCCACGCGCCGGGCGTGGGCACGGACGCCCGCGACCCCCACGCCCGGCCCTACATCCACGAAGACTACATGAAGACCTGGCGGCAGATGGAGGAACTGGTCGACCGCGGCCTTGTCCGCCACATCGGCACGTCCAACATGACCGTCCCCAAGCTCAGCCTGGTCCTGCGGGACGCCCGCATCAAGCCCGCCGCCAACGAGATGGAGCTGCACCCCCACTTCCAGCAGCCCGCCTTGTTCCGGTACGTCTTGGAGAACGGCCTGGTCCCCATCGGCTACAGCCCGATCGGCTCCCCCAGCCGCCCCGCCCGCGACCGGACGCCCGAGGATACCGTCGATGTCGAGGACCCCGTGATCGTCCGCATCGCCGCCCGGCTGAACGTCCACCCCGCCGTCGCCTGCGTCAAGTGGGCGGTCCAGCGCGGCCAAATCCCGATTCCCTTCTCGGTCAAGCGCCCGCAGTACCTCGCCGCCCTCCAGGCGATCACGGGCGATCCGCTGACGGACGCCGAGATGCAGGCCATCGCCGGGATCGACAAAAACAACCGCCTGATCAAAGGCCAGGTGTTCCTCTGGAAAGGGGCCAGAGGCTGGGAAGACCTCTGGGACCTGGGCGGCGTGATCGCCCAAGCGTGAGGGCCATGCCTCCGGCGACGGAGGGGGTACAATGGAGCGCTATGAACTACGAACTTTTGAAGCGGCTTTGCGAGACGCCCGGCATCAGCAGCAGCGAGGGTGCCATCCGAAAACTCGTGGCCGAAGAACTGCGGCCTATTGTGGACGATCTGGATGCCGACGTCATGGGCAACCTGGTGGCCGTCCGAAACGGCATACCCGAAGGCCCGCGCGTGATGATCGCCGCGCACCTGGACGAGATCGGGTTCCGTGTGCGGTTCGTCGATGACAAAGGGAAGCTAACTCACCTGGGGTGATAGCAGACGATTCCGGTGTAATTGCAGCAGACGGCAGCAACCGGGCTAAAACTGGTCTTGTAGAAAAAGCTACAGGTGCCATAGCTGAAGAGCAAATCAACACCGTTGAGGCATGGGTAGATTATGTTAAATGAAACAGCTCTTGAACATTTTACGAAGGCGGAACATTTACTTGAAGAGGGTATGATTGAGGAGAGTATTCTCGAACTCAGAAATGCCTTGTTCCTTGATCCCGACTATTCAAATGCTCATTACAATTTAGGTGTCCTCTTAGAGCGTCAAGGGAAAAATGCACAGGCTGTAGCCGAATACAAAAAAGTGATACATGATGCTCCGCATCTTTCACAGGCTTACCTTAACTTGGGCGCGCTGTTTGTGAAGACCAAAAAGTATGAAGAAGCCATCGTAACTTATCGAGAAGGACTCAAAGCCTTCCCGAACAGAGCTGAACTTCATTACAATCTAGCTAACGCCCTTGATCATGAAGGAAAGCTAGAGGAAGCTATAGCAGAGTACAGTGTTGCCACCCATATTAAACCCACTTTAGTTCAAGCGTTCAACAATCTCGGGCGAGCTGCACTTCGTAACAAAGATTGGCTTTGTGCCGTCAAAGCTTATGAGGAAGCAATCCGTCTAGACCCTGGTTGGGAAACTGCTTACTTCGGGCTTGGTTGTGCATATGCTAAAACCGGAAGAAATACAGACGCTATAGCACAATTCAAAGCCAAGCTGCGCCTTGCCCCTCAAGATGCCGATACGTTACTTAACTTGGGTCGTTGTTTATTAATTCAAGCTATTAACGAGAGAAGCCAGGAAAGTATCAGACTAGCTCAATCCGCATTAGAGAATGCTAGAGCCTTACAGCCTTATAATCTTCAGGTACATAAGGCTTTGCTAGAGGCAAGAAAAATTAGTCGCAAAATATAAGACGTGTGGTCGTACAATCGCCCCACAACCACAAACGGCGCAAGTGCGTCCGCCGTGACGAGTGACGCCGACGGCAACACCCTGACGGACACGGGCGGTAGGACGATGACGTGGGACAGCCAGAACCGGCTGGTGTCCTGCACCAAGGGCGGCGTCACCAACACCTACACCTACGGCGCGGACGGCCTGCGCCGCAACAGCACCGTCAACGGGATCACGACCTACTACGCCTACGACGGCCAGACCATGATCCGCGAGATGCGCCGCAATCCTCAGAGGGGCGCGCTGGTGAACACGGCGACCTACCTGCAAGGGATGCGCGGGGCCGAGTGCCGGCGGGACGACACGCAGACGGAGACCGACAGCCAGGGGCGGCAGGTGAGCGCGTGCCGCTGGTACGTCTACGACGGGCTGGGGAGCGTGGTGGGGGAGGTGGACCCGAGCGGCACCCTGACCTCTAGCCCCAAGTACGACGTGTACGGGACGGGACTACCTTCCGGCATCTCGACCCTGATGCCGATGCCCTCGGTGTGGCGCTGCTGGGTGCTTCCGTTGATGTTGGTCTCGATCGCGCCGGGACAGACGGCGTTGACGCGGATGCCGTGCTGTCCAAGCTCCACCAGGGCCGCCATCTTCATGAACGCGACCTGCCCGGCCTTGCTGGCGCTGTAAGCGGAAGCGCCGGGGTTGGAGAACGTCCGGGTGCCGTTGACGCTGCTGGTAATGATGATTGATCCGCCCCCGCCCGCCTTCAGGTGCGGCACGGCGTAGTGAACCGTCAGGAACGTGCCCTTGAGGTTGACGGCCAGCGTCCGATCCCGCCGCCGCGACCTCCGCCCGCGCCTTTTCGCCCTCCTCGGGCTGCACGTCCGCGAGGGCGACCTTCTACCCGGAAATGGGAGCGGCCATGAGCCTCTGTCCGCCGGGACTTGATCCGGGGCCTTTCCCGGAATCGGGGTAGAACGACTGCATGGAAGACTTCTCCGGCCTCGGGCCGTTCGACGGCGACGCCCTTAACGTGATCATCGAGACGCCGCAGGGCAGCCGCAACAAGTACGACTTCGACCCCGCACGGGGCCTTTTCCGCGTCAGCGGCGTACTGCCCCTGGGGGCCGTTTTCCCCTTCGACTTCGGCCTGGTCCCGGCGACGCGCGGCGAGGACGGCGACCCACTCGACGTGCTGGTGCTGATGGAGGAGCCAACCTTCACCGGCTGCTTCGTCGCCGCCCGGCTGGTGGGCGTGATTGAGGCCGAGCAGACAGAGCGCGACGGGCAGGCCCAGCGCAACGACCGGCTGATCGCCGTCGCGGCCCACTCCCACACCTACCGGGGTGTGACCCGCCTGGAGGACCTGGACCCGGCCTTGCTGGAGGAGGTCGAACACTTCTTCGTCTCCTATAACCAGGCCAAGGGCAAGGAGTTCCGGCCCGCCGGGCGGGGCGGGGCGGCTCGCGCCCGTCGACTCGTCGAGGAGGGCCGCGTCCACTCTGACACCTGACCTGTCGAGCCAAGACGCTCCATCAGACTCGCTAGAGCTTGTTATGCGCTCCGGGCATCCGCCCGGCTCCCGGTGTGACGACGCAGCGGAAGCCGACGTTGGAAGCGCCGGTAAACACGTCCCCTTTGCCCCTGCCCCCAGTATGTGGCGGGAACACTACTGGTCCGTACTGGTCCGTACACAGGCGCGACCCGCCGCGCTGGACCCGCTTGGGGACGCCCGGCTCGTCCGGGTCGAAGCCGAAGGGCGGCTCCTGGGGGTTCCGGCGCGGGCTGGCCGCGTAGCAGTCGGGGCGGCAATGGCGGCGTCCGCGAGATCACGCTCGATCACGTCGCGCAGATCATCCATCTCCTGCCTGCTTGTGGAATGCGTTCTGATCCTTTGGCCCGTCAGCAGTGTCTGTCAACTCATGTTCCGATCCTTTCAGAAAGATTTTCCGGCCACGCAGGACCGTTTGCAGGAAGTGGTTGTTCCGTGTCCGCTTGTCCCGCAACTCCGCCGCCGTGAGGTGGGTGACGTTGACGGGGATTCGGAGCGCCCGTTCCAGTTCGCGCAGCGGCAGGGCGAGGTCGGCCATGCCGACACTGCCGACAATCAACACGCCCACATCGCTGTGTGCCGTCCGTTCCCCACGCGCGACCGAGCCGAAGATGAACGCAAGGTCAATATGCTCCCCCAGTGGTCTCAGCGTGTCCCAGACTTTGTCGGCCAGCCCGACCGTCTTGGCGAACAGGCTTTGCAATTCCGGCAGCAGGGGATGGGAGGGATTTGCTTGGTAGTACACGCGGTTGCCGTCCGTCTCGCGGCACAAGATGCCCGCCCCCGCGAGCGAGGCGAGTTCGCGCTGAAGGCTGGACGGGGGGACTTTGAGGTGGTGTGCCAGATTGCTCAGATACCAGCGCCGCTCCGGCGACAGCAGCAGCGTCGCCAGAATGTTCTGCCGGGTCCGTGGGAACAGCGCATCCAGTATACTGTTCTTACGCATCTTGCGTATATATTAACGCAATGTGCATAAGGTGTCAAGTCACGCCTTGGAAGAGAAGGCTTGGGCTTCTTCTTGGAGTTCCTGCCGCAGCGTGTCTCAAACAAGGTCCTGCCTCACGCGCTCGCTCAGGCCGTCAAACCGGCCCGGTACGATGCGGACGTAGACGTGCCTAGCCTCGCCCTTATCAATGTGGACTGACCGTCTATGGCTTTGTTCATCATCGGTTATGCCCACTCGGGCAAAATTATATTACATCAAGTCACGTACCAAGAGCTGCCATTGTTCTTCATCATCGCTGCGCAGATCACGGTAGTGCAATATGGACAATCGGAGCGGAAGCTCACACTTCTCTCTAAGTATAGGTACAAGCTTGCGGGTGACTGCGGCTGGGTCTGTACTCTGTGCCATTGCACTCTCAAACAACGACCAATCGCTCTGAATATAGTTTGGAGTCATGACTGCAACTATATGCCGGCTGTTCGTGACGCCACTCTGCATTTGCTCTATACTTAGACTTCCACCTTGGAAATCGCGGTAGTCGATAAACACAGAGAACTGATGTTCTTCCAAACGCTTTATTAGGACGTTCCGTACCCAATCAGAATCTTTGTGAGAGTAACTGATAAAAACATCATAATTTTGCTTCATGATCAATCTTCTCCTAGCTGCGTTAAAGCGCTATGTATTGAACAATGCTGCAACGCTTTTAGCCTGTCTTGAACGGACTTCAGCTAATAGTTCACATAACTGATAATTGTTCTGGTATTTTGTTGAGGTTATACGCCTGTTGACTAATTCTAACCTAAGTTGCGTTTCTGGTTTTTGCGGTTTGGGCGCACAGTCGAGCCTCTGGTAGAATGGAAGTACCACCCACCAAACCACCGGAGGCCGACCATGCAGGATCATTTTACCGAACGCATCATCA
>JAABUP010003118.1_pt1 | contig 29974 bp, 51 predicted proteins | sample 5559201 | NCBI WGS metagenome assembly JAABUP01 (sample SAMN10711887, study PRJNA513373) | rock metagenome | isolation source: Antarctica rocks | place: Antarctica | reverse complement strand
GGCCATGGGCGAAAGGGGCCCCCGCGGCGGCCAGCGGGTCACGTGACAGCCTGGCTGGCTTGGTACTCGGGACATCTGCTACCGTTATTGGCTATTGCTAGTGCGGGACGGGTTGGGACGTGCCGGAATGCAGACTACGCGGTATGTCGATACCGTCTCCCAAAGTCCTTCTCCTCGGTTCGGTATGCTGGACTCGAAATATCGGTGTGAATCAGGTTTGGAAATTGACGACAACCTACCGATTCCAAAACTGCTTCAACACCCTCCCCTCACCCAAAAACCACCTCGGTAGCTACAATTCCCTCACGACCTGCCTATTTAATTGCGCAACCTCGCCTTACGTTTACTACAACCCCACAGCGGGTGTTGCGCCTTGACTCGACCGGCGGATAGTACGGAGGTGACGTGTGATACCGGGACTTATCATGCGCTGTACCACGCCGCGGACGCTCAGGTCTCGGGGTTGTCGAGGCGCAAACTGAGGGAGAGGTTGGCGCTGGAGGAATCTGACGGAGCAGGGCGTGTCCGAGGGGCAAGGAAGCTTGTCTCGTCTCGGGAGGTGATCCAGATGCGTGAGGTGGGTATCTCCTCTACTTGAATCCACCTTCTCTCCCTCGCTCTACCGGATGACTTGATGCAAAACGTAATGGATAACAGTGTATCGACACCCAGACGGAGCTGGAATTGTGCGGTGGAAGTTTGCGTGTAACACCGGGTGGAGGCTGGTGGATGAGGCTTGCGTCGCCGTCTAGGCGCGGATCGTTGCTTTCAACATCTTTTTTGGGATCTGGATAACGTTTGTGGATTTCGGGTTGATCTCTCATTCGTCAAGTTTGTCATCTCCTAGGCATACCCCTGCGTCGATCACGTTTTCTCGGGGCATCCACTCCGTATTGATTCGAATCGACGTCTCTCCTCGCGGCTTGGGCCGTACATCTTCCCCTCGCCCAACAACGATATAGACTCGTGGTCTTGCGCAGGACATACGAGATAGAGGTGTATTGCTTTCTGCATCATGTCCTACCAAACCGTCTTCAGCAAGAGAATTCGAAATATAGGTGCATCGATTTCCTGCTTCATGCCCTACCAAACCACCCTCCCATCCAGCCCTTCCCTCCAGCTCTTCCCCCGTCGTCCAGCGCAGGTCTCGCCTCCCTCGTCCTCTCCTTCCCAACCACACTCCTCACAGCAGGTACCACCAACCCCACCATCTCCTCCGCAACCTTCGGGGCGGCCCCCGCTACCTTCTTACCAGCGAGCACTAGCAGCTCGTCCAGTGGCATATCGATATAGTTGAATGCCGTATCGAAGAACACGGGTTTAGGCACGCGTTCAGCAAACAACGACCGCTTTGCTGCGAGGTCGAGCGCTTCGATGCATGTGGATAGGTCGTTGACTTTATCCACGGGGAGGGAGATGATTTCTTCTTGTAAGGGAGTGTCGGATTCGAAGAGGGATGTAGTAGCTTGGCGTGAGAGGAGGGATGCGCGGGTGAGGAGCTGGACGGCGGAGGCGAATGAGGGCGTCGGGTGGATACAGTGCAGTCGAGCGAGATGATAGCACCTGATCATAGCAGCTCAGCTTCAATGCTCAGTCCGATCAGAATCTAGGGCGACTCACCTCGTTGCGTGATAGTAAGCTTCCGCCCCCTCAGCAGCGAGCCGAACCCCCTCCTTCTCCTCGACGACAGCCAAACTCCGCAGTTGCCCCATACTCTGTAGTACCGTATCGTGTAGCTTGATGATCCCTCCTAAGCTCTTGACCGCTTCCTCGACTTTCGCTCTTCCACCAGGCACCTTGAAGCTCGTCGCGGCCGCCGGCAAGGACGTAGTGGAGGAGGTCAGAGTATCCACGAGGAGTAAATCCCGACGAATGCGGTGGGAGAGGAGGAGGTAGATGATGTACTGATGTGCGAGGGAGAGGGACTCTGTCGTCTTTGTCGAGCGAAGCGAAGTTGCCGAACCGGATGCCTGTATCGGATCAGCTTGACCAATGCAAAGTCTGCCACGTCACTTACCTGGTGATCCTCGAGCAACCTCCTAGCGACCCCTTCCGCCTCACCCAAACCCCCCAAAACCCTATCCCAGCCCTTCATCCCCCTCCCCCTCGTACCCTCTTCCTTCCCCCTGATCCTCCCCAACGCATCCTGTACCTTCAGCATAATACCGACGATCTCGGCGCTCCTCATCTCCACCTTCTCCCCAGCAAACTCCACATCCTCCAAGTTCCGTCTCCCAGCCTCAATCTCGTCCATCCCCGTATCCCTCCTCAACCCGTCCACTAGCTTACCCACACCAGGTAAAGCCTCCTCCATCATCTCTCCGTCCACGTCGCGTACCACGCCGTCGATATCGTGTGGTTCGGGACGACCAAGCTTGTACGCGCAAAACCGGATGAGGGGGTCAAACTCGTCCATAAATTCGTTGGCTAGCGCTTGATCATACGAATCTCTCGCCGCGTCAGCTAGAGTACTGAGCAGCCGTCGACGCGTAGCAAGGTCCGTGAGCGCTTCAGCCCATTGGGACCGCTCGAAGGCGAGTTCCGCTCGAATGGAAAGATGGTAGATGGTGATCTCGGCGAGCGTCTGGGTATTCATCCGTGATGAGAGGGAGGTGGAGATGGTGTAGAGGGACGAAGAGGATTTGAGCGCGCGTCGGAGCCATGAGATCTGATCTCGTTTGATATCGGGCGGGGAATCGGGCTTGGCGAGGGATTTGAGCGAGTGGGAGTGTGCGAGGGCGCGTTCTGCCGAGAAGAGGAGAAGCTGGAGATACCTGGGTACCCCTCAGCTTGTCTCGGGATACTTGAAGTGAGAACCGTACTTGACATCCTTGATGATCGAGGCGGTGAGGGGTGGGGGTTTCTTGAATACCTTGCCCTTGCCGCAGGTCAGGCCGGACACTTGACGCAGTCGGTGGAGCTTGTTGGCGCAGTGCCGACTGTTCGAGCAGACTTTGAGTAGAGGTAAGAAAGAACGAGGAGGGTGTGCGCACCGGTATCGCTCATAGTCGCCATTTCGGAGTCCGTAGACGGCTCGTTCTTTGCTCAGGAGGCTGAGGACTGCTCGAGTCAGCATCAAGGGATTTCAACCAAGAGAAAGAGCCTCACCTTTGAAGGAGAGGTCTGATGAGTCGGATGCCATGCTGCTGGCCGGCTGGCTGGTCGTCCACAATCGAACATACAGTGATTGAAAATAGGGTTGCTGTTACAACGGAAACAGGTTCCGCGAAAACCTGGTCCCGGACTTGGGCGCCCTGAACGCCGATGGACTTTGTGGCAGAGTCGACGGGTCTTCGTTAATCAAACGTCTCCTTTGTACCGATTCGCGTAGGCTGTTCTTTGACCACAGCGAAATCCTTCAAAGGCTCGTATACGGTGGGCCCGGTGAGCTTGCCTGACCATTCTCGAATACTTCTTCCAGCTCTCGACAATCCAGCGGTCGGTCTCCATCAGGTTCACCTCGACAAAGTGTACAGCTCCATGCTCGCGCGACCGCTCGCTCGGACCTCGCTTGCAACGTATAGACCCGCTCAGAGTTGCTACACCGGGTGGAAGGTATGTCCATCGATCTCCATACTACCACCTTTTGCTGATCGTGACTCAGTCCATCACCATGCCAGTCGCCCTCGCTCCCTCCCGACCCCTGACCACCACCCGACCCCTCAAACAAGCCACGCCGAGCATCACCTCCAAACCACTCTACGCCTCCCAAGCCACCCTCCCGCACCTACCCGTCCCCACTCTATCCTCAACATTCAATAAATATCTCGAGACCATCGCCCCTCTCCAATCCACCGACCAACATTCCAAATCCACCGAGCTGGTCAAGTCCTTCCTCTCATCCGAACTCGCCTCGACCCTCCAAGGTCGAGTGGAGAAGCGGGCGGGGGAGAGGGATAGCTGGTTGAGCGAGTGGTGGAACGAGACTGCGTATATGGGTTATCGGGGACGGATTGTTCCCAATGTGAGCTATTTTTATGTGCACACGAGAGGGTGTGGGAAGGGGGAGAAGCAAGAGGAGAGGGCGGCAGAGTTGGTTAGGGCGACGGTGGAGTTTAAGAAGCTTACCGATAGGTCAGTCTTGCTTTTTGTGGTGACACTGAGCTGATGTGGTCTCAGTGAGGTGCTGGAACCGGAGAAGGTCAAGGGTAGTCCACTTTGCATGGCATCATACAAATACCTGTATGTGTTCGCTCTGGGCAATCTAGTTTTCATCCTGACGGGAACAGTTTCAATGCCGTTCGAGTCCCCACAACGCCCGCGGATATACCGCTGGCCTACCCCACCGACCTCCACCACATCGTCGTAGTCCGGAACGACCGGTACTTCAAGGTCGACACCCAGGGCCGGGGCAAGAAGGAGTTGACGGAGGCGTTCCGACAGGTGAAGCGGATGGCGGATGATAAGCCTGGCCATGGGTTGGGGATCCTCACCGCCGATGACCGAGACGTGTGGACGGAGGTGAGCTTGCATACCCTCCTACGCCAAGGAACGCCTCTTCCAGCGCTGCGAGGTAGATGAGCTCATTTCCTCCAGGCTCGACGACATCTCCTCTCCCTCTCGCAAGCGAATACTACCTCCCTGCAAACCATCGAATCTGCGATCCTCCTAGTGGCCCTCGACGACAATGCTTGCCCGTCCACCGAGTCGGCGAGATCCTGGTCCTACTGGGCTGGCGGTGAGGACCGGTCGCCCGCTGGGAAGGGGAGAAACAGGTGGTTCGACAAGCATGAAATCATTGTGGATGAAGATGGCGAGAGCGGATTCAACGGAGAGCGTGAGCGGATTTCCAATCCCGATTCAAAGCCGTGTTGATTCTGGTAGACTCGATGCTGGATGGGACGCCCACGCTGAGGCTGAACGAGTTCATGATTGGCGGTGTAGACGCGGGCAAGATCCCGCTCGAGCTGGCCGAAGGTGAAAAGGCGACGAGCCCGATGCCTAAACCGGAGGAGATCATGTTTGAGATGGACAAACACATGGAGGAGCTGGTTGAGAAGTCGAAGAAGGGATTTGCGGCGGAGATGGCACTGCAAGACCTCGAGGTGAGCGGACTCCTAGATCTGCTGTACATTTCAGACAAAGAAGCAGAAAGGTACTGATCGCGTCCAGATGCTCCACTTCCAGGGCTACGGCAAGAACCTGATCAAGACGTTCAAAGCCTCACCCGACGCCTGGGTGCAGATGATCAAGCAACTCGCCTTCTACCGTCTCTTCTCCCGTCCAGGAATAACCTACGAGTCGTGCCAAACCCGGAAATTCCTCCTCGGCCGAACCGAAGTCATCCGATCCGCCTCGTCCGAAGCCAAGGCGTTCTGCCTCGCCATGATCGACCCGAAAACCAGTGACTCCGAACGCGAGAAACTGCTCAGAAAGGCGGTCACCCGGCATATCCAGTACTCCACCTGGGCGGCGGACGCTCAGGGTGTGGATCGGCATATGTTTGGCTTGAGACGGCTGGTCAAGGATGGGGAGGAGATGCCGGAGGTATTCAAGGAAGAGGTGTTTGGTCGGAGTAGTCATTGGGAGATGAGCACGAGTCAGTTGTCGAGCAAGTACCTCGATGGATGGGGCTATGGCGAGGGTGAGTGGGGTCTTCTTTCCTGGATGTCAATGGTGAGATTGTGGGATATAGCTGATGGTAGCAGTTGTGGAGGACGGATATGGGTTGTCGTACGAGATCAACGACGACTCGCTGCGGTGGTGCGTGACGACGAAGAATAAAGATGCGGCCAAGTTTGGTAAGGCGCTGTGTGATGCGGCGGAGGAGATGAAAGGGATGATGGAGAGGGCGATGGGAGGTGGGGGGAAGGCGAAGCTCTAGTCAGGAAAGTCACGGAGGGTAGATGATGCATGGAATAGATATCTTGCATGAAGACGGTTATCCCGCAATGGAAAGGCTGTTCGAACGGGAGATGGAAGCCGTCTACAGATCCGTGTAAAGATTTGCGATGGTGATACGATGCATGCTTGAAGCTTTCAACCGTCTCGGACGACGATACAGAGTGATGACGCTATCGTATCTTCCCCAGCAGGTGATTGATCTATCCACCCATCAGCGTCATCTCCCTCAACCTCGAAATCCTTCAAGAAGGAGCCCGAAAGGCAAGAAGAAAGCCCCGACATACCGAGCTAACCCGCCTCCTCTGCCGTCCAACCGGAGCCGTAGCCATACATTTGTGTAAACTCGTAGCCGCCGCCGCACATGCGTCCACGGCTCGAAGGTCCGAGGAGGAGGCGAAACATGAGAGCAGGGCGGTGAGTTCAGGGGTGCAGGTGGTTATGATTTGTTCTGGGAAGATCAGCTCGCGTGGGGAGTCGAGGAGAAGGGGTGCGGGTGGGGAGACAGAGGATTCGGAGGAGGGGAGAGGGGGAGGGCGGAAGGCTGGTGGAGATGCAAAGGTGAGAGGTTGAGGATGGCGATGGCGATGGGTATTGTCGGCACCAAGCACACGTTCAGAAGCTCACCTTTTCGCGGTCGTACCTTGACCCTGAAGCCGGGCATCGTGGAAGACTGCCTCGAGGTGGAGGAGATGATGCAAAAGACCGTTGATCGGGTCGGTTGTAGAGAACTCTGCCTTCATCAAATTACGGGGGAATTTGGTACTAAAAACCGGATACCCTCGCATAGTGGAACGTTTCCGCTTGTTTCCCAAGAGCTCCTAGAAAGTGGTTGAAATAAGAGCTCTGGGTGACTTAGCCTGGCAAGTGTCAAGGTGAAGCAATGTTGAGCGTGAGCACATCAGTGCCATCAATACCATATGACAACCTTGGATCCATATGTCATGCCCTTTTCAAGCTGCCAAGCCTCATCTATAGTTTCCTGTTTCTTGTAAAGAGAAATTGGGTAGCTCTTGCAAACCCCATATCGTTCTTTCACATTGCATTGCACCCAAACAGTATACTTGGTCAATCAGCTGTGTCTTGGAAGGCTACATCAGATCGTGCAGACAGCTCAACCAAGCATTGCAACACGCATTGCAAAAGGCTGATGAAGCACTCAATGTGAGCAGTCAACCAGAGTCTCAACGCCAATGGTTGTTTTGAACTTGTGGTGTCATGGAACCAGGAGGGGTTTTTGCCACTTAACAAAATACAACACGAGTGGAACCAGCAGGGGGCAAACTATGGAACTAATATATTTCTGCGGATCGTGTGTCACGGACCGTCGAGGCTCACTGACGCTTGTCAAGAGGAGATATCTTGAAGTAGATCTAGGTAACTCGAGGTAGCTCGAGGTTACAGAATGACTCGAATCGACCAAAGGACGGTCTAGTATCCGTAGCTCGACCGATCGTTGGTGGGTGTAGCGCGCGATAACAAGAGTTGTCTGCGGAGGCTCAACACGGAGAGGGATAATGGCACGGTATGGATAAGGACTATGGTGGCCTTAATGATACTCGGAGCAGATAAACACTCTGAGCGGGACCCTTGTCATGAACCAACAAGACCAACATACCCATGCATTGTGGTACCACATGCATGGTTTGCCTCTGGAGAAAGACATCAGTCTCGTACCTTTGTTCCTGTGCACCCAACCTTATTTCGTATAATTCTCCTTGAGGCCTTAATCTGATTGGTCAATTCCTGCTGCTTATTCACAGGAATTGAGGCATTATTCTAATTGGTCGAAAAATCCCTCAACCTTTGCCACCCGTTCTATTTACAAACCGCCTGCAAGGTATACAAAGTCCATACAAAATGGAGATAGAGCCCCCAGCTCTGGATCATATGTCAAACGTCAGCTACCTCGAGTCATTCAGGCTTGAATTCGAGATGTCTCCTCTTGATAAGCATTAGTGAGAAGCCCTCACATAGTCGGTGGACTTGGTGAGGTTGACATCATGTAATCTGTTCGCGGGATTCTCTCTGTTCTCTGTCAGTCCTTTTATACATGCCTTCTCCCACTACTTGTCCAATGATATATACAAGATCTGTCTTTCTTCCCTCCTACCATATTGTACAGGTTGTTTCCAGCTTTAATCATCTTTCACATCTCATTTCATGTTTCAGACTCCAACAAGCAACCATGAGCTCTCTTATGACACTACAAAAATTGCCATCTGGGTGATCGCTGAGAAGCTGAAACCTTACTGTCATTACCTTCCCCATCTCTTCCACCTCCTCCATATTCACAGCACCATCACTATACCCTTCTCATTGCTTTATCACATTCATCTATCTTACACTCATTACTGAATTTTCCCCCTTCTCTTGCTTCATACACCACATACGCCATTTCTGTAGATGGAGCATCAGTGGTACACTCATGGACCGTCACCGTCACATTACCGTTACGTCTGCCAAGTTGAGAGAGAGTCCCCAACCATTCTTCGCTTGGATTCCTCCCTCCTCATCTCTGCGTTCTCGTCTCCAACCTCTTCACAATACTGCACGCTCATCCAAGTCTGGTGATACCAAGAAGGAGCAAGTGTACTGGAACGAAGCCCAGTTACTATCATCACTGACGTTCACGATCCCTCCGGGAAAGCGACAGCCTACTCAGTGCTGTAGTCTTCTCAAATATTAAATAACCAACCGCCACTCCCACTCCTGTCTAACCACCTGGAGTCCCAATCTTTGTCCAACTTACCATACTGGGCAGTGTCCAAGGGGATATTGGGATTGGACAGAACGGTTTCGTTACAAAAAATACTTTTCCCACACTTTTCAAGGCAAACTTGTCTTGTGTGGGAAAGAATGATGAAAGACAGAATTTCTGTTTTGTGCATCTTGACCGTATTGCAACTTTTCACGCAGCTCTCTCAATGGACGTCTTCGCGACAAATTGGTAATAACTTGCTTGGATTAAGTGTTACTCTTTTTAGACAAGACTGCAATGGGATAGCTCATAGAATGTGCTGCACAATCACCCGCTCAATGAGGCTCCTAGGACAATCGGGGATACCAGCAGCAGAAAACCCACGCCTGGGATGTAGCGGGATGAGGACAACATCATGACATCACACCAATATGCTAACGGTACACACAAACCCTCCTCGTCTTGCTCTATCGCCATACATGCGTCCCTCCGGCTTGAAGTCAGCACCCCGTCTCAGAGACTCGCCTTCGCCGTCGATCCTCCAACGGTCCCGACCCCCTCGAGGTGATGCATCAAGTCGCTGGTCAAGAAGTCGCTCGGCCAATGACTCTTGATTTGCCCGATCATGTATTCCGAGGCGATCTTGACGTGCGCCGCCTCGATCCCGGGGAGTTTGGAGACTTTGGCAGCTTCTTCGGAGAAGATGGGTTGGAGGTGGGCAGGAGTGATCAGTTTGCCGGTGTCCTAGTGATGTCTCAGCCGAGGGCGAGCTTGGGAGCTCATCAGGTGAGCTCAGGGGAGGGGGAGATAGCAGGGCGTGGGCAACTCACGGTCTTGGATCCGTACTTGCACCACTGCCACAACTGTACGCGGGCGATCTCAGCGGTAGCGGCGTCCTCCTGCGCGTTGGTACTGAGATCAGCCCCCATTCGCCTTAGAGATATGAACCACTCACCATCAAGAAGTTGATCGGCACACAGCCATTACCCGAGATCCACGCAGCGCAGTACGAAAGCGCCCTAAATGCGTCAGACTTGCATTCAAATCCCGCTCCCCGACCCAACTCACGCGGAGATGTTGTCCCTCACACCCTGATCCGTCACCATCCCTGGCACTTTCGGATCCGCAATCTGCTTGTCCGTGACCGTGACGTCCTCCCTCCTTACATAATACTGTCCAATATCAACTTGAAGTGGCGCAAATCGCGGAGTTGTCATACCTGGTTCGGGCCCTTCATATGCTCGTCGAAGATGTCCATCGCTATCTTGACCAGTGCCGGGTGAGCGACCCAGGTCCCATCGTGACCCGCAGCCACCTCGCGCTGCTTGTCCGCGCGGACCTTGGACATGGCGCGCATGTTCGCGTTCTCATCGTTCTTTATGGGAATCTGAGCGGACATTCCCCCCATTGCGGCGACCTTGCGTCTGAGAAGCGTCGGTCGGTAAAAAAGAACGATGAGGGAAGAGACGTACTTGTGGCAAGTCTGGATGAGAAGGCGGACATACGCGTCCATGAACGGCACAGTCATGGTAACGTCCCCACGATCAGGGAAGACAGCGGTCTTTGAGGCTCGTTGCTTTTTGATACTATGTCATGCATCAGTCATCCTCTTTGCGGATGTCAGACAGACTGACTCACAAGCTGAAGATGTAGTCCCATCGCCCGCAATTTAACCCTGCCGAATGCTCCTTCAACTCAAACAGGATCTCCTCCATCTGGAATGCAGCCGGTAGCGTCTCGATGAGTACTGTCGCGCGAATGCATCCTTGCTTGACACCGAGCTTGTTGGTAGCGAGACAGAAAACATCGTTCCAAAGCCGAGCCTCGAGGTGGTGCTCCATCTTTGGGAGGTAGAAGTATGGGCCGGATCCTCGGTTGATGAGCTCGCGGGCGTTGTGGAAGAAGTAGATACCGAAGTCGAAGAGTGATCCGGACATGGGAGTACCGTCAATGATGAGGCGAGGCTCGTCCAGGTGCCAACCACGAGGACTGTACAGAGCTCAGCCCATACGCCAGACGTGCTGCAGTCGGACGGACTCACCGGACAAGGAGGACAGCGGGTTTCTCGCTTAGCTTGTACGACTTTCCGCCAGTCTCAAAATCGATCTCGCGGCTGCAAATCGAATTTAGCGATGTCCACGCTCCGGAATACCAGCAGCTTACCGGTTGGCATCGCGCAGATTAGCCTGTCCGAGCACCATGTTAGACCAAGTAGGCGAGTTGGAGTCTACCGAAGTCCATCAGCGGTGACACTCAAACAAGCCTGACAGGGCGTGGATGCGCTACGCGGCTGAGCTGACTTACCTTCAAAGTCCGCCATGAACGTCTTGGCGCCGGAGTTGAGCGCGTTGATGACCATCTTCCGGTCGGTGGGACCCGTAATCTCGACGCTGCAAGCAGCCACACGTCAGCAATCGGGGTCCCCACCGCGACGCAACGGTGCGAGCTTGGCTGAAGAGGTGGAAGGGAGACGCGTGAGACTCACCGGCGATCCTCGAGTCCAGGACCTGGCGGGGCGCATGACCAAGCTGGAGAAGATCGGATGTCGGCGGTCTCGGGGAGGAAGGTTAGAGCCTTGCCCTATTACAGGGCGTTAGCGTGCTCTACGGGAACACGTCTCTTGAGCGGAGTATTGCATCTCGCGATGGACTCCTAACCGTCCTTTGAACGTCGATGATTTTATTTCACCTTGTCGAGATCCGCCTGAACTTTCTTTCGGTTCTCGAGCAGCTCCTTCCTCCTCTTGTCAAAAGTCCTGTGGAGCATGGCGAGGAATTCAAGAGCTTCGTGGGAGAGGATGGACTCGCCTCCCTTGGGAGGGGAGATGGTGAGGTGTACGCCGTGAGGGAGGGACATGGTGATGGATTGGCTTGCGTTTACCCAAGACTACTGAGTAAGGTGATAGTGATGGGGAAAGCGGCCTCTGGTCTCGCTCTTATGTGTGGAAATGGGAACGGAGCGGTTGAATACGATTGGACGCGGATATCAAGTGTTGGAAATGTCGGAATCAAGGGAGCGGACCTCCGCAACCGCTAAACAGTGTTAACCGGTGTCACGTGGCAATCCGCGCGTTCATTTCGTCAAACACCACTACTTGGAAGAGGCAAATATATGTTTCCCAGAACATGCGTTATTCAGAGGCAAGCCTAACTGATCAAGCACTGCCAGCTTAAACCAATCCAAGGTACACAAGACAAATATGTATCAATATCACGAGGAAAGCAAGGAGATTTGATTGTGCAAAGTAATGTGTGACTTTAGCTCGATTGCGGCATGTAGACAGGCAAGAAGAGTTTTCCCTTTTCTCGTTTCACAGAGATAGATTTCGCATACGTATGCAGCTTTTGCGCACATTATCTTGTGCGGAGTCTTGACTAAGCAGATGGTCACCTGCATTCCAACAAGACCTCGATTCCAGTCATCCGGAGCTGAGATAGCCAGAGTATACATTCTCATGCCATTCATTGTACTTCTGGAACTTCTATCACTTTTCCACTTGGCACCTAAGGGATTGCAGTGGTATACCCATGGAAGCAAACAGATCATGTATACAGCTCGCAAATGTAGACAGCAGTATACCCAATTTGATCTGGCTACCTAATCTACAGTCGCAGCCCCCTGGCTAGTCCTTGTCACCGTTGGCGTCCTCGTTGCATTTGACAACCCATCTTCGCCATGCCTTTCCCACCACTTCTCCAACTTGCGATCATCAAGGAGTTTATCCCCTCCATACCTGCTTGGTATATACCATGGCTTTGGGTTCTTCATTGCCTCCTTTGTTGCCGTTGTCCTGTCAGTATCATCAATCCGACTCAAGAAGCTATCCCTCTCCTTGTCGGTATCGAATACGACGTAATTGGGAAGGATCGCCCCTGCTTGGAGAGCTTTTGCCTTTGGATGCGGTCCAATCTGGAATTTGGAGAGGGCTTTGGACCACTCATCAAGTTTGGACTCCGAGAATTCTTGTTCAGCCTTGTCGCGCTCGGGCTGTTGGTCCAGAAGGGAAAAGTTGTCTTTGAAGGTCGAGTACCGGATCCCGTAGGTATTGTTTGGCAGCACAAGGGCGGGTAAGGGGTCACGCTTGTATTCATCACCGTCCATGTACCAACCGGTGGCAGCTGTGCTCTCCTTGTATGGTTTCGTGGCGAGATCGAGGCCTTTCATCTGTTCGGTCTCCATCCGAGCGAGACTCTCCATGGTGAAGTTTGAGACCTGGACGGACTCGCAGCCTTGCTGCGTCTTTTTGTTGCACGAGATGGCGGTCCTACACCGATCAGTCCACTGATCCACCGCGCTCTTCTGAAAGTCGGAATAGAGGTCATACGTCGACACGTCCTTCCCTTTCTTGGCCCAAGCCTCCGTCTCTCGTTCGGTCAGTGCCGCCTTCTGTGCGTTACTGAGCAAGAGCTTCTGACCATGTTTCCCCATCCAGAGAAATTGCGATGCCCAATCATTCCCAAACCCCATCTCCTTTGCCTTGGCATATGACCATACATCCTTGTACGTCTCCTGTTGATCCGGATCCACATACCGATCGATCCGTTGATTCAACTTGATATCGAAATCCGATCTAGTCCTCAACCCCATCTCCCTCACCGCCTTCCTCTCCCTCTTCCAGTCATCCCTCGCGTACGGATTATCGCAGGTTTCCGTGCCATACCGACTCAACCACCCGAAATCCTCGATGGTGACAGGCGCGATCGGTACTCTCACCTCATCGGTATAGAAATCCATCATACTCCCATCCCGATCCCTGATCCGCCTCTCCTTCCCACCGGAGGTGATCCCACCCTTCCCACGATCAGACTCCAACTGGGTGATCCGGAAATCGTCTTCGGTCACTAACGTCCCATCTTCGTAATGGACCAAGCTCGAATCGTTCTTGAAGGTATTACCTTTCTTTGTCCCCGGCTTCTCGGTTGAGGTGAGTTCCCGCCAGTGTAGGGGCTTGTAAACTGATTTGTCAGGTCTCAGGAATTTATCATTAGGGGTATAGTGAGTGGGTTTCGTGGTGTCAGTCTTTTTGCTCCGGCTGTAGATACCGTCACGAGACTCGGACGGAAGGGGTTCGGTGTAGATGCCTTCGGGGTCGGATGGACTGGAAACGGTGGAAGCAGTCGGTCCTTGACTGGCCACCGACGGGAGATTCTTGCTGAATTCTTCGATATCCTCATGGTTCTGCGACGGTATCGGGACCGTCTTGATATCTTCAGTGCTAGTAGCAGCAGTGTTCGTGTCAACTGTGTCATCCGTCAGAATCCCGTGATTTCGCGTGGCAGGTGACATACCGGTAGCTCGAGTCTCGGAGCCAAAGGTTTCGGGCTTACCTCTCGAGCGGAGCGTCAACGGCTTCTCCGTCTCCGTCTCGGTCTCCGTCGCCCCACCCGTGCTGGCTAATGTCGCAACGCGTCCCATATTGATGCGGATGATTGGTGTGGAGGTGAAGTGGAAAGAAGAGTCAATGAGCACAGCGAATTATTCTTGCACTTTCTACGAGATCCTCTTTTGACGTCTTGCCCATCCTTTGATGGGCGGTTTCCGGAAAGTCTTCTTCGGCATCATGGCTGTCAGCGGGTCGAAGGAGATCGTGGCAAATCCTTTCACCTCGAAGTGTCAGAGGTCCAGAGCGTCCGGCTTGAGTTGGCATCATCGCATCGAGAGACTTCGACCTCAGTACCCGCCTTGCTGTTTGACCTAGTCTGTCAGCAACCCGTGAGTATAGATACGAGGTAAACCATGATATGTCACGCCCGAGGAAGCATCGCTTGCACAGATATGCCTCGTATGTGCAAATATGCCTAACCATGATTGTCCGTCCGCGCCGGCGTCCGCATCCTTTCCTCTCGATATATGCAAAACAAAAAGTCCATCATCCATCATCCGCGAGAAACACCACCTCCTCCCCCTTGATCTCAAAGTCATTCACGGTTCAGCGGCATCGGACTCTGGCCCAGGCTCGGCGTCAACGGCGCGACCACAACGCCCACCCCTGTCACTTCGCTCAACCTCTTCCGTCCCCTTTGGGCTCTTACCGCATCTTCCCTCATCCGGGCGATCTCTCGCAACTGTTCCGGGGTGTGCGCGAGACTCGCGAAGACGGGCTCCGAGTACTCCCTCTTCTCCTCTCCTATTTTCTCGCCTTCAGAAAGAGGCGACGGTTCGCGAGATGGCGACTGATCATCTCGGAAATAGAGATTGCCCTGCTCGTTATCGATGACCACCTTGATCCCATTCAGATGAGGGGCTAAGGCCGGCGAGTCAAATGTGTGGGTCCCGTTGCGATGGAAAGGGTCAGCGGTAGCGGGAGTGACTAGGATATGACTACGCGGTTGGGGAGACGGACTAGCCGGGTGACTGGATGATGAAGTTGACCCCTCCCCCGAGTTCGAGTTGCCCTGGCTGCTAACGTTTGGGACCGAGATCGTCGCAAGGGGATTACCGTCTGCACCCTCCACGACGAAGCCCAGCCCTTCCAAAGATTCGTTCGCCTCGATGAGGGGCTCGCTGCCTGCGCGGTTCGAGCTCGACTCGCCGCTCTCAGATCCCGACTTCGGCTTGATCTTCTTCTTCAGTACCGAGCTCTCGATACTAAGACGTCGAAGATCCGCCGCGGAAGACTGTCCTTCGCGCAATGAGCTCGGACTGGGCACTCTGATTGCCGGAGATCCAAGCGGCATTGTCCCTGATCCAATGCTCGGATATGCGCCGCTCGGTTGTCGGGACGGCATAAGTTGGCCGGACGAGAGCGCTCCCACGGAATCGTTCCCGTTCAGCTCGCCATTCGACGATCGACGCATAAGTTTACGCGAGTTGGATGGCTGTGCGTAGTGGTACGGGTGAAGTATCGGAGAGGGATACATTCCCGGGCTAGGATATGGGATGTAGGCTAGACCGAGGGATGGCGCCGTCTGCATCCCAAACGGACTGGGTGGTGGGATGGGTGACGTCGAGCTTTGTAGGTGTAGCATCGGAAGGGGGGAAGGCGGTGGCACTGGAGAGCCCGATTCGCGAATGAGGCGTTCGAGCGTGTCGAGGCGGTAGAGTGCGGCGTCATGGACTTGATTCATCTGATTCATTCTTCCTTGCAGCTGCAGCACTATCAGCACAGAAGCGCAGAAAAGGCGAAGGCGCTCACCTCGCGATGGCGCCTGCGACTCTCCGACTCAGTCTTATGACTCGTGCGCCTCATCTGATCGACATCCCGACTAGTCCTCTCCTCGTTAGCCTGAGCTATACGCACACTCTCCCTCGCTTTGCCTTCCTCAGCTTTGGCCCGCCCGATCTCCGCACGTAGTGAATCGATCAATCGATCCCGTTCGTCAAGAAGATCTTCGAGATCCGCATTCGGCGGGCGACTCAGACTCGCCTTGCGCGCATGACGTGATGAAGGCTCAAGCGGGGATCGTCCTGCTGGCGACGCATGGCGGCTCGAGAACTCGGTATGAGATGTGTCCGTAGGCCCGGCTGAGAGGGACCGGGCAAGGAATGGCGAGACTGCCTTGGCTTTTCGCCTCTTCTTCTTCGTGCTGGTGGTGACTGGCACAACGGGGAGATAGCCCTCCTCGGGAATGATCGAGAAGCCGTTGCTTCGGCCGATCTGCTTCGAGTCAGGCTCGTTGCTGAGTGCGGAGTCGGACGCATCGTCGCCATTGACGGAAACGTCTTCCGCTTCCGCTGAGGATAGGCGTGAAGGTCCTGCCGCAGGGGAATCGGGTAAGGGGATCTCCCACGGCCGGGGTGATGCCTGTTGAGAGATAATGATAGGTAGGGGTGGAAGAAGTCTATTGGCGTTGATCTGGCGCTCGACAAGCGGGGATGGTTGTGGATTAGCTGGGGTTGGAGAGGGGGATCGCGGAGTAGGGGGAGTCGCGTCATTTGCGATTGGAGATGATTGGAATATAGTGGGAACCGCCCGCAGAGAAGCTGGCGACGATTCGATCGAGCTCGGTCCTGCCGCACTGGATTCCTCACTCCCTCCCGCAATTCGTATCAACGACCCCTTCCTCCGCTTGCCGTCTTTCCTCTTCTCTCTCCCCCTCTCCTTGTCCTTCTCCCTCTCCTTCAAGACCTTCCCGTCATCCTTCTCCTCAAATTCCATCGACATCAGCTCCTCCTCTCTGATCCGAGAGAGCGCTTCTCGGCGATGTCGGCGAAAGGTGGATATGGGCTCCCTGACGACGAGATAGATGGCTCCGAGGACGAGGACGACGGTACAGATTAGGAGCTGGCCTCGCAGTGATGCGAGGAAGGTAAATGTAGATGAAGGGAGGAGGGGAGTGGAGGATGGGTAGAGGGAGTAGCGCGAGCGAGAGGCGGGGTTTGGTCGAGACATTCCCATAACGTGATCGTTGTGTGGTCGCTGTTGTTCCGTGCGCTCGTAGTCTCTTTGCTAGATCGCACTCTTGGAGAGGGATTTTGTTTCTAAGGATGTACTCGATCAGCACATTGACAACGACGTCATGACGCCAAGAAGGGAGAAAAAGTCGCAGCGAGTGATGAAGAATGTGAAACACGTGAGATGATGATGATGAAAAGATGGTCGCGCCCACATATACACAAATGCACACAGCCGGATGAGCGGGAGAATCATATCACTCACCACTCCTCTGGGTCCCTCCCACTCTTCCACCCACACCTGCCCACGTGATATACCCGAGCGGTGATTGTCCAGCTGATGTAGGCCAAGTGAAGAGTATACTTCAATATAGGTGAAGACGAGTGATGTTGTGAGGGGATGATCGTGGAACCGCAAAGGAGGGCCGCAATTCCGGTGCTATGTACTCGCTCGTCCCAAGCGGCGAAATTGAAGTCGTCCCAGCTTGTCGTCAGGAGTCGACGATCACGAAGCGATCTTTCGTTATGATAGTGATCTCCAGAATGTGAGGGAAACAAAAGAAGGTGTGATTCAAGGTCAATTCTCAAGTAACCGCCCGATCCGTCCTTGTGCAAGACTGGAAAAAGGTAAGGAATATGAGCGAGCGCCCGCTCCGAGCCGGGATATACGCCACCCGGAAGTGGGGAATCCCGAGAAACGGTTGATTCCTTTCCCGATTAGGCGTAGCTTATCCCTTGGACCCTGATTCCGCGCACGTGCTCGACGGGATGATTTCGCTCACTTGAAGCTTCGCAGCAGATCGTGCTCATCCTTGCTGCTGGCCTGGTGTTTTCTTCTACGAATCTCATAGCCGTACCTCAGCATGTCCACTCAACCCCTCTTGCAACGTACAGCAAAGAAGGTCATTGACGCACATATGTACCTGTAGAAAGGGAAGCTGATCGTGCACTCATACTCTCCTCCCACCCTCTTCCCCTTTACGTCCTCGCTATCTGGCACACTCCGGTCGCCGTCAATAGCGAATCGCCCTCCCCATCCGAATCGAGCCGAAAGTCTTCTTCGCCAACGAGCACGTCTTCCGTGCCTTCTCATTGCACTGCTGACGAGAACTGCTTCTCTTCACCTCTTGCGTCATTCCCTTCCTCCCTCCGTCCTCCCCCATGGCTCGATCCCTCTACCTGCGACCCACATTGTACTATCGGCCCATCAAGACGTACCTTCCTCTCATGGCTCCACTTTGCCGTCGTTCTCGGCGGCCTCGCGGTCGGTCTGCTCAATTTCGGTGACAAAGTGAGTCTCTCCCGTTCATACCCGTGTTACACCCAGATCGCTGACATTGTGACAGGTCGGCAAGATCTCCGCAGCGATGTATACGATCATCGGTCCGACTTCCTTTTCTATTTAGGGTCTCGCCGCTGATTTAGGTCGATAGCGATGGCGGTGATGGTCTACGCTTTGACGGTGTACCAGATGCGAGCTCGATCAATACGGCTGAGAACGGGAGCGCCATATGACGATCGATTGGGGCCGGTACGTTTCTTTTGTTCCAGACTGGACAGATAGAGCTGACGAGGGGCTAGACGGTGCTTTGCGTGTGCCTGCTGGGTTTGTCGGCCCTTCCGGTAAAGCGGGGTAGCGCTAACGAAAGGGTAGCGGCGATCATGACCAATTTCATCCTCAAGGCGGTGTATGTGTGAAGGCCGCCGGTGATTGATGGTTGGGAGGGAGTGTAGCCTACATTCACGCAAGATACAGCATATCAGAATGATGGCAGGCATCATGTCCACCGCGTCCAACCATGGAGCTCTCTTTGCAGACCTTCAGGGCCGGAAGGGTAGGCGAGAACTAGGCGTGGGGGCTAAGGATGCCTTCCGTTCGTTACTAGACAAGCTAGACACAAGAACGTCTTCTTTACAACTTGTATATCGCGCAAAGATGTCCTGGCAAGGTGAGCAGCTCGAAGTCCCTACACCATACCGCACATCACTGCGACTCCATCTTGAGCGCTCCAGTCAACCCTTCAACTTGCTTCCTCCGCCTGCACAAGAGCTGACGGAATCCTCTCTTCATCACGCCTGACCCAAACCCACTCTCGCCCTCTCGCCCTCTCGTCGATCGATGTCGTTGCTCCATTCAATCCCTGACCACTGCCTGCCCCACACCCAGCCTACGTCGACGACCAACTCCTCGCGACTCAAAAAGTGACGAAAGCCGCCATCCTCGGTAAGCAAGGTGGGATCTGGGCCGCGTCCAAGGGATACAATGTGGGTCGACCTCTTCCCCACTTACCTCATCCTCTCTCCTCCCTCCTCCCTCCTCACGTCCTATAATCTTAATGCATCATCCCGCATTCCTTCCCCCCGGACCCCACGCTTAGCCTTCAACCCTCACCCTTTACCCTTTACTCGTATTCATTCCTGGCACTAAGCTGATGCCGTGTAGCTCAACCAGAAAGAACAAGATGCGATCGTGAAACATCTCTTCGCAGACCCCGATGCCGCGCGAGGTTTGTCCTACCTCCTGATCACCCGTGATACCGAGGCGGCAGCGCTGATGGGTTTGTGTGGCATAGCGAACGGGATCACCCTGGCGGGGTTCAAGTTTATGTGCATCAAGGCTGAGTCGGACGAGGTGATTGGGCGGAAAGGCGTGAGTTCCTCCTCTCCCTCTTCCTTCTTCTCTTTCCATTCTCCCATCTACCCCCTCCATCTCTTCCCCACTCTGCCACCTCCCAAACTCTCCCAAATCCCCGTTCTCCCAAACTTGCATTCTCCCCATCTCCTGCTGTTTCAGTATCCTGCTCGCTCGGATCGGAGGTTAAGCTGATTGTGTAGGAACGAGGGGTGTTCGTCTGTCCCACCACCCAGGCGATCCTCGTTGCCGAGGTATGTCGCTCCTTGATGATTAGCTTAGGTCGAGAGGCTTATTTGGTGCGGTGACGGTAGTATGACGCGCCGGTGCAGGCTGGGGACGCGAATGTGGTGGTCACAAAGTTGGCGGATTATCTGAAGAGCGTGGGGTATTAGGGGGAGGTCAAGCGGGTGATAACGAGATGAAGTGGGAGGTACAATGCATGGGGGTTGCTCTTGACAATGGTGATGTCAATGATGCATTTCGTGGGCTGTGATCTGTGAGAATGCTCGAGACGCTTGGACTTGCTCGATCAGCGAATGCCGGGACAAGGACGAACTTGCGGTGCCAGCAGACACGATGTGGATGGCATATAAACCATAGAAACTGCCAGTATCGATTCCCCATCTCGCTCGGTACCCGCCTACACCTTCCCTCTCCCCCTCCCCACCATCCTCTTTGCCATCCTATTCAACCCCACCTCCCCCATGTTCGCGCCCGTCCCCACCGCCACCCCACCTCCAGCCTCGCTCAACAACTTCAACGCAATTTTCTCCTTCCTAACCGTCCTCGGACTCCTCCCCTTCCCCTCCCGTTCAATCCCCAAAGCCCTCATCTCCCTAGTCTTCTCCTTCCTCTTCCGTCTCGCATCTTCCCGCTTCGCAGCTTTCGCCTCCATATACCCCGGAGGAAGGGCCGCTAGGAGTCGTGCTTTCTTGGCAGCCTTTTCACCCTTACGTTTGGCTCGACGGGCGAACTTCTCTTCGCGGCGACGGACTTTGGCGACGGTTACTTCGGGGGCGATGGGGGCGTATCCTGGGTGGTCCGGGGGAAGCTTCTTCCCTTTCCCCTGCGCGCGATGAGTCACGTCCACCTAGTCGAAGTAGGGAGGCGGGAGGGGAGGGTAGGTGGGGAGAAGCACGTACAGCACGAGCCCGTACGCGGAGGAGGACATTCTTCTGATCCTCGACCTTCTGCAACAGCTCCTTCACCACCTCCCGCGGATCATCGCTCGTCAGTGGTTTCTTAGCCACCACCTTCATCCGTCTATTCCACCGCTTCGTCGCGCGCAGATGTGACTACCCAATCCCATCAGCTTGTATCAAACGGTAGGTACGATTGGATGCGAAGAAACGGGATGGTGTAGAGGGGGATGGAGAATTACTCCTGAATCAAGGTGTTTCTTCACCATGACGTCCGTCTTCATCTTCTTACCGGGACAGAGGACGCAGGCTTGGTTGATCTTCCCGGTGGGTGTTGGGGGAAGGTCGTAGATTGGGGAGGAAAGGGCGGTGTCGATCGTAACGGGGAAGGCTGTGGGGAGTGTTGAGCGGGTTGAATGAGATCAAGGAGAGACTTACGAGTGTCATCCTCGTTGAGTTCGCCATCGTCGGCGGCCAAGCGTTTCCTCTTCTCTCCAGCTGGGCGGAAGCTCGTCAACGAGACGTCGTCGACAAGAGGGAGGATGTTCTACCTTTCGCGGTCTCGTCCTGCTCGTCCTCATTGTCATCATCTGAAGACGAGTCTATTCTCTTGTCAGCGTTGACGCAGATTGGTCATCCCGCTCACCGTCCTCGCTATCCATCTGCCCATCCTCTCCCTCCTCAGCACTCCCAGAGCTCGACCCCTCACTAACACTCTCCTCACTCCCACTCTCTGGCCCGATGACAGCCTTCAACTCCGTCATCCCTTCTTCATCTTCCTTCGCTCGCTTAGCAAGCCGTTTTTCCGTCATCTTATACAGAGGCATCGTAAAGCTGCCTCCCTGAGGTGGCTTTTAAATGTACGCGGAGGTTTCAGGTGAGCAGAGCTGACGTCACGTGACGACGCTGCTTCCGTCGGGATGATATAACGCGTCCCTGGAAAGTCACACCTTCCTCTTTCTGATTTATTTCTAGACTTGGCGAGACGTATGTTCATTTGGGTGAAAAAGGTATGAGACGAGTCAGAGATGTCGCAGAATCACCACTCGGCTTTGGGTCAGCGATCGAATGGCGATCCTCGTCGAGAGATGAGTGGGGAAGGAGATGTCTATACTGATCCCGCGAGTCTGTTCAGCGTCTTTCCACCGGTAATCTATACACCTACCGCTAGAGGTGAGTCCTCATCAGATGGAAACAAATTACAGCTGACGCGAGAAGTCGCCGAGCACATAGCTCCGCATACGGTGGTATACCCCTCCCCCGCAAGCTCCTCCGACCTCTACCCTCAGCATGCAGACATGTTCAATATGCTTGACGACCCTCGCAGTTTCGAAGATTGGGCTGCGAGGAGAGCTGCCGAGGATCAGGTGAAAGCATTGTTGAGGAACGCTGGACCTGGGTATGTCCAGCAGTAAGTAGCGCAATATCCCTAGCATCCCTCAACCTGTTGACGACCCCCAGAGCGTATCCGATTCCACACTATACGGGCAGCTCCACATGGACCCATCCACAGAAGCAAGCTTCAGCTCTACCCCTCCCGTATAGCTTCCTCCCTTCATACATGCCGTCTCCTTCTTCCTTTCGCGACCCCCCAACGCCATCTTCCCTGAACACGGCGCCATCCCCTTCGACCTCTATTGCGGCGAGCGACTATTTCCCCGACTTCCTGGACAGGACGCTCGGACGTACGCGACGGCGATCGATCACTCCGACCACCGTGGATCCTAGCTCACTGCACAATCCCTCCAGCTCTGCAACGACTCCGACGCTGAATCGCAGGATGGCAATGACAGTGCTTACGCCGAGCGAGTCACCCGATCCACTCGCTTTCTCGCGCCCATCGCCCACAAAGAGACGCAAGTCCCATGCCCTCGAACCAGTCTCACCCACTCTCCAAGCCTCGCGGAACTTACCGGCAAGTCGTGCACACGTCAGCCAAAATGGCGAGCCGAAGCAGAATGGGTTTCCGAGCTCAAACACTCCTAGTCCAACCAAACAGAAGCAGCTTGTCGTGGAAGTTGAGGTACCGGTGAAGTCGAAGACCAGCGGGTCACCAGACATGCAAATCTCGCTGGACGGAGACGAGTCGGACGAGGACGAGCTTGATTGGGGAGAAAATGCTAAGGCGGATTGCGATGGGAACTGGAAGATGGACACGAGGTCTTTCAGGAGTCCGAGTCACGGTGTATTCAGGCGAAGTATGGTGCCCCAAGGAAGTGGACGGACTGGAGAGAGGGATCGACGCAGTGAATCTACTTACTCTCATGCTCAGTGGCCATACTGACCTCGTCCTAGCTCACTTCCAGAAGCTCCAAAGCCTCTTCGAGGACATCTTCGAGGAGTCCGATTCGTTCCCAGCCAACCCTACCGCTGGAGACGCTGGTTCCAGCAAATACTTCTCGGGCACCTCAAATGACGGAGACCACCCTCTCCTCGCATCAGCCACTATCGAGAAGATCACGAGGTATGTCTCGCGCGCGCAGGGCAGCAAGCGACGATCAGCCAGTGACACCGAGGGCTTGGAGGGGGATGTAGGGACTATGCGGCGGGTCCTGAAACTCCTGGAGAGGAGTATGAGGCAGGCTGAAAGGGTGGAGGTGTTTCCGGAGGATCGCAAACCGTCGAGCTCGGTCAAGGACGAGAAGAATGCTGGGACTGGCAAGGGCAGGAAGAAAGGAGGGAAGAAGTCGAAGTCTCCGGTCGAAACTCAGGATAGCAAGCAGACGGGTACTCCGGAGATCAGCGATATCGGCCTGGACGAAGCTCGGATCGAGCTGCTCGAGGAGGCGCTGTCGGCCCTGCAGAATCGAGCTTTGGCAGCCGAATGCTGTCTGGTGCTACTGGATAGCGGACGAGTATCGAAACAGGTAGGCCCGTCGTCTTTTAGCTTCCAATGCTGATGATCCCAGCTCTTCTCGGAGGATCTGTTGTCCACCTGCGTCACGGCAGTCAAGGACTCGTTGACTAAAGTCATCTTCCCTGTCATGGAAGGCCTCGCAAGTGACAGTAAGTGGAGAGATCACCCACCAATCGGCGCTGATGTTGTTAAAGGGATCGAATCTAAGCTTCTCGCTCATGTCGTTCACGCCGAGAGTGCATCTGCGCACAAAGGCAAATCTCCCAAAAAGCATTCTCCTTTCTTCAAGAATCCTGCTCTATCCGAAATCTCCCAAACGTGCTGCACCACGGTTCCCCGACTGACGTCGCTCATCAATAAGCCCGACATGGCTTTCTCGGACTCGCTGGTAATCCAGGCGGTCTATCTTGCGATAGGACCGCTCTTCATCAACGAGCCGTCGACAAAGAAGGGTAGAGGCAAAGAGGGCAATGCAAGCGGTCGTCATGCGGGGCTTTCTGTCTTGAAGAGCTTGAGGATGGAGGCGCTGGGGTGCTTGCGAGCGGTAAGTGCCGGTAGTCCTCAGTTAAGGCGGCGTCTAGATGAGGACACAGATCTTTGCAAGATACGACCATCAGCGACAGTGGATCATCGAGGAGATCTTGAGCTCGCTCGTCAAGATGTCGAGTGGGAATAATGCTCAGACTCGCTTTCAGTACGTGCCCGTAAGGCTTTCGACTTTGGCTGAAGGGACCCCGCAGGCTGCCCAACGGGACTTCTATCAGTACCATGAGTGCTCTCCTACTACAGCTAATTCAAGCTTCGAATTATTGCGTCACATCAAGGGTGCGCAAGCTTCGCTCATCGATAGTGGAGATGGAGACGTCCGCACCGAAAGCCGATCGTCTGGATATCGCTGAGGAAGAGGCGCGCATCTGTGCGGAGATGACTGAATCAGCTTTGAGATCAGCGAGGGTCGTGGCAGGCTATCTTGTCCAAAGGTGAGCGATTCAGTTCTGATGAGTCAAAGCTGACAGGAGAAGGTCGACTTCCACAAAGGCGAGCAAAACCTCACGTGATGCCGACTACAAGGCGATTCTCGACGTTTTCGTCTCCGACCTGCTCTGTGTGCTTTACCGCCCAGAATGGCCTGCAGCGTCATTGTATCTGAGCGTTCTTTCGAGGCTGGTGGTGAGTCTGGATGTAGTCAACTTACTCACGATCGCAGATGTCCCCACTGGAAGACCCGAAACCCGGTGCCGAGGCGTCAGCAGTGAGGAATATCGCCCTTGACTACCTTGGGGATATCGCCGCTCGCCTGAGGTCGTTCCACCCCGAGATGCAAGGAGAAGGCTCAGTACCCTCGCTTGACGAGGTAAGCGTAGTTGTTGGAGATCATGCTGATGAAGAAGATCATATCTTCAGCAGACGTGGACGGGGCTAGCAGTCTTATCGCGTCCCACGCCAATGTCCAGGCGTTCCTGTCTACCGCCGCCAGAGATGACGGGATGTTTGCGGTATGTCGATCGATCCGTCCTTGGCTGATTAATAGTGCTCCCTGGACATGGCGTCAGTCATTTGGGCGCAAGAGCTGCAAGGCTCCATCCAGAAGGCTGCCTCCGTCATGGAAAAGTCAGCTGGGGAGAAGGGCGACGACGCCGAAGAGAACCGTCAACGCTTGCAACACATTGTGCAGCAGTTCCGCTCAGCGCTTCACAAGGTCTGGATGGGCGACGACGTACTATTTGAGATCAGGTATGTAACGGATCACCCGGAAAATATTGATCTTATCTGATACGATCTAGCGATCCAAAGCAAGCCGAGAACGCTGTCCAAGCATCGATCGCCGTGGCTCGAGGCCGTTCCCTACAAGCAGCATTCGAACCCATTCTGCACGCGCTGGTCGGCCTGATGGACACTCCTGTTGTAGCACTCCGCTCGAAAGCTCTTCGAGGGATCGGGAATATCGTCACAGTCGACCCAGATGTTCTTGGCATGGTGAGCTTCATGCTTGAGCTTGGACTAATCAGTAGCCTGCTGTCCGCCAAGCTATCGAGGACCGCTTGTCTGATAGCTCTCCGGCTGTCCGCGATGCCGCTGTCGAGCTGGTGGGGAAGTACGTCGTGAAGAAGCCGAGTCTCGCGGCAGAGTATTACCCGCACATCGCCCTGCGCGTCACCGTGAGTGTGCGAAGGGGACCATTTCTGATAAGCAGGATTCCGGACTCGGCGTCCGTAAAAGGGTGATCAAGCTGCTGTCTGGGATATTTTTCACCTCGAAGGACCCTCAAATCCGGGTTGACATCTGCTGTAACCTGGTCACTCTGGTTCTGGACCAAGATGATTCCGTCAATGTGTGTTAATGGGCGCTTTCCAACGATTTCGACTGTTCGCTCATTGAAGAACGCAGGACTTGGCTAGCAAGACATTGGCGGACATGCTCTACCCCGCAGAGCCCACGCGAATGGCAAAGTCGAGCCCTGCGGCACTGTTGGTGGAAATAATTGGCGAGTACAAGGGTAGCAACGCGGCGCTCGAAGCTGCTCTACAAGCAGTATATCGACAACAGGAGACCAGAAGCTGATGTATAGGTCGCCAAGGAGAGTGCGGGTACCGGTCGAACAGACCGCTCTGCTGAGACGGTTGACACCCTTATGGGCCTGCTAATCGACGGTACCGAGCAGGCGGACTTCGTGAGTTCACCTTGTCAGGCTATGGCTGACGTTTAGGACTCCCTGAGCCATATCCGAGCCATCTATCTACTCTGCGCTGGCCAGCCTTCTCTCATCGACACCAACAAAGCTGCGATTCTCCTCACCTACCTCCATCCGGCCACCACAGTAAGCTCATCGAACGAGGATTGTCTGATGGCCAGTCGGACCAGCACGCCTCGAATGAGTTCTTACTCCGCATCCTCCGGCGATGTATCCCTAAGATGCCTCGGGCGGCTTCGACCTTTGCATCCGATCTGCAGAACGCCCTCATGCCGATGATCCGCAAACCAAGTGGCGGATTTCAGACCATCAAGGAGGTCGTCGGATGCTATTGCGCCGTCGTAGATCACCTGACGCGTGATTATAAGCCGCTGATTCAGTTGCTCAAGGCCTGTGCAGGTGAGCTATCCTAGCAAGCATAGCTGATTGAAAGGGAATATCCGGACGATGAAGCCAACCTTAATCGAGGAGACGAATCTGCAGATACAGATGCAGGCGGGGATGACGATGTATATATCGGCATTGATTGTAGAACACTGCAATCTCGATGCGGTCGCAGAGGATGACACAGGTGAGCGCTTTGACCTAGACTACATGAACCCAGCCACGAGACTGCCTGGTGATGTGGGACCTCCGTCGCATACGGTAAAGGCAGGAGTTGAGCTGAGAGAGCATAGGCATCAGGCAAGAGCTCAGCAAGATTGGCGATGTAAGTGCGCAACTTCCGACCAGGCTGACAATAGCTACCCATCTCCGAATATTTCTATGACATGTTCCTCGACTTCTCGCGGATGCCTCTACCACAGGCGTCCCCGACGACTTGTCTCGGTACGTCAAGCATGTCGACGTGATACTAAGATCAGGCTGCTTGTTCCGTGCGTATCCGGCTCTCGTCTTGACGGATAAGGCTTCGGAATGGATGGGAAGGGTCTTCGCTTCGAAAGATATGGACAACCGCGCTCGGGTCTTGGGAGTGATTCACGAGTTCTTGGCGTCCGAGGTAGAACGGAAAGCCTCGGGAGGTGAGGTCCCCCTCACGAAATTGAGCTAATGTTAGCGAAACATCAGCGGGACATGCAAAGTTTGATTGGTGGTACGACGGAAATGTCTGAGTCAGGGTGAGCGAGTGCAGTCGTAGCGTGGCTGATTGATAGTATTTCGACGGCCGTTATCCAACGCAACATACAGCATATCCTGGACGGTGCCATATCGCAGCATCCCGCCACGCAGAGTACTGCCCTAGACGTGCTATCCTTCAGTGTCAACCAGGGCCTTTCCCATCCTCTCCAGGTGAGTCGGGCTGGATCGATCATGCTGATGGCAGTGTCTGCCTGTCATCATCTCGCTCGAGACCTGCGAAGACCCGGCTATCATCGATCGTGCGCTCGCTCTCCATTATATCCTTCATACAAAGCACTCTACTCTGGTCAACGTCCGATTCCTTGAGTTCACAAAGGACTCCTACGAGTATCAAAGGACGATTACCTCTGAAGTCTCAGGTACGATACATTTTACATGGCGTGACTGACGACAGGTCATCGAAACGGTACAGCGTTGCTGGCAGCTTGGTACGGTCTGATCAGCAAGCAACGGGCTTGGCGGCACGATTTCATACGGGCTCTTAGGCGGGCATTTGAGTATGACCTAGGTGGGAAGCTCGTCGTGAGTCCGCTCAATTCGAATGGCCATAAAGCTGATCCTTCAAGCCTGACGTTGGCTTCGTGCTGTACCTCGCGGATAATCTGTCGACCCTCGACTACAAGCTACAGGAGGAGCCTATGACCGTTATTCAGCAGCTCAGCTCGGTCGTGTCGACTTGCACGCAGCTTGCCAGCATTCTCGAGACCGCATCAGTCGAGGGTCATTCCACTAATCCTCTCGACGATGCAGCCATCACTTTGGACGAAGTGAGTAACAGACGTCGTCTCGGTGCTGAGCATACAGGGAGGGACCGAAGTCAAAGCGAGAATTCTCATCCACGCTACCATCATCGTCGGCCTCGCTATGCTCACCAAGAACCATCTTCTCGACCTATACGGTCTCGCCGAAGAGTGAGTGCTGCGAAGGTGTACTGAGCTGACGAGCTAGCAAATGCCTGAAACATGTCTCGGGCAAGAAGTCCGCCCTCGGCGATAAGCCAGCAGTCCGAAAGCCGCACGCAGCAGTCATCCTCAACATCGATCGTATGCCCCTCGTCCGGGGAGTATCGACAGTCGGGGATTTTGGCGAGCAGCAATCCACAGTGAGTCGGACGATCCTGATGGTGTCTGATGGGATACAGTTTTTGCAGATGTTACAGGAAGATGGATCGTTTGGGGATATCGACATGTAGATACCATTCGTTATGCCAACATCACGATATCCTTCGCGTTCAGCCACGAGTGGTATTGGTTCCTGCTCCAGCTGAAGCGCCGATTCTCGTCTTCGAGGAGCTGAAGCCTGCGATCCGAGCCATTCTCTCCATTGCGCTTGCTGCACGGGTCTCCCTTGCCCTGTCCGCCTTACAAATTCGATTGCGGTGGCGTGACTATTCTGAGATTTCGGCATGCTGAACAGTAGGATGACATTCGGAAGGTGGGTGAATGTCTTGAAACTGATCCGACGGCTTTGGAAGGATCGCAGGCCGGCAAGGATATTCAGAGCAGCTTTATCAGACCGTGTTTCAGCTGGACTTACGGCAAAGGTGAGTGGCAGTTTCATTTCTTGTCTTCTTGGAATACAAGACCTATTTCTGTCTTACAGGACCCGTTCTCTGTTTAGGTCCCTTTCACTACCTCTTGCGTAAGAGATGAAAACAACTCCCCTGTGATGATCCCCATTGTGCGCTTGGCTTCACAAGGATTGATACCACACAAACATCTTGAGGAGCGTTGTGGCTCCAATCCTTGACCTATCCAAAGCAATAGCAATGTACACATAGACCTGTCTAAGCGAGTGATAACCACGGCACTCATCTCTGGTATACTTTGTTGTATTCGGCTGCTGCTCTTTAAAAGAGGCTATTGTGCTTCACCCACAGACAAGTCCTCTGCTTACGATGAAACGCAAAAGGAGGTGCAGCTTGTGGAACATACTAGATGATGTGCATCAACCTACATTGTGCCTATCACTCAACATGCAGCTTCATGGAGGTTATCAACCCAAGCGGGATGAAGGCAGGTGTGAGCGGTTGCCCAAACCTTGGGTTGATGATGGACCAAGTTTTTGACAGGCAACATCATGTACCTCAAGTCTCTCTCAACAGGCGATCAACTCCGTTCCTATCACGCATACGAAATTCCCGGACAACACGATCGACACGCGACTCCCAGCCATCCCACCCGCTGCTCAATGTAGGTCTTTACCTTTGAGACGATGGCTCATTGATGTATTTCCCCTTGATGATGCCAACCCGACGTGTTTCCCCTTGATGATGCCAACCCGACACCGCCCCTCCTTGAGGCATTCTTATGATCAATTCAATATATATATACCCATCAGACCTTGATGACAGAATCGTCCTGATTTTGGTTGGTATGACTCGTGATACTAGGGGCAATGTCACGATCGTGAATTGAAGCTCGGATAATATCGACGAACATCACCGACAATAAGCAACCAGTGCTTATCTCCGGCATTGTACTCTGAAACGGGGTGCAACCTTGTTCATTGTGTCACGATCGCATATCGAACAACGACGGCAAAACCACGTTTTCGCCAACTATCGCCGAGAGTCGCACATCCCAGGACGCCCAAAAACGGCAACGCGCGTTCTTTCGGCCTCCTTGCGTTCCGA
>JAABUP010003117.1_pt1 | contig 30000 bp, 39 predicted proteins | sample 5559201 | NCBI WGS metagenome assembly JAABUP01 (sample SAMN10711887, study PRJNA513373) | rock metagenome | isolation source: Antarctica rocks | place: Antarctica | reverse complement strand
TCTGAGCGGTGGGGACTAGCTGCGCTGCGAGGCAAGGGATTCTGCAGCGTTCATTTCGCGTTTCACATTTTCGGCAATCTGGACCAATCGCAATGCAGGCCAGGATATTCGCCATTTCAGTATCCCTCAGCTTGTGCTCTATGCATGCATGCACCTGCACGCATCTTATGTTGCAGCTAGTGCCTTTGTCATAGCTCCGCCGGATAGTGCATGCGCTTTGCTCACAAGAGGATACGGAAGTCAAAATTGCATCTTGATCCTCAATTTTCAAAGTTGTCGTGACTAGGCAATGTTATATCATGGTGTACAACTGTCTGAGCAAGGCTCAAAGACTTGTTTCATCCTATGGTCAGTCCTAAAGGTTTTCCAACTGCTGCTATCCATACAAAGGCAAATGATACATGCTATCAATACAGCACATCCCTACTCTACCAAATAAATGCAACGCACAGATGTGTGACACATGTATCAGACTTCGGTAAGATCTATCAGGTCTCCATCCTGCACGGGCCGAGAGTCCCGCCTGTGTTTTCTATCAGATTTACTGCGCTTCAGCCCTTGTGAAAGCGCAGCCTGCTTGTCATCTCTTTGACTTTGCAGGCCTGGTCTTTGGGCTGCCCCGCCAGCTGAACTTGACTCAGCAACTACAGGAGCCTGATGAGAGCTGACAGGCAGTGACTGAGACTCAGGCTTTTGCCTACTGCTTGCACTGATGACAGATTTGAGCCCCTTGCTGCTACCACCTGCGTTCTCAGCAGATTCTTTGCTATCAGCCAGAGAATCGGGCGAGCTGCTCTGTAGTGCCTCTAACAGCAGCTCAGCACCATGCTTCACTAGGCTTGGATCAGCTGAACTTGCATCAGCTGACTTCACTAGCAGCTTGGCAGTGCTGCTCTCAGGGCCTGGCCAGACTGCAACACTGCTGACAGGAATGCCCAAGCTTGGTGTGGGCTGAGGCGCCTTGGGACTCTGGCGGGAACCTTCGTGGCGGGAATACATCTCCCGCAGAGTTGGGGAGCCAATTTGGCGCCCTTTTGGAGTGTGCTTCTGAGGTGATGGAGAACTAAGCTGTTTTGTCCTTGGAGACAGGGCAGCAAAGCGGGACGCTTGTGACAGCTCTGGAAATGCGCCAGGTGATGGCATGACGACTGGAGATCCAAGCTGGGCTGTTTGGGACAGATCTAGAGAGGAGGAAGTGCTGCGTCTGCGCTTCTGTGCTCTGCTGGCCTCAGGGGCCTTCATGAACACAAGAGGTTTCAGTGTCCTTGCAATGCATGCAAGAGTGCCCGTCACAGTCTAAAATGAACACAAGGGATGTAGGCTCAGGGTATAAACCTATAGGAGGGGACGGTAGCTGCTTGGCCTCATGCGCATTTACATTCACACGTGTAAATCCACACCCATGTGTGTGTGAATTCACATTCATGTGTGTGTGTGAGTTCATGTTCAGGTGCTTGTGAAACATGCTGATGCTGTGAACGCATTTTGGCCACTTATCACCAAGAGCCAAGGCAGCAGACCATCGCAACGTGTTAGTGGCAGTGCCTGCAGCTGTGTACCTTGGCAGAGGTCATCCCTGCAGTGCTGTCCTGCTGAGCAGGCACGTTCTTGCCCTGTGGCTCAGCCTCAGTATCTGGGGAATTGCCCTTGGGCCGTTTCCCTGTGTGGGGTTTGGAAGAGCCCTCCTTGTCGGCCACAGAGAATTGGCCTTTGTGGCGCTTCCCTACCTGGGAATCTGAAGTGCCCTGTGGCTGGATCCCAGAGGAATTGGCCTTGGGGCCCTTGCCAGCTTGAACTCTGGCAAGAGCAGGAATGCCTTTGGGCTGCTGAACAGGGCCTCTGGAATCTGCAGTTCTCTGCTCTCTATTCTTCCTCTTCTTCACTAAGCCAGCTCCTGCCTTCTGGCTGCCTTCCTTAGACAGAAGCGCTGTAGCTGATGCAGCATGCTTGCCTGGCGTCTGTAACTCAGCCTTATGCAAAGCTGAGTCATCCCTCTTGGCTTTGGGTGCCGAGCCTACTACTTTCTGTTTGTAAACCTCCTGTGAATGTGCTGGGGCTGCTGCAGGCTGCCCTGAGGCAGACGTTGCCACAGCCCCTTTGCCCTGCCCTGCTTTGACACTGCCCAGTCCTGATGTACCCTGCTTAGCAACAGCTTCTCCATGAAAGCCATTCAGACCATGGCCAGTTTCACCTTTGATGCCTGTTGACGGCACAGCAGCTGCTTTGGGCTTGTCCAAGGCTGCTTGTTGCGCCTCAGAGGCATGTGGCTTTGCTGCTTTGGTCTGCGAGACTGCGTGGGAGGAGGCCTTGGCACTGCCAGTCAGCTGTGGCAAGGAGGACCGGACAGAGTCCAGGGAAGAGGTGTTGTTGTGACGCTCAGCTGCGCCTTGATCAGGGGTTTTCCTCAATGCCTGGGATCTGGCAGCTCTCCATGCTGAAGCAGAGAGGAAACATCAGTGGCGTGTTACTTTGCTGTTGCATTCCTGTTACACTGCTGTTGCATTGTGGCATGCATATTGTGCACGAAAGCCTAGAATTTGTCACAGTGTCCTTGTCAAGCAATGTCAGTGCTACTCTGGAGACATGCTCCTGAATGCTGCTGATCATCTCTGAGACAGTCACCTCATCACAGCACATAACACGGGTCAAGCTGGCAGAGACGACACAGGTAGGACTACATCAGGCTGCAAAGAATGCACCAGCTTCCGTCAACAGCAGCTTCAGAGCTGGAGCTAGGCACTGCACACATCAATCAGAGCACACACTGACACTCCCACAGTACAACAGCGATGGTGCCAGACCCACCACAAAAGCACACTACGCACAGGGAGTAGCTCACCAGTGAGGGCCTCTGCATCACTGCATTCAGGATGCTCCACCTTATACCGCTGAACCCACTGCACTGTACGGTCTCCTCCAGCAGGACTGCGAGCCACAAAGAGGGGGGCATCTGGAAGCCTCACTTTTCGCCTTGCACCGCTCTGCTCTGGTATCTTGTCACCAGCATCACTAGAGGACTTGCCTTTGTTGGCAGCATTGTCAGAGGCCTTGTCAGCAGACAGCTTGTTAGCATTGTCAGAGGACTTATCAGCACCACTAGAAGGCCTGTGGGTGCCATCTACAGAAGGCCTCTTGGCAACTGCCAAGCTGCTGTCTGGCTGCTTGCCCATAGGTTGATCTCTACCAGCAGCAGTAAGCTTGAAGGCAGCAGCTTCTTTGGCCGTGCTCTTACCAGCCCTGTCCTCACATGTTCCTGGTTCAGCCTCTGGGCTGCTGTCAACTTGCATGGACTTCTGCTGCTTGACAGTGGAAGTCTGTATGCCTGCACCAGGACGCAACTTTAATGTTCCTGGTTCAGCATTGGGTTGTTGTCAGCTTGCATTGACTTCTGCTGCTTGCCAATGAAATCCTGACTGCCTGCATCACAATGCAACTTAGGTTCTGCATCACAGTGGTGACTTCTGCTGCTTGCCAATGGCAATCTCACTGCCTGCATCATGATGCAACCTAGGTGTGAGGAAGTAGCATGTTTGAACCGCTGTTTGTGAATGCATCACAAACACATATGTCAATAAGAGTGCTTCCAGGAAGGTGTCAAAAGCATTCAATCTGTGTTTTAGATGTCGTGCTTTGTGACAGATAGTGCGACAACGCCTGGCATTAGGTGCTGACACACACACAGACACAGACACACACACACACCATGCAGGAATTTCAGTTCTGTTATTTCAGAACAGACAACGTCACTGACAAAATAACAATGACAAACCTTGTTGTGACAAGCCAAGGACGATACAAATGATTTATGCAATAGGCACTTAAATTCAAGGGAGCATGTCACAGACTTGGCATCCTCAGGCGAGGCCCATACCTGCTGCTCTATTCTGCTTCTTCTTGCTCAGTGCTTCTGCCATTTGCTGCGCGGCTATTGCCTGCAGGCTCCTGCCTGCATGCCCTTCAGTCTTCTCCTTCCCATCCACCCCCATGGCCTTCTTCCCCTGGCTGTCACTTCCCAGACTGTCCAAAGCCGACCTGAAACTAGCTGATTTGCTGCCATGGGTTGCCTGCATGTCCCTCTCCTGGCTGTCATGCAACTCCCCATCAGCGGACTTGCGCTTCTTGGTAAGCATCCTCTGACCGACCTGGTCTGCTAGGGTTCCCAAGGGGCTAGCAGGGCCTTCAGTCAGGGATCTCTTTTCTGCAGTCACACTGGCTGCTGCACAAGACAGGGCCTGAGTGTGAGAAGTTGCTTTGGCAGGGGTGGTAGCTGGCATGCTGCTGGCAGCTTGCTGCGCTGATGTGCCGGAGCTGCACTGTGGTGAGCTGGTGAAGGCAAATGGTGGCAGCCAAACCTTGCTTTGGCTCTTCTGACTTGCTCCCTCTGACACAGCAGGTGCAGCAGCAGCAGCAGTTGCAGCACCATCAGCACTGGCAGCAGCAGGTGCAGCAGCATTTGCAGCACCATTGGCATCGGCAGCAGCAGGTGCAGCAGCAGCAGCCACAGCAGCGTTGGCACCAGAATGCAGTTCCTGTGTGGACCTGCGCAAAGGTGATGATGGTACGCGGTTGAGGAGTGCTGACAGGCCAGCAGGCAGCTGTGGCCATGCCTGCTGCTCAGCTGCTGTCCTGGCTTCATCAGCTGCTGGCTTAGCTTCATCAGCTGCTGCCTTGGCTTCATCAGCTGCTGCTGAGGCAGCTTTGGTTGTTGCAGCAGGCATGGAAGCAGAGTGCAGCAGCACAGGGTGCGCTGGCTTCATCACAGCCTCTGGTGCAGTTGTCTCAGCAGGTGCTGCTGCCTTGGCAGCTGCTGTAGAAGCTGGCATGGAAGTTGAGTGCTTGAGTGCAGGCGCATCAGCAGAGCCCTTGACAGGCACCACAGGTGGGGCCTGTTGCGTGGCGGCAGTAGGCAGTTGGTCATAGTCTTGCAGCTCTGCCGCTTGTTTTGCCAGCAAAGCCGTCTCAGCTGTGGTGAGCTGGAAGTCCTCGTCATCGGCAAAACGTTTCTGCATACCATATGGCAGGTATTGATGTGCCTTATGGCATGACATTGCGGTTGACATGCCACCTCAATGCAAACCTGAGAAAGATGCGCTCATGCTGAATGTTGCAAACTCTCCTGTGTTTGTGCACAGCAATGTGATTGCCTACACATAACTAACAGCACACCACAGGCTATCCTGGAACAGGTTTTGGACTTCAGGATGGACTAGAATACAACGAAGTTACACCTTCAGATGGTGCAGCATGCACGCCATTGCGGTATCATGCAGCAAGGGATGTGAGTATCCTGCTCACCCTGACAAGCCTCTTGCGCTTCTCAGCACCAGCGACTGAGCCCCTGGTAGTGTCTTGCTCCAGGGTGTACCGCTTCGCTGCTTCTCTCCTCTGCTCAGCTGTCAGTTTCTGCACACACTGAAGCACCTGATGAGATGCTGCATGCATCATGGAGACTTGACTGATGAATCATCTGACAAGTAAGGCTTGGAGATGAATATACATGCACACAAGCACTGGTATACCAGCTGCACCAGTGCTTATGCCGCGCTGGTATTCCATAGTTGGTGCCAGCCCATCACAGCTCACATCATACAACCAGACTCAGCACAGACAGGCTTCACAGCTCAGCTGTGGATGCACGTTGAGCGCCAGCTCACAGCGTCAAGGCACACAGCCAAGAACAAAAGAGAATTAAAAAGCATCGCGACCCTGCTTGTTAGTCATGCCTGTTGCCTTTTGCACGTTGAGTTTGAGCTTCGTGTGTCTAGTTAGGTCAAACGCACAGCCTGAATCACAGCCTGAACCACAGCCTGATTGTTTAACTCCAGCATTATATGCTTGTGTTGAGACAATGACACTTTCACACCGTGACAAGCAAGCTGCACAACATTGCAGAGCGCTGCAGTGCACATGGCTGACAAGTGATGCTGCCAGGCTTGCCTGGGAAGGATCTTCCGGAAGGTTCTCCTTGTGGTTCTCCCAGCCAGCTATCCACCTGTCATGGGCAATGTCAGCGCGCAACAGGGACTTCAGTACTTCATCTGTACTGTTCACAACCACGTTGTTGAGTGTGCCTTCGTCTGCCGGGGCAGGAGTATCAAAGGCATAAATGTCCACGTCCTCCAGCTTGTTGGTACCTGCATTATGATCACCATTGAAGGCTTTCTTGTATGGCTGCAATGGGCTGCTCCAAGATCAAGTGGCTTCAAGCACTCGGGTCTCTGAACAGCCTGACAAACCTATTGATGGTGTTTGTCATATTGTCGTGATGTATGGCTGACAGGCATGACTGTGAGCAGGCTACCGACAGCACATGCACAATGTACGCCTGTCAGCTGACACCTCCTGCAGGAGGTGCCTGCAGCTGTGCTATGGCTGCTTGCACTTGCTGCGATTGGTTGCTGTATGTATCAGCAGGCCCTGTCAACCTGTCCTCTCAATCATACTGTCATCTATGATATCAGCTCGGCACCAGTACTCTTTGATGCTCTTGCACTGAAGACAGCAAGACTTCTATGAAGCATTGCAGGACACCAGGTGTGGCTGCGCATCACCTTTGACAGTCTGCTTGTCAACCACCTTCATGAAGAGGCCCTCCTTGTCCACATTCCTGCGGTATACCCTGTGCTCGGCTGTGCCCTTGTACAGCAGCCGGTACACAAATGTTGCACGCTTCTGTGCATAGCGGTAGATCCTGGCAATGGCCTGCAGGCATGACATCATACAATGGATGCATGCTGTGAATCAGTGCAAAGTAGTAGCGCCTGAATCTTCAGTCTGGCAAAAGCCTGCTTGTCAGTTATGTGACAAACACACAAAGCAGGACAGTAAATGATTGCTGTGCATCATGTCTATCTGCTGCCATTGATATGTCACAACAGGAGACGACTATTTGCGGCCTAGGGCCTTTTTTGAGCGTCATGGTTCAGCTGCAACACGATAAGCTCACCATGCCGGCTGTCCTCAACGTGAAAGATGATGCACACACTGTTCTGGTAATCTTGAGCAAGTTTTGACAGTGCTTACCTGTGCATTGTGTACTGGATTCCATAGCTCATCATAGATGATCATCCTGAAGGCTGCTGTCAGATTGATGCCCACAGAGCCAGCCTTTGTACTGATCAAGTACACCTGCAGGCAATCCGTGTTTGCTGTAGATATGACGATGACAACAGTAACAGTAATAACAACAATAACAATAATGATAATGATAATAATAAGAATAAGAATAATAATAATGATGATGAAAATGCGGGCTTAGCCAACAGGCATCATGCCAACAGAGCTATATGATGCAAGGGCATGTTTGTTGGCTGCAGTGCAACACAGCTGATTGAGAGCTAATGTGCACAAATTCAGCAATACAGTGCACAAGCATCATCTGCAACCAGCTTTGTCAAGAATTGTGATGCTGACAGAGTTACTCAACATTGTAGACACTGACATAGGTAATGCACAAATAAGCCATGTTATGCCCACACAAGAGCCTAACATGGTACACATGGCTTGTTTTGTGCACAAATGAGTCAGCAATGGAAGTATGGGGGCCAAGCTAGCTGTGATCAGCTGTCCTTGACTAGATGACATCTTGTAAAGTGCTCAAGTACCTGAACAGAGGAGCTGGGATCGTTGAAGAGGCGTGTGTGCTGTTGGCGGATGTGTGAGGAGAGCTTGCCATCCAATCTCAAATACTGCTTGCCTTTGCTCCACTGGAACTTCTGCACAGCAGAGCAACTCTTAGCAGCACTTCCAGTCAGTACACTTGCATTGTCAATTGAGCTAGGGGGGGAGCTAGATGGGGAAAGGGAGGGGGGGCAGGGGGGTTTTGTACAGGAGGGGGGGAGGGGATTTCTCATTGGACAGAGCCAGATAAGTACCTCAATGTATGCTTTGCTCACCTGTTGCAACACCTGCTCCAGCTCATCGAGGTCCATGAGATACTGAGAAAAGATGACCAGCTTCTCTTTGCGCTTCTCACAGCTGTGCAGGATGTGCTGCACTGCCCATGCCTTTGCGGTTGTTCCCTTGCCCAGAGCAGTCCCCTTGTCTGCCAGATCATCTGCCACTGCCAGCAGCTGCTGCACAGCCTCTGCAGCATGCAGACTGCTGTTAGATGCCAGTCACAAACATACAGAATAATCTTTCTCTTCCCAGGACTTGAGCCTGCAGAGTTTGCTGCGAGGCTCATGCCTTGGCTGCAGTGACCTTGCCCAGACCAGTGGCGTTGTCAGCAATGTTGGCACAGCAGTAATAACAACAGTAGTTCTGACGTGTTTGTGGCTCATGATGAGCTAGGTACGTGCAGGACAAGTCTTGTCTCTCCAGAGCAGCCTGGTTTGTGCATCAATGTTGGCACAGTAGGTCTGCTAATGGTAGCACAAGCTGAGCCAGTTAATCAGATGAAGTCGAATTGCAGCCATGCCCAACAAAATCTGCTTGTCAACTAGTCCATTTGTGCTGCTTGCAGTAGCTGCTGCAGACGTCAGGGGTGATAACCCTTTGAAGAATGCATGCCAGACTTGCTAGCAGGGCTGTGACGTATTAGCCATACAAGTTGTCTGCGGTGGAATCAGGACAACAAACCATACATACCAGAAGCTGTCCCCACAAGAGTGTGCATGCGCACATAGCTTGATCATGCAAAAGGGATTGTCATCAGATTGTAGCAATGCAGACCACTCCAAGTTGGCACACCTGGTGGCAACTTGTGATCCCTGCTTCTTCCCCTGTGCTGGATCTTTGTTCCTGTAGCCTCTGCGTCTGCCTCCCTGTCTGATGCAGCCTCAGGGGTATCTGTTCTTGCTGCCTCTCTACCTTGACTATCTGCGGAAGGTGTGCGAGCCAACTCTGCGCCTGTACTCTGACCAGCAGCATGTGGTTGCGCCACATGCCCCTCCACGACAGCTTCCTTGACACCTGCAGGCAGTGCATTATAGCATTGATGAATGGGGAGATGATGTCTGGAGACAAGATCACAGATCCGATGCTGAGCATGTGCCTGAGGTAGTGCCACAGACTAGTCAAATGAGCTGGTGTACATACATGCAAGGATCATGAAGCAAAGTGAGGCAACAGGATGTCTTTCAATACAAATGAGTCATGCTGCCGGACAAAAACAGACCGTATTGTCATTGTGACATACTAACTGGCTGCTTGACCAACAGTCATAGAAAACACAGACAACCTGATCGGCTGTGGCAGCAAGCAACATGTGATTGACAACTGCGCATCTGCCTGCTTACCATCTTCAATCTGCATTGCATTCCCTTCTTCCATGCTACGTAACCGCTTCAGAGCTTCCTTGGGCCGATGGCTAAGCAGGTGCAGAAAGGTTGTATCCATTAGGGTATCCCGCCCATACTTCTCTACTGCCTGCATGCATGGGCATGCTCATTGACATGTGCAGTGGACTGCACCATGCTGTTGGCAGTGGTGCTGAAATGTTGGCATGTGAGATGCACAAATGCACAGTGAAGCTGCTGGATCCAGTCAAGACCCATGACTGCAACACGTTGATGTAAGAGCCTTCGCCAGTATAGTGCATGCGTGATGCTGTACAGCTTGTAGGCAACCGTACACGTGACGACAACTGGTGTTGTGCTCTTGGTAATCTCACTAGCGGTGTATAGGAAACGCCGTTTCATACTGTAGGTCTGAACCCAAAATTGCATAGGGACTAATTTCAGACGTCTCCACTTGGGGAAGATGTTTTAGTTCTTGGGACCCTGCTCAACTTGGACGCACCCTAGTCCAGCAGTCTGCTCTCCACAGCAGCAAATCACAGCAGGCAAGAAGGGCGGCCTCATTTGAAGTTTGTCTTGTGTTTCAGGCCATACCTCAAGGTACGCCTTGTACATGGCTTGCTGTGCAGTGTCCAAGCACAGCAGTACCACATGCTCATGCTTAGCTGGCAGGTCCTTGAACAGCTGCTCAGGCCCAATTCGGTGGACAAAGCCTTCAGTCAAGTTTGCCAGCACACTCAGCTGCTGATACATGTGCTGCACTTGGAGCATGGATGCTCCTGCCACTTGACCTGCACATGGGCAACAGGCTGCAGGCTTGACACTGGCTTTGATAATGCAATGTACAGCAGTTGATACTGTTGTTGCATACCTTGGAGGACTCACTGCAGGTGCTCCTCAAGGCACATTGCACTGAATGAATGACAGGCATGCAGCAGGTATGCTGCGCTGGGTATCCCTGTAAGCCTTCCATTGTCCAGCCTGAACAGGGCATTATGCTGATACTACGGCTACTGGATATGATGCAGGACTGATTTCCCATGCTGACAGCTGGTGAAGTATCTGAAGCAGTGGGAATGATTGTAGCACAGCAGGATATGCATAAATATATGCATTTTGCAATCTCACCCTCCTGGATCGGTTTGGAAAATGTGTCATGGAAGTATGCAGCGTCCCCCAGTAAGTCATCCATGCACCACATGATCATGGTGTAATACTCATCCATGTTGTTCTGCAGAGGGTAGCCTGTAAGGGCGATGCGCCGCTTGGTCTTCAGACTGGTTACGGCTGCAAACCTCTTGGTGGCTGGGTTCTTGATCTGGTGACCCTCATCAGCAACAACAACTCCAGCCTCATTAACAAGTGTCTGAAACGCTTGGCGTGCAGCAATAGCCTGCGCCCAAACAGACGACGAAGTCATTGCATGCCTGAATTGCCTTTGCCAATCATGATGTGCACACACTAGCCGTTGCTTGATCAGCTGAACAGGCAGGTATAGACAGCTGTGTGTAGGAATCTGCTCAAAAGCTGCAGACCTACTAGCAGTTGCAGCTTGTACTGACGCTCAAGCCAAACAAGGGAAGCCAGCACAGATTTTGCTTGGGTCTTGCAGAGAGTTCTGATTGGTTTCAACAGAAGCACAAGACAAAGACATGGACTTGTCTACACAATTTGAGGTGCAGCCGTCATGCAGGCTTCAAGAGCTGACATCTATGTGTTGTCATCAGAACAAGACGAATCAGATACAGCCGGGGTAAAGTTGGGAAGCGTGTATAACGGTTTCTTTTGCTCTAGCCTCGCTTTGCTGTTTGGGAGTCTTGGTTATTACAACCACAAGACTGCCAAAAATCTCTCCCAAGTGGAGATAGCTCAGTGAACTAGAACTCTATAAGACAATCAAATCAGCTCAAGAGCTGAAGAGCATCACCTTCCCGGTTGGCTCTGAGCCTGCTGTTTTCAGATTTGCATCAAGGCTCTGCTTCCTCAGAGCTGAGAACATGTCGTAGCTGATGATCAGGACTGTGGCATTCTTGCTCATCCATGTATGCACATCAACGGGCTTCTTGTAGATGATCACCTGCACTCCATGTCGATATGCATCATGCTGAATTTCCACCGCTGCAATGTGTGCAATGTCAACTTCGGGGATGACTAGCAGCAAAACTTGGCAGGCTTGTCAAGGACTATGCAGGCTCAGCGGCACAGAGCTCTCTTCAATCGCAGGTTTCTGGCTTGTTGTAACCAAGGCAGTGCAAGCTTTCATGAGAATAGGTAGCTTGTGGCTTTGGTCACAATTGATCCTCTAAGACTGCTCTGTGCAGAACATTTAGACAACGGTGCAGACATGCACTATCATCACACAGGAGGGATAACAAGGATGGTGCACAAGGGACAAACGCTAACTTGCTGTTTGTGATACGTGCCTGGCACGATGTTGACCAACTGACACAATCTGCCATGAAAGGGATGCCTGTAGGTGAGAACTGGCTGGTTTGAGCCCTGGTATTGTTCACTGGGATTGTTCTCTCCAGCTCCAGTCACATCATGCACTCCTTGAGAACGCCAGACTGCTTGTATACAGCAGTCACCACAGGCACAGGGCTTTCAATGCTCACACACACAGTGCATCTTAAGCAGACTTTACCTTGCTAGGTGTCAGCTCATCATCAGTTTCTGGCCTGCCTTGTGGCAGCCAGTGGTGGAACTCCTCATCCCAATTGTGGACTACATTGCTGGGGACCAGCAGCAGTGACCGCTGGTCTGGGTAGTAAGCAAAGAAGGTATGCAGGAAGGCAATGGTCTGCAGTGACTTGCCCAAGCCCATGGAGTGGGCTAGAATACATCCCCCTGCGTCCTCTTGACTTTCGTCATCTGGATCCTGCAGTGCAGCTAGTAAAGCTCACGTACAGACCTGTGCACACTTTGCAGAACTGCCATTTTGCATTGCAACTCGTCAATATCACGTACAGAATCATGCACACACTGCTGAAAAGCCATGATGTATGCCTGTTGAATATCAAGATGGGGGCCTCGTGGCTGCCGCCTGAAGCGCACATTGTCAATGGATATCTGAAGATGATTGGCTCCATACAATGTTCACCATGCTGACTGCAAGGCGTTGGAAAGCTTCCTAACAAATATCAAGCTCATGCAAAATCTGACACTTTGCATGAGCTCGGTGCCTGTCTGGAAGCTTTACAATGCATTGTGCAACACACAGCTGGCTATGGTGGTGATACGGATCTGCTTGTCAGGGACAGCGGCTTGTGGATGAATTGGCATAAAAAGGTCAGGCCTGCCAGCAAGTCAACCATGCTGTGGAATGTTAGACTAGATACTAGAATGTGTACTAGACTGCAGCAAAGGAAATGTCCCCAAAACATGGGAAAGACAAGGCCTGCCTGCAAGTCAGCCACAGCATGGCTGTCTAGCCTATGTACCAGATTGTAGCTGAGGCCACATGTCTTAATCATTGTGCAGTAAAGCAGTGATACGACCAGAGTCATGGCATAGCTTGCATACCTCAAAGTCCAGCACAATGTTTCTCCACAGGAACCTTACTCCTGCCCATTGGTGAGGCTTTAGCTGGGTAGCCATGCATCCAGCCACCATCACCTGCAAGAAAAAGAAAAGAAAAATTAACGCGTTTCAGTGATCATGACGGGAGCCTCGTAAGGCGGCAGCCTGGAGCAACACCTGCAAGTCCCAAGTGCCATGTCTAACATTCTCGTTCCTCATCAGGCAACACTAAGCACATTCTTGTCAAATGAATCATACTTTGCTTCCACTAAACAGCGACGTGTCTGACCAATTAGATGCCAGCTTGAGCAGATGCAGTGCAGCTATGAATCAAAGTTGCATGGACTGGCACATGCCATACTGAGGTAGAACTGCACAACAACATAGATGATTGGGTCATGCCTTGTTTCTGCATGTCTTGTTTAGCAGATAGACTGTGCAGCAGCTGTGATAAGGGGAGCAGCTTGTGCTGCCAAGATACAGGTCAGCCAAGGCAAGCAGCAACCCACCTTTGGATCAGTCTTCTGCTCTGGGAACAAAGGCAGAGCACCAGCGTCAGTCTGTGCAACGTGACTCAACCTGGGAGCAGCTGTGTTAGCAGCCAAGCTCTGCCGCCTTTCCTTCTTCTCCTTCCTCTTCTGAAGCTTCTCCTGTTGTTTCAAAGCATCAGCCTCACGCTGCTGGCGGCCTTGCTCCTGGCGCTGCTCCCTCTGAGATGCACCAGCTTCTGCATGTTCGTCTGGACAGAACAATGCACACATTATCATGTAGCAAGCAGCCACCAAGAGTGAGGCGCAGCAGACTGTTGCATGCCACACGAGCAAACCACTACATACACACATGCCCCAAATGAGAGCACACACCAAACAATGGTTTTGGTGTTGATGCCAACTGCAGTTTTGAAGTTGCTGCTGACAAGACTGCAGGTGTGTGGGCGTAGTCAGCTGATACCTCACAGCTGCTGTTTTTATGCTGTGAAGATTGTGGACTTTTGGGGTCATAGCTGCAACAGGTGCAACACATGGCTACATGTATGAGCAGCTAATGCATCTGGGATTAAGTGTACACTGAGCATCTATGTGGCTGAGTGGCAGCTACACCTGTGTTTCTGTCATTGGTGTCTCTGTCATTGGTGCACTAGTAGTGGTAGACATGTCTGTCATTACTGCAGTAATAGTAGTAGACATGCAAAGTCTGCTTGCACTGTGTCATGCAGTGTAGCATGCCATTACAAGTATTGTCTACCACACGTGTAGCATGCATCACAGATATGGTCTATCACAAAGGTAGCATGCCACCACAAATATGGTCTACCACAACTGTAGCATGCCACCACAGACATGGTCTACCACAAGTGTAGCATGCCACCACAGATATGGTCTATCACAAATACCTGGCTGCCATCTGCCTGGAGGGTTGCTGTTACGTTTGCGCTTGTTCCCACTTGGAGATCTAGTCCCAGCTACAATGCCCTTCATTGGGCCAGCAGTCAGCTCAGCAATGCGTTTCTTCCGCGCCGGTGTGGGCTTCACGTTCAGCAGCTTCTTGGTTCTCTTGAACGGCAGGTTGGGTTGGCGAGCCAGGTATCTACGTGTAAAGCTCCACCGCAGCTTGGCATCTGCACAGAAAGCTAGCGGTATGTTTATAAAACAACTGGCACATGCGACTGACCTTGCAACTTCGTATGGCTGCGTTCATGGTGTGCATTCAGAAGCACTCATTACTCACGCAAGCAGCCAGACAGTATAAGCTCACTGTAGGCATGCAGGCTGACAGCACCATCATGCAGCTGTTGTGAACATTTATATCCTTGGCAATGCTCACCAGAAAACCCAGTCCTCTTCCCAGCCTTGTACACATGCAGCGCAGCAGCATCTCGTCGAGCTGCAACATGTTCTGCAGCATAGCAGATGATGTCAGTGGACTGTATAGCCAGTCAAGCTAGCAGGGTTGCATGACCTGCTCAGATGCAATACGACAATGTTGACAACCAAATCCTGAAACTTCATCAAATTATCCTTACAGTCCATCGTCAGACACAGACGCTGACTGTGAGATCTGTTTGCTGTGTAGGGTGCATGCCTCTGTGCTGTGCTTGTCTGACATGCTAATCTGAAGGCAAATGATAAAACACCAAGGACTTGCTGCAAGCGTGCAAGAAGAGTTGGGGCTAAGATCATCAACCCCACGCTTTAGACAACAATGTGCTGCGCTATGCAGTGATGGTGCAGAGGACAACACATGCAGCCTTGCAATTTGTGTGTAGCCAGGCCATGTGCCACAACATAGCAAAACATGTGCACCAAAAAGCTTACTTGCTGAGCTGTCTGATCCATCAAGGGAGCAGCCCTCAAGCAACTCTGCTTTGGCATCATCACTCAGAGAGACAAATGACTCCTCATCAGGGCTCCAGGACATGGCATGGCGCAGCCTTGTTCCCAGAAAAGCCTCAGGCACTGACAGGAAGCTACGCAGCTCTGGGCTATACACAATGCATGCCGTCCTTTCAGTACCTGCCGTACCAAACAAGATACGTCACATGGGCGTAGTGTCAGGGACGCTGAGGGCTTGAATTTAAGAAGGCAAGGCAAAAAATTCTGTCAGAACCTGCAGCATCACGCGTTACAAGACAAAAGTTAGCATAGAGAAGCGTGTGCAAATAACACACTTGGACACAGACATATGCTCTATGCAATTGAAGTATGTTTGGTGCAAGTAATGTATTGGGCATATGCAGCCACAAGCTCGATTGAGTGAATGACCTACCAGGGAGTAAGTTGTCAGCATTCTCAAGCGCCTTTTCAAGACTCTGGATGGATCCGTTGATGCCCTGCTGCTGACCCAAGGCAGTCTGCAAGCCCTGGGATCTGGCAACCAAGACAGCGCAAATGAATTTGCCATCCCCCATGTCAACCTCCACTGCAGCTCCCCTCTGTAACTCTGACAGGGCTTTGATGCATGTGTCTGACGAGGCCACATGTCTCACATTCTCGACGTTCACCAGCTCTGACTTGACACAGAAAGGCAACTCTGAGTGGGATGCCTTGTAGATGACACTGACCAGCCCAGATGCAGGTAAGGCTGCAGCTTGGAAGGAAGCCAGTTGCCAGGACCACTGCCCAACAGCTGGTCTGGAGCAGACCTCTACCCTAATGCCCAGCTGTGCCACAGACTGAGAACCTTCAACAGCTAAGGAGCTTGGTTCATTGACTTGCTCGGTGGTCTGCGCTGCCTCCACACCACTGTCAGACACAGCCGCTTGGAGGTTGTCAAGATTGATACCTGCTGCAGGGACATGTGCACCAGTCTGTGCATGCTGCTGCTCTTTTACAGTGTCTCCAGCTGGCCCTGGGGCATATTGTGGCAGGGCATCTTCCACAGCAGCTTCAGCTGAGTCACACTCTGCTTCAAGCTGCTGCTGCTGCTGCCCTTTGTCAGCCTCAGAATGGATATCAGCATTGGCTCCAGAGAGCCTGGACACATCCTCCACAGGACTGCCGTTGTCAGTGTCACGCCCACTCGGGCTTGATACAGCTGCTTGCTGGCCAAGCTGATCAACAGGTAAGCCCTGGTAGGAGTCTGCCCCACCAGATGCTATGCTGTGCATGTCACAGTCAACCTGACGGCCGCCTGCATCATTACCTTCCAGCTGCTCTAGCACTTCAGCTGTGATGCCAGCAGGGACTTGGGCAGCTTGCAGGTCTTGGTCAAGCAGATCCTGACTGGCAGGCGCGTCTGAAGCTTCTGGGCGTGACTCACTCAGAGGTACATCTGCATCGTCGTCCCCATCCAAAACTAGTGCCAGTTCAGCATGTTGTACTGCTGGTAAGGATGTCTCACTGTCAGTGAATTTATCAGCTGTTGCCTGTCCTGGTTGCTCAAGGTTTGCCTGATGCTGCTGAACAAGTGGGTCCAAGCCAGGAGCTACAAGCACTTGAGTCTGGCCTGTGTATAGGTGAGCAGCATTTGAGAAGGCAGCTGGTTCTGGCGGCTGTGTGCTGTCAGCATTAGTGCTGGGTCTGCCAGCAACACCAGCCGTACCTGCTGGATCAGACTTGCTGTTGTCTGCTAAGTCCACGTGCCTCCGCTTGGAAATAACCTCTGCTGCTCCTGCAGGTGTAATAAACAGGTTGTGTTGCCAAGCAGAGTCTCAGGTGTAAGACAGCAAAAATGCAACAGATTGTGAAATGGCTCAGGCAACAGTGCTTAGGCGTTGTGGTTTAGCTTGCAACAAAACTGCAGCATGAGCACACAACCAGTGACTGCCACTCTGCCTGAGTCTGCTAAAAGAAGTGCACAGCTGCAGTGTCACTCATTGCACACTGATGGTACAGGTGATGTAAGAAAGCAATGACATTATAAAATCAGGTGTAGCATTTTCGCTGAGCATAAGGAGATACACGTGCCTGACTGGTTTGCCTCTGCTTCATCGTCAACCAGCCAAGATCCACTCAAGTTGTCATCATCCTGACTCCTGCTGTCATTGCTGACTGCAGATGCGCCATGTGACTGCTCTTCGCCAGACCTGCATGTGTGACAGCACACAGTGAAGCGCTGGGTTGCAGACGTGTTGGACTAGGTTGGCAACATGTTTCAGCGACCACATGCAACAAACAAGCCTGCTGGGTGCTATGTGCACATGGGTAAGTAGAGCAATGCTGTCATGTGATTGCAGTCCCAGCATCCTGTCACATGTATCATCATGAAGAAACTTGGCTGCATAGGTATGCATGAATTGCATGCAACTTGCATACAAACAAAGCATGATGAAGGCAGTTACCAACGCACCTAGCAGGTGCAGGGCGTTTCTGAGACGGTCTGGCTGGCTCTTGCAACAGCTCTGTCACCTTGAGCTTGAACACAACCTCTTGCAGATTGACGTACATCTGCTGTATGCTCCTGCTGCTCTTCTTGATGGCCCTCACAGGCAATCTGGCCTTGCCCACATGTATCACAGCCACCTCATGCACAAGCTTGGCCACTTGACCACGCCAATGCTCGGCGTCGCCTTGCCAGGTCTGAATCTGAGTTGGGTTTTGGCCTTGGCGCCAAAGCTTGTAAGACTTGCGCTCTAGCTGAGGAAGCTGCGTCTGCTCCCAATGCTTCTGCATGGTGTGCAGATTCTCTGCAGGTCAGCACTACACAGTCACTCACCATTGAGATTCAGGGTTGCATACCTGATGGCTGGGCAAGGCTCACAGGCCACGTTTCTTGGGAAGAAGGCTTGAGACACTAGCATATGTCTGAAATTGGCTTCACACAAGCAGTTCACTTCATGCCATGTGTCACCTGATCATGTCGTTGTCACCAGATCACATCATTATTTTTGCCTCTTTTCAGTACAGTACCGGACTTGAGCAAGCAACAAAATCCTGTTGGCATGGCTCAAGCTGATGCCCTACCGGCAATCATCACAACTGCTTTGCCAAGCCTGCTCTCAACAATGAGCTCAGCTGCCTTGCTTCCAGGAATCAGGCATGCAATTCCCCCCTTGGCCAAGTCAATGATGTCAGCCGTCACATATTTCATCCAGGGCTCCATCCAAGTCTGCAGGGCTTCTGCAGACAGCCCCATCCCTTCTAGGATGGATCTATAGGCCTCTTCTAAGCTGACCTGCTCAGCCTCAGCATCAGATTTGCTCAGGTCCTCTTCAGCACCCCTTGATTGCTGTGGAGAACCCTCAACCTGCAATAAGGAATGTGCGTGCTTTTTCTCAGAGTCCAAAATTGTTTGCAGCAGAGATGCACCAATGTGCGGCAGACGCTTTCTGGCAACAAGGAAAGGGTATATGACATGTGATCATTCTGCCAGCCACTATGCTGAAGCCAGGACAACCAGAGTGTACTTGTAGTGTGTCATTGAAAGTGTCATGACTGCACTTACAACTGCCAAACACTGCATAGATGACCCACGCATAGTTGAAGGAGGTGCATGGTGAGACGTTGGCCGGTACAAATCAGTATTCAGCACGTCATGCTATTTTCATGAGGCTTCAACCCAGAAGCTCAATGCATGCAAGCTTATGCACATAACGGAATATTGCGGACCAGTCAAGTGGCATCATATTGCCCAACATGCATGGCTGTATTGCCCAACATGCATGGCCGTGGGAACTCAAATCTAACACTCACATCTGAGCCAGTGTCACCGAAGTCACTGTCATCTTGGCCATACAGGGGATACACATCGCCTTCATCATCATCAGCAGGAGCACCAACAAGCTCTGTTGTCCCCTCAGCATTGCCTTCTTGAATGCCAAATTGCTCAGTGTCATCTTCGTCACTATCTGCTTGGCGGGTTGCTTCTGCCTTGCGCTTGAGCCAGAGCTGGTTTTGCCATAGATCATGCTTGATGGCTTTACTACTCTCCAAGCACAAATTGCCTGGGCCTAAGCTGAGCATCTCTGACCACCTGCAAAACAAGACCAGCAACTACTTGTGGGTGAGCAACAGATCCTCCCAAGAAAGACAAAGCGTTGCAGCCCGTGATCTCCTCCATGCTGCTTGATGTTCAACAACATATACAAAGCAGGCTATGGGAGAATTGGCATGACTCAACATGGGATGCTGGCCAGACACCTTCCAGAAGCTGACACTCCATTTGCTGTTACGAGCAAACTTCACAGCAGGAATAATCAGCTAATTCGTCGATGACGCCACGCAGATGGAGCAGCTTACAAGTCAGGAGTCATATCGCTCTGTCCAGCCAAGCTTGCCACTGTCTTATTCTCCACCAAGGCCTCATCGTTTGTTTGCAGCTTCCGCTGGCTGTGATGCTGTGGCAGACCTTGTGCGTTCAGTACAGTGACTGTTTCAACAGGCTCAAGCTCGAGTGGGCCCAACAGCTGAGCAGGCCAAGTGCGGTGCAGCCTCACTGCAGTGCAAAGCTCACTGGTGTAAGTTTCCAGTATCAAGCTATAACAATGCACGACTTCAGCTTGACACTGGGAGGAAATGACTTGCTCTACCCTCTTGCCTAGACAGCAAGCTTCAGAAACTTATACAATGCAGCTGTAATCAGTATTCTCTGCCATTGCAGTGGGTTGCAGTGAGCTGCAAACAAAGTGCATGAGCACACAGTCAAGACATTGTACACAGCAACAAACTTGCCTCTTCTGGTGCGTGGCCTGCAGAACATGTACGTGGTTGTTCCTGGATCCCTCTGTTCTGCAACTGGGATGACATGTGAGACATCGATCTCAATGTCTTCAGCAGGTGAATCCTGATTGGAGAATTTTGCTGGACTCTGCAAACTTTCAGCATCCGTGCTGTGCTTGTCAAATGCTAATTCGCTGTCAGGCGCTGCATAGGAAGCTGCATTATACGCAGCTGGTTTGCCTTCAGAGTTGGTTGCAGCTTCAGTGTCTTTGACTACTATGCGCTCAGCTTCTGAGTGTCTTTGGTGGGTGGAAAGAGGCTCTGGCCTGTTGTCTAGGAGACCACACAGACCTGAGGAACCCGCCTCAAAGTGTGCAGCCAAGATAGATGGTGCATCTTCAAGCAGATGACCAGTGTCTGCTGGACTACTGCTCGTGACTGCCTCCAGCTCAGGGACCAGCGTAATGCTTCCGCTGGGACCGGTTTGAGCTGCTGAGGAGAGTTGCAGGATCAGGTTGTTTCGCTGCCTGTCTATGCATCTCAGGCCGTCTTCAAACCACTCTCGCAGCGCATCTTCTTTCTGCCTAATGTCAGCAAGCAAGGCCCGCTGCCTGTCCCTGTGCTCTTGATGCAGTCTGTCTGTCTTAGCGTTCAAATCGTCCATCTCTGAGCGAAGTTGCAGATCCATGGCAGCACAATCACTCTTCAACAACCTCTAAATTCGCCAACTGGTTTTAAGTCCGTGTCAGCGTGAAGCCTTGCAGTCGTTACTGCGCAGGTCGTTTACCATATGGGTACGGATCATACTGCACTACTAGTATTAAACGGGGTTGCGGTGGCTGTGCACACTGTGCATCGCATCGGCAGCTGTGGCTGTGAGATAAAAGCACAAGGGAAGATCGCGCACGAACTACCGGTACATACTCCATATCATGCATATGCCGGGCCTGCTGCGCGGTGCTGTGCTGCGATCCGATACAGGTTTGCCCTAATAGGTTTCGCCATACTACCTGTCGAACTACTTTTTGCACCGACTGGTCAACTTGTTCAAAGCAGATCTATCTCGTCCGAAAGCTTGCCATATTGCATCCCTTGTCATCAAGTACCGGATTGTCCGCCTACTGCTTGTGCTCTTGCGTTTGTACTGCCTTGGCGGGCTCAGTTTGCAGCGTGCACCGTTCACCTGTGTCTGACGTGTTAGTGAGGTGTCGTTGTTGTGCTGTCCAGGTCAGCGCGACGTTCACGACGTTCGCCGCGTGAACTCGTGGTCTGCCAGATGTTGATGTTGAGACACACTCAATACACCGTGTGAAATCAGCGATAGTTGGCTGACAAGATGTCACAGTACACAGGGCGTGCCGTGGTTACGGGCCTCCCTGCTTGTGGGTGCCTGCATCTGCGACCACGCATTAGACCATCGCGGAATGTTCCACGTCTCGTGGTCGGATCGCGTGTGCACAGAACGCATGCGCCGGGACCACAACGTGCGCGAAAGCACGCGGCCTTCACAACAGCCAGCTCCGTCACACAGACAGCAAGCGTGTTTCCAGCGGGCAGAAAGCAGGCAAGGGTAAAGCTGCCCGCTTGCATCTTGAAAGTGGCAGCGCAGGACGTGCTGCAGCAGCTGGATTTTGAGGACATGCTATCTGAGGCAATAGCAGGAGGGATCACTGGTGTATTGTTAGCAGACGCTTCTGGGAGTGACGGTGCTGCATTGTATGAAGCAGCCTGCAAGCTCAAAGCACAGCTGCGTGGGCGTGCTGTACTGCTCATAGCAGATCGCTCAGATATTGTGGATGCAGCAGAAGCAGATGGTGTCATTATGAGCTCAAAAGGTCAGACAGGCACATTTTTGCTAATAGTGAGTGTAAGCAAACTTGCGTCCTGCTGCTGACTCAATATCAAGCAAGTGTTCTTGACCGTGCTCTGGCATTCATAATAAGCTGGAGCTGCCTTGTGATATTTTGTAGGTCTTCCAACTGTTGTTGCAAGGCGTATGCTGCAGCAAGGAGGTTTGGTGGGGCGTGTTGTGATGTCTGGGGCTGATGCTATCAGTGCAGCTGCAGAGGGGGCTGATCTCATCCTCCTGGAGGTGTGCAGTGCTCTTCTGCATGCATACAACCTTTTTGCCCATTAGAGTTTGCACATGATGACCGTCAACATTCTGCATTCTTACCATGCAGCACATCATGTCACAGCTGGGCACTAACAGTGTCAGTGGCCACCCGCCTGAAATGCATCATCAAGCAGGCATCTATTTAAGCAATGAATACAGCAGGTTGCTTTATGTACAGCTGGGCAGATAGTCATAGATTGTCAGTAGACCCAATGGCAGATGGTTATACACTGTCAATAGACAAACTGGCAGCATTTTGGAAGCTCTATCTTGCACCATACCTGCTGTTTCTTGCCGTGTATGGCATGGCTCAAAGCACGGGGGCTGACAAGCCTACATCATACCTGCAGGGAACAGACGCAGAATTCCCCACTGCTTCAGAAGTCCAAAAGGCAAAAGAGCAACGCAGCAAAAACGCCATTCCCGTCATAGTTTCCATCTCGTCAGATTCAGCACAGGACTGCTCCTCCCTCCGCAGCGCTGATCTGGACGGCATTGCCTGCTCCTCAAGTCAGCTCTCGTCCATTTCTCAGTCCTTTGGCAACAGCCAAGCTGAATCTGCAGATGCCCAAGTGCAAGCAATTCTGAACGCTGTACTTGCCAGTCCAGAAGTGAGCACACAGCAGGACAGCAGTGATCATGCCACCTCAGACGGCAGGCCACATGACAATGGCCATAAGAAGCCTGGGCTAGGGAAGCAATTCCTCAGCCCTGCTAAGGAGGATTTGGTGGAGGCTGAGCGGCAGCTGCTGCAGCAGGTGCTGGGGTTGCTTGAACAGGCAACGCCCCAGATGGAGGAGATGTCCATGCTGACAGACGCGCTGAAGCAGCTGGACGAGCTGTTCCTGTTGGTAGTCGTTGGAGAGTTCAATTCTGGCAAATCCTCTGTCATCAATGCACTGCTGGGTAGCAGGTACACCTCTGCTGTGGGTTCTGCTCGTCAGCAGCCACCTATTCTTGTGCATCTGGTCATGACTCTTAAAGCTCTCAGCAGAAGATGAATAGTGGGGAGCCTGGACATCAGCTGCAACATCACTACATACAGCTACTCTGCATTGCAATAGCTGCTTTGTTTGACATTGAACCCATATGTCTACTATGTGACCTGACCGGAGTGCATGCAGGTATCTTGCAGAAGGCATTCTTCCCACCACAAATGAGATCAGCGTCCTCAAATTCCTAGAGGACGGTGATCAGGAAGTGACTCAGAACTCAGACGGATTCTTCATCAGGCGCCTACCAGCCCAGCTTCTGCGCGAGATGAATGTAGTAGACACACCAGGCACCAATGTCATCCTTGACAGGCAGCAGCGGCTGACTGAGGAATACGTTCCAAGGGCAGACCTAGTGCTGTTTGTGATGAGCGCTGATCGGCCCTTCACTGAAAGCGAAGTCAACTTCCTGAAATATATTCGGCAGTGGGGCAAGAAAGTCATTTTCCTTGTGAACAAGGTGAGCTGGCTGTCGTATGATCCACAAGAGTGTCTGGCTACCTCCAGGGCTCATATAGTACATTCTATGTTCTTGCCTCCCTAGCCTTTTATATTCTTGCCTCCCTACCCTCTTACATTTCTGCCTCCCTAGCCTTTTACGTCCTTATCTCCCTTGCCTTTTACATCCTTGCTGCCCTAGCCCTTTTACATTCTTGCCTCCCTAGCCGTCTAAAGCTCCCGAGCCACCTTGCCAGTATGGTTGTGCTCTGTGTTCAAGCTTGCAATTCGCTGCGGCGTGGCACAGTTTCAATCTTTTGGCCCAGCTGCCTGTCCAACTTTTTGCTGTCAGTGGTCACCTCAAGGCTAGCTCTGTTTCATTTCTCAAGATGTTGGCGCTGCACCATCTGCACCGCTCAAAGATGACCATCTGGGATTTCTGGTGTTGCATGATGCAGCTCACGGCATCTGCTTCTGTCCCTTGAATGGCTGCAATAGCTGTCTTCTTCAACCCTGACAATGTGTGATCCAATGCCCAGTGAGGTATTCTGGCTGCAGCTACTTTGGTGTTGTGTGCAGGTGGACATCCTCAGCAGTGACGATGAGGTTCATGAAGTGGTGAAGTTTGTGTCAGACAACGCCAAGCGGGTTCTAAATGTGGATGCAGCCAGAGTGATCCCTGTCAGCTCCAGGCTGGCTTTAGATGCCAAGCTGGCTGTTGATGATGGCTCTGCTGGTAAGGCGCTATGCCATGTGTTGCGCAATCACCCTATGCATGCTCATGCCGTGCATTTGCTGAAGCAGATGCTAACAGATGCACAAGTGATCTTGCAACAGTCTTGTGGTTTGTCTGTCAGCTGCAAAACTGTGTTTTCTGTATGGATGCCAAGCGTGCATTCACCAACAAGGCTGATTGTGCTGCAAGCGTTGCCGGCTGGCGCAGCGTCTTTGCCTTTCAAGCATGCGTATAGCAGAAACCTTGCGTCGATGGACACCAGCTCTAGACGCCAGAGAGAAGAAGTGAGAACAAGCAAGAAGGGCTTCCAGTACTAGGCAGTGCAAGCCAGTCACTGTGTCTCGGCCTGACTGTGTTGCAGCTTGATAGGCATCGTGAGCCTATTGGGTGTTTTGCAGGCCCACTGGAGTCTTCAGGCAGTGGGCAGCTCCAAAAGGATCAAAGGTGGGATGCCAGTCATTACGGCAACCTAGAGCAGTTCATATATGACTACCTGGTTGGTGGAGCCTCAGCAGGAGAGTCAGTCAGGCTCAAACTGCAGACGCCACTGTTTGTGGCCGATGCCTTGTTGCAAGCAGCACAGCGGCAGCTTGTTGAGCAGCTGCAGACTGCCAGCCAGGCAAGGCCACATCTCCAGCTGTGTACAGCCTGCTGCTCTTGTCTGTCTGTTTACATTGACAAGCTGAGACAGTTGTTGTTGTTGTTGTTGTCATTGTCGTCATTGTCATGATCATCGCTGTCTTGTTTTGGTATCATTATTACTATTACTATTATTGTTGTTATCCGCAAACTGCCAGCTTCGCACATATGGCTTCATGATGGCAAGCGACCCAGACGACACTGCTGACTGCACATCTAAGGTCACACGGCCTTTCATCATATGCTGCAGCTACCTACTTGTTGTCACGCCTCAACATGTTTGTCATTCAACCAACCAAACAATCAACCAACCAACCAACTTACCAAACGATCAATCAGTCAGTGCATGAATTGTGTGGTGTGAACATCTCACCCTGTGATGAGCTCAAGAGTGCCTGCCAAAAGCTGAGTTGGCATCTCTGTTGCTACTTCCCAGGCAAAGATGCACAGCCAAGCTAACCTGTTGTGTCGTTACTCAGTAGGTATTCGCGCATCACACTAGGGTCACTCCTTGGGGTCAGGTAGGTACAGCCCTTAGTAGCTCCCTGAGAAGTACGAGTTCTGTTCATTGCATCCGTTTGTATCTGGTCAGAGCCGCATACACTGCAGAGCAAACCCATGTTCACGCATGTATCATGTATGCAGGAAGCCAAGGCTGTAGCTGCTGTGTCATCAGAGCTGGAGTCCTTCCAAGCAGAGATGCAGCAGGCCAGTCTCTCTCAGAGGCAAGTGGGGCAAGCTGCTGTGGCTGCAGCAGTACAAAGGGCTCAACGCTTTGTGGACCGCACACTGCGGCTGTCCAACCTCAGCACTCTGTCTGCCTATGTGTTGGGTCAAGGGCCGCTGCTGGTTTCAAAGAGCTTCCAGGTATGCAGACCGTGCCTTCTCTTGTGAGCTGTGCGTGGCGTGTGTATAGAAGCTTCCAGGTATGCAGACCGTGCCTTGTCTTGTGAGCTGTGGGGTGGAGAGTCTATATAGAGGCAATCTGTGGAAGAGGTTTGTTGTGAGCAGGGTGGAAAAAGCCTGTACAAAAGCAGTCTGTGAAAGGGGGATGTTGTGAGCAGGCTGAAAAAAGTCTGTATAGAAGCAATATGCAAAGGAGGGCTGTTGTGAGCAGGGTGAAAAGTCTGTCTAGAAGCAGCTGGGTGTGGGTGCACCTCTGCTGCTGTGTAGTATGCTATGTGTGCCCAGAATCAACAGTTGTCAGCCCACCTGTCAGCTGCAGGGCCTCTGCCAATGCTCTACACTTGCTACAGCTCATTACATTGTGCCAGGGATTGTTTGTTCTAAACCCTATGTTGCTCATGTTCAGCAAGCTGTCAGCTCAAATTGAATGAGTACTCTGACCTCTGCTAGTGTGGGTTGTACATCACGACTTTCATTCTTGAGATTTCTTTCTTTGGGTCTTCACTTCCTCTTCATTCTTGGTTCCTCCGTTCTTGCAGCAGTCCATGCGCATCATTGCACTTATCAGTCATGTAGGCTGGACAACAGATACAAAAGCTATCTCTCTACACCGTAAGGCATCATGCGCTGCCTTACACATCTAATCCAACAGGCTTTCAGCAGACTCTTGGCACACGCTTGCCAGATTGGAAACAAGCAGTGCTTGGCTTGTGCGTCTGGACCGAAGTAGCATCCAGGGGCGCCTTTGCAACCATGAGCTCATTGCCTTGATCTGCAGGGGGAGATCCTGGGTGATGCTACTAGGCAACTCACAGACATGGTTTCAGAGCACAGCACCTGGCTACGAGACAACTGTGATCGGCAAGTACGCAAGTACAGGTCTTTTGCAGACGCCAGGATGCAGCAGCTAGCCGCCAGCTCAGCATCCATTGTGCATCCCCAGAATAGATCCCGAACAGCTGGATCCTCATCTTTGGGATCGCCGGCATCCCCAGATGCAAGGAGACAGTGGCGTGAAGGTCATAGTCTGTTGTCATCTCAAGATGAAGCAGCAGTCACGCAGGCAGTGACCCTGGCTACTAAACAGCAGGAGACAGCTTTGCAGGTGACAGCTCCATAGTTTGCTCTCCTTTGGTCCAGTTTTTGCACTGCAGAGAGGTTGATCTCACCGGTGCAGAGCTGCCTTTGTCCTAGCTGCACAAGCTGGCTTAGCTGTGATCAGGACCTCTGGCTTAGGATTTCAAAATGCTGTGAGATCCAACAACATGTTCAACATGCAACAACATGTTTTCCAACTGTCCAGCCTGAGCTGCAGTGCCACATAGAAGTTTGTGTCCTTGCTGGCCCGTGGACAAACCATGACACTTGTCTTTAGCTTTGTGAGGAGAATGCAACTGTAGCGACCTTGGACGCAGGTGGTGTCTCATTTCGAGCCTGCGGGTGCTGCTGCTCTGCTTGAGGAGGAGATACGAGAAGCCCTGGTGGGCACAGCGGGCACAGCAGCAGGTGATCCTTCTGGAATTTTCAACCTTGTCTCATCCTACATCCACATAGAACGCCTACTGACAGGGTTGTGTAAGATGACAGACGCTGATCGTCTGGCGCAGCTGATTGTCATCTGGATGGCTCTTTCGACTCCCAGGGTCATCTCTGACATTCACAACTGTAGACGCCTTTGACGCTATCATGTTCAGTATGTCAATTGTACACCTCACTTGAGACTCTTGGCAATCTCCCACAGTATTTAGCATGGCAGAGCGTGTCTGGTTCGCCATTCATGTCACTGTGTCACGTTTTTGACTTCTTACTCAGGAGCTGGCGCCTTTGGAATAGTGCTGACCAGTGTCCTTCAGAACACGGTGGAGGATCTGTTAGCTATTGGAGTTGCCAGCCTAGCCGGTTACATTTCAGTGCTGGGTCTGCCCCAGAAGCGTGCTGCAGCCAAAGAAAAGCTGGAAAAGGTTGCTGGCAGTTTTGCCAAGGTATGTCAACTCCTCTAGAAACAGATCAGCTCCAGCATCCGTCTGCAGTGTAACCTGTCAAGAAAGCGTCAGCTCAAAAGCAAATCTGGGATTCTGCCCTGTTATCTTGTGTCTTGTGCACTGATCTTGCCACTGACTGCAGTCGAGTCACTTTGGTCGTGCGGCAGCTACAAGCCAGGATTGCCTTTGTGCTGCATGGACTTTTGTTTTTGCAACTTTGCAAACAGCTTCCTCACTGATGCTGCTTGCTAGTGCATTTCTGTGCTGTCCTACGGCAGTGTGCGCAAAAGACATGCTGGTTGGTGTTGCAGGATGTGGACTCCAAGATGCAACAAGAGCTTGACAACAGCTTGAGGCAGTGTGTCACTGACATACAAAGTGTCATTGAGCCAATTCAGCAGCTCACAGCAGCTGAGCAGAGCAGATTGGAAACAGCACTTGGCCGTTTGGATGAGTTGAAAGCTATCTTGGACGACTTGAAGCAAAAGGCTGCAAATGTAGAGTAACTTTGATAGCAGTACAATTTTTAGCTGGAGTGTTTGACTGACCAGCATGTGCGTCTTGAGCAGAGTGTGCAGTCCTGTGAAGCTGTGTGATTTTGCTGATTATTACGAGTCTAATTGTTACAAGTCTGAAGGCTGATATAGCTCTTGTAGGTAAGGTTCCAGCTGGTAATAAGGAGGACTGACTCATGTCTATTGAGTTGATCCATGTTTGCTTTGACACTGTGTTAATCATAGCTCAAATTTACGTACGCTGATAGACACATTTGCTAGAGTGTGCGCCTGAGTGCATGCTAGTGTCAGTTGCATGTGTTTTGAAAGAACGTCCGGCTGTAGCTTTTAACATTGACTGTTGTAGCTTCAACGCTACAATGTACGTAATGTGGACTGATGCTGGGATGCAAGCTGGTGCAGCACATGATCTTTTTGAGAAGTTTCACAGGATATTTTGCAAGACGCTTACTTAAACAGACGCCTCTACACTTACCAAGCTCTGGAGATTAGTGTATCCTTGGGAACGTGTACCTGAGATCTAATCTATCAAGGAAACAGACGCCTCTACACTGCAGCACGTACATTTGCAAGCGTCTGTGCTCTGTATAGTATACAATGCTTCAGCCAGCCGACCAGTCTGATCACATATAGAAGAAGACGAAGGTCACATGGATAAAATCAAGACAACTTAGGATACCTGCATGTGATCTTGCTGCAAAAAAAAGAATGATACCGGTGAGAACAATATTGGTCTTTGTGGAAAACAACGGAGGATACTGCTGTGCCAAGTGGGTGGAGAGCCGGACATTCAAACATCACGTGCAAATCAATTGCAACAGCCACACCACCACAGTGTGTGCAAACCCTATTAGCCCTGGCAGCATGCTGGCCTCCAGCAAAACGGCCAACTACAATTGGCACTGTATGAGAGCCAAGTCTGAACTGCAGAAAGCGCTGCATGCGCCCACCAGAAATAGGTAGCTGACAGTACCGCCTACGCTGACGAAAAGGCTTAAACCAATGACGGTACGTGCATGTGACAACCCCAGTGTACGGGGCAGCCTTAGGACAATGCAAGGCACAGTCATGTGAGAGAGAGATTACAAAGCTTTAGCCAGCCAGCAAGTCTGATCACATATAGAAGAAGACGAAGGTCAAATTTTGTTCAGAAGGCTTACTGCTGCACGCCTGAAACACCTGCATACGTCTGACAGCATTCGTCTTGATCAGAAAGGGGTGGTGTATGTCATATATAATTGCAAAGATGATGCATCTGGCTATAGACATGATGATCGCATGTATGTTGGCCTTACACATCTGTCTGCATTACAGCGTTTTCATTCACATATGTACATAAGCAGTGCGCGGTCATACCTCAGACGTCCCTCTGGGGGTAGGAGTACATTTCAGAAGGCACATTTGATGTATCGCATATGGGGGGGGGGGGGCAGGGTCTGAAAGACTATGCTGTGTTCCCTATTGAAGTCTGCCCTTATGACCCCAATACCTGTTCCGCTAAGGAGTTTGCACGCAGGTTCAAAGACAGGGAGGCTTTCTGGATCAACACCTTGAAAACATTGGAGACAAGAGGCTTCAATGTTAGGAATGAAAGGCCTGTCAAGCGTCGGGTCAACTTCTTCAGACATCAACAGCAAAAGGCACAACGCAGAGCCATTATGGCACAGCAGCCTCATTCTGACGGGCCGTTGGCGGGGCCTTCTACCTCTACTGCCCCTGGGGCGATGCATGGCTCAATTGCCATGCCAGGTGCACTCAGGAACTCCTCATATGCACGCACTGCACACACCTTACTCACAGAAATTCAGAGACTAGACCAGA
>JAABUP010003113.1_pt1 | contig 30050 bp, 31 predicted proteins | sample 5559201 | NCBI WGS metagenome assembly JAABUP01 (sample SAMN10711887, study PRJNA513373) | rock metagenome | isolation source: Antarctica rocks | place: Antarctica | reverse complement strand
CAGGTTTTCCAGAAACCCTTGGCTTCATTCGGCCAATCGGTACAGGGGCCCTCTGGTCTCGGTCGGGCCGAAAGCCTTTCGGTGCCTTTCGGCAGCCGAAGCTTTCGGTGTTCGGCCCGTACACTGGCTCTAAGCCATGTTTCGTCTATGCATGATCCAGAGGCAGAAAGACCCCAGAAAACCTTTCGTGGCATTCTCAAATCAAGAGCACAGCAAATGAACCATACTGTTGATGTGTAAATTTTCCTTGGACGAAGTCCAAAAACATCCCAAAAAGCACAGGTTGTCAGACGTGCATCAAATAGTTGGTGTAGCTGCTGTGCAAAGGGTATCAGATTGCTCACCAATGAAGGCACTTGCAAAAAGGGAGAACCCCACAGCCAGGGGTCCAATGTTGCCATGGCCAGGCTTGGTGACTGCCACGGCATACACAGTGGACACCAGCACAAAGGTCATGATCATTTCCCACAGGAACAGCTGGCCCTTAGTAATGGTGACTCCTCCTTCATGAGTAAAGCAGCCTGGCATGCTGTCCCCGCCACCAACAGTGACTGAGGGAATCAAGACGGCCTGCATGGGCACTTGCTGCTCCACTGACAGGTATCCCAAAGCAGGTTTGACAGGCATGATAGGGGACAATAGCACAAGTCTCATGCCAAAAGAGGGGTCTGAGCAGATACAGATGACCTAGTTGCTAGTGAGCAGCATAAAGGGTGCTCTGCTTCTGGTGTATAATCAACCACTGGCATCAAAAAGGTAGTCTGCAAGGGAAGTTGCTGATGTTGGGTGATGAGAGCAAGGCTCGTATCAGAACCTGTAATGTTGCAGCCGTGACAGAGAAACTACAATGCTCGAGCCAGCCAACAAGTCTAATCACACATTGAAGGAAAAATAGATCATGTGTTTCAGGAAATCAACATAATCCAAAACACAGATGACACCCACAGCACATGCTACTGCAAGGTGGGACAGGCTTGCCAAACACAGCGCTGCTTGGGGACAGTCAAGCTCATCTGTGCAAGCCAAGGTAAGCATTGCAGCGCTACTAGAGAGGAAACACTTCAGCTATATCGCAAATCTGGTGCAAAATTGACAGATGGTGATGACATTGATTGCAAGATATATACATTGGCACAGGTATAGCCAGAGATGTACAAGCTGACTCACCCCCATGAGGGAGCCAAAGATCCCCCCTAGGACCTGTGCAATGACATACAGGCCCCCCTTGGCCCAGGATGTGTGGCCAGTCAGGCAGGTTGCAAAGGTGACTGCTGGATTCAAGTGACCTCCAGATACATTGGCCGTGATGTACACTGCAAATAGAGATACCATGTGTTAGTGTGTAAGTGATTGCTCACACAGTATGCGTTCTTGTATGTGTTCTTGTATGTGTGTCCTGAAGAGTCAAGGCTATTTGAAGGTACATCCAGGTGCAAGATGACGTGTATATGAAGATGTCCTGAGAATTGGCAGGCCAAACATGAAAGTCCAAGTTGGTATCAACCTCATGAGAATGTATAAGTGCGGTGCGTCCACAGGGCATTGTTTGAATCAAAGTCAGTGTTGCTTTAGTGGGATCAAATGACAAAGCAATCAAAGGCGGCAAAAGTGCACAAGGCGCTGTCAGGCCCCAATGTGTATGCCCTCAAACCATGCAGTGAACTGCTAATAAGGCCTGTATGTCACTGTAGCATGGAGACCTTACCTAGAATACCCAGTGTGATACCATTGCCATATGCAGCCACCGAGTCTGGTGCGTTGCCACCATAAATCTCAAAGATGGCCATGCCAACAAACTCTGCCAAGACAGCTGCCCAAACTTTCCTGGTCCACTTATTGACCTGAAAAACTATTCTGTCGTAAAAGCAGATACAGTGGCAAAGAACACGCTCTGTGCAGCAGGTGGAAACCTCACCTTCAAAGGGGCCAAAAGGTCTCCGCGTCGCTCCAGTTGCACATCCTCGTCTTCCTGTGGCAGTGACGGCAGCTGAGGGGGTGCGCAAAGCAGCAAAGCGTTACCGAGGCTTTCTATATGCCATGAATACCTCGCTGCTGAGGATTGGCTCATTGCAGACTTCTAAAAAGCCTGTCACTGGCTTGGTTGTCCACTCAATTGCGCTTGATGAGATGAAGCGGGTATGCTCCATCTCACCAGCAGCTGGTTGCGCCATCTAGTGTAGTGGGTGCCCCTCAAGTATGGATGCACCGATGCAGTCGCGAAGGACTTCGTTCGCGGCGACTGGCTTGGCAGGATTGCGCGATCAAAGCACGTACCCCACCATGCCCCGCGCGCGGACGAGCAAGGGTCTCCTCACCTCGAGGAATTGAGATTTTTCCGCTTGCCGTGATTAACACGTCAGGCGACGATTGGAGTGAAAGCTTTCACTTGTCAATATGCTGATTATCTTTCTGCTGTCAAATTTTTCCAATAGGATGTTGCTTAGCTGGCTGTCGTGCTTCACATATTGACACAGGACGTTGTGTAGGCACTGAAAGGAAGTACATGCTGTGTCAGGTGTGTCATTCGTTACAGGACGTAGAAGATGCACCTCATTTCATCTTTGATAGTCCAGCTCACAAGCACGTTTGGGACAAATATACAAATCATTCTCAGCAAAATTGTACAATACCAGACTTCATAGCTAAGTGTGACTCAAATGCATGTGGTGGTTTTCTCAGAACCCTGTCTGTTGGCTACTAACTGTATAGTTGGGTATTAGAGGGGGGAGTTGTTCCTCAGGACAACAAACATCAACAATACAATACTTGTGCGTGAAGCATTATACCCTTTGTTTTGGATTGAATGGATTTCATCAAAAGATGACTTTTGTCTTCTACAGAATGTGATCAGACTTGTTGGCTGGCCAAAGCATCAATATTGAAATCCGTCTCCCTCGTTCACTAGTATAGTTGGCGAATGTCTCGCTGAATACGAAAACAGCACACTTTGCAACACTACCAAATAGCCAGCGGGATTAGCATAAGCTTGGGCTGGCCTGTGCCTGTGGTTGTCCATGCAGGCAGCCTCAATTCCACATAGTTTTAAGTCACGTTTATTGTGGCCCATGGGTTTCATAGGTGCAGGGACAGCTAGCATCACATACAGCAACATTGAAGACAGCACATTGACACTGTACATGTTGCAAAACGAAGGCACTGAAAGAAACAGAACAAGTAGGAAAGTATGCAATCAAGCAGAACAGCAAGCACGTTCAGAGGCGTCATCTCTATTGTGCAGGACACAGGAAACCACCAACAACACACAATCGTTTATCGAGTCTGTCAGCATGATGTTTGCATGCCATGCAGACACATTCATTGCATGCTTCTGGACTTGCAAGCATGCATCATATCATGCATGGGTCAAGAATCAGCATCCAAGCTGCTCTTGGGATTCGTTCAATCGATCTGGACAGGCATGGCCCCAGCAAACAGCTCTGGCATGTGCTGGTTTGTTGCTGTTGCCATGTTGACACCCCTCTTCCTCTTCTTGCTCTCCTTGGGGGGTAAGACCACACGTTTCCTGGCAACCTTCCTGGGTGCAGCAGGCAGCTTGGCCTTTTGCAGCTCATCTATGACTTGTGCTGGATCTTCAGGCACCTGAACAAAGCAAGCACAATCTGGATGGCTCCTCCAGACACACAGTCATTCCACGAAGGAATGCAAAGAAGGGTACAGACACACAAGCATCTGACAAAGGAATGTAATGAAGTGTACAGAGACACAGTCATCTGACAAGGAAATGTAAAAATGTGTGAAATGCTAAGGTTGTTAGCAAAAATGCTGCGCTGAGGTAAACATCGCAGTTGACAGCAAGCACAGCGTCATCTAGAACCACATACCTGATCATTTATGTCTGGAGTATTACAGCATCATTGATGAGCATGATTGCATAGCTGTCAAAGATGAGCATGATTGCATAGTTGTCAAAGATAAGCACAATTGCAATGCTGTCAAGAGTGCAGTGGATGCTGCTCTCACACATGCCCAGAACAGACAGGCATCAAGCACAGCCCAGAAAGCTTCGCAAGTCATCCTTGGCAAGTGAATCGATGTTCTCACACCCTCAGCTGCTAAAACTGCATGTGCTTTGTGCCACAAGCATGCAGACCCAGGTTGCTCCCAGGCTTAGTTTACCTAAACCCTAAGGTCTACACCCCTACGGATAAAAAACCCCTCTTAGGGATGCAGAAACGCCACTTTTTTTGAAAAATGTCCCGCTCACAGAATACATCTGAACTAAAACCCGTCTGGGGACTAGTAAACACGTTTCTACACTGGGGAGACATGTAGTAAAGCTTCACAAGTCAGCTCAAGTCAATGCAGCCTTGGCAAGCAAGGCTTGTGAGGCACGGCGCACCTTGGTGGCATGCCAAAAGTCAACCAGGTCTTGGCTGAGGGTGATGAGAGGCTTGGCGTCTTTGGGAAACAGCACATCATCCTTTTCTGACGCATTGTGTATGCACCAGACCTTGCCCTCCTCCTTCAGCCTCTGGAGCAGCGAAGAAGAGCTGTCAATAAGGATGCATCACAAAGGAGAGGACATGTCAACGACTGCAGAGGGCGCGTTTCCCTGAGCATGCTTTGCTCTCCTGTTGCTTCTGTAGCGACCAATGAAGGGGCTCGTGATTGTCAACAAGGATGCATCAGATGGGAAATGACATGTCAGTCAACAGCAGACAACTTTACACTCCTCAGACCACGCTTCAACCTCCTGCTTCTGTAATGTGCCAAGCTCATAGTGATGACTGAAGAGGCACTGCATGTAGCCCACAAGCATGTTGCGCTACACGTGAGCGGCTTGCCAAACAAAAGATGCATCCAACGATTAGGATGCTGCCAGCAGAGTAGTCAGCATTGAAAAGACATTGCACTGCGCATAGCTCAGATGCAAAACAAAAGTGATGAGCATACAAACATGCTGACTTGGACAGTTGAGACGTATGACTGATGATAGGCTGCCTAAGAAGCTTCTGATCTGTCAAGTCAGGGGCTACTGACGCCCAGGTCATGCCTGCAAAGGTTGGCGTCCGGTCTAAATAAGACTGTATCAACACAAGTCATTGTTGATACGCTCAAAACAGGACCTCATACAAAAAGCTGCGCAGGGCTGTACTTACTTGACCTTAAGTAAAGGCACGTGTTTAATGGAAAAGATTATTGAAGTGATGAAGTAGATCAAAATCCAGCAGCAGGTCAAAATCACAAACGATACCTTGACATCTTCACCGACGCCCTTGTATGCATCCTTGATCTGCTCAGCCATCACGCCGCGTGGATGCTTTGACACAAGATTTAGAACCTCATCCACATTCTGCAGCTCGTGTGAAGGCTGCATTGACACAAGTAGCAAAGTCAGTGGCCTGAAACAAGACAAAGCACATATAGGCAGCCTATGGAGGATCTGTTCTGCTCAACCTAACATGCTGTCAGCACACGCCACTGATACAAATGAACAGCTGCTGCTGGAAATGGCAATGACAAGGCAAACAAATTGGGACACTGCATGCATTGTTGCAGCCAAGCACATCTGTGATCATTTGAGATGCTTGTGCATAAGCACCTGGCACACTGCAAAAGCTGTGTCACATATGTTTACCAAGAAAAGAGGGGCTCAGCATTTGCACATGCCGAATTTGTGCCAGCAATCACAACGTGTAGGCCAGATTGTACAGTGTCTGCTCCCATTGTGTTGTGTCATGGCAATCATTCACTCACTTTGTACTCATATCGCCCATCAGGGTTGATGCGGATCTTGGGGTTGTTGGACAGCACATCATACAGCTCTTTGTGGCCGACTACATCATGCTGAACAGCCTCTTTCAGCTCCTCAGCTGTCAATGCCTTTCGACTGGACTCCAGATGATCTACCACATCCTGAACAAAAGATGCAAGTCTGAGCAAGTGAAGTATTGCGCCACGTACTTGCTTTATGACTTGGCCATACAAGAGGTTTGCAATTGCAGAGCATGAAATAATTCAGTACTGCCTGTCCCAATCAGTCTGCATGCGCTGTATGATGCAGATTGCGTTGCATCTTACGATCTTTGCACAGGAAGGACTCAGCCGCTTCAGGGGTAGTGTGGGTGATACTGTTGGGCTGGAAAGATCGGCACAGCAATGCTTGTGGATATTGCTAAGCTCAGTCAAAGTATACTGTGATTTCGCCTGTATAATGTGATTTCGCCTTTATAATGTGATTTCGCCTGTATACTGTTGACTGCTAGTCAGCTGGGAGCAGGTCGTAACTGCTTCCTGTTGTTATGTAAATTACTGCAATGGAGGTTTGTGCTGCACACTTGCTTGCAGGTGAGGACTTCCTCAGGAACATGCTTGCATGCACACAGTGGTGATGTGAACAAGTGTCTCTTGTTCTCACTTTCAGCTGTTTGCCAATAGGCACTGCCGAGGCAGGCTTTTGCACTTTTGCTGTGCGCCAATCCTGTTTGCTCTGCCCTGTTGCAGGGCCTGAAGGTATAGCTGTATCAGGGGCTGCAGCAGGGGCCTTGGAGTTGCGTCCAGAGCCTGCTTTGGAAGCAGCGCCTGACTTTCTGTTGGCTGGCTGCTTCTGCACAAAGCGTACAGGCTGTGACAGCGTGCCCAAGGAGAGTGATCAGGCAATGTAGTGCTTCCGTTGTTTGGTTATTGTCTGGCCACACAGATGTAACACCTTCTCTGCTCGTTTCACTGCCTGTGACTGTTGTAACGCCATCTTCTCCTTCCATTGTTCAAGAGTAGTGTTAAGCTTGTTGTTCATTCTGTCTTAATGCAGATCTACCCTTGTGCCACCGATTGGCAAAGGCTATGCTGCGGAAAGACGTAAACACAGCGTATTTTCTTTTGCCATTCTTTAGGCAACAGCAGGCAAGCTCTGTGCAATCTTATGATGCAAACAAACGCAGTCAACGCGTGGATCAAAAAAGGGTTCAAAGTCAATTGCAAGGGTACAGGCAACCCTGAGCTGCACCTAGGTGCAGAGGCTTCTGTGCTCAAGGCTTTTGCGTCCATCTTCTTCCTGTCTCTTCTGCCTCGCTCTTCTCTATCTGGCATTTACATCAAGCAAGCTCATTATAGCAGACAGAGGCAACAAGGGTGCAGCTCAGAGGAGTCGAGATGCGCGGTCCAGACTCCTTGCTGCATTCCGCACAGTGCCAGCACACTTGCTTCAACCACCCTCAGAACTACAGACTCTTAAGGACTGCGCCACGCTCTGCCTGTTTGACACAGACTGCGCGATCAACAAAAGCATGGGGATGCAACTCTAGACAGCGATGTCGTGTCGGTAAGGCAATGTATGCTTTGACTGCTGGCTGCTTGAGCCTGTGCAAGCCCTTCACTGGTCACTCTCGGGTACAGGCACAGTCCAGGCTTCGGCAGACTTGTGGACACCAGATCAGCACCTGCATCTACCTGATGTGCACGCAGCTGCTGCCCCAGCTGTTGTGTCCCCTGGTAGTGGCTACGAAGATCACAAGCCTAGGACTCCTCCACCAGACTTGCCCTCCTTGCTCCTAGACAGCAGAATCACATACCTTGGGATGCCAGTAAGCGTGCTTGCACGCCGTGTTGTTGGATGGCCCACACAGCTTGAAGCTGATCCTGCTGGCGTGTTATTGCAGTTGGTCCCAGCAGTTACAGAGCTGATCATAGCAGAGCTGCTTTATCTCCAGTACAAAGATAGAACAAAGCCAATTTTCCTGTACATCAATTCCACTGGCACATCAAGAGCTGATGGTGAAACGGTAAGCAGAGCTCAGAGTACTCTTCACTGATGACTGAACACTCCAGACTAGGATATTGTCGTCATGTTGCAGGTTGGGTTTGAAACAGAGGGCACAGCAATATACGACACAATGCAGTATGTGACCAATGAGGTGAGCTGCACAGCAGCTGTTTAAAGTTGGCAGTCCTCATTGCAATCATCTTGTCATCAGCTGCTTTTAACAGCATATTAAAGTGCGTATACAGCCTGAACCTTTGTATAGGTGGACTGCTTTCAGTCAAATCAACCACGAGGTTCACATCATCGAGCTGTGTTGCAGGTGCATACTGTTGGCGTTGGAGTGGCCATTGGTCAGTCCTGCATGCTGCTGTCAGCTGGCACCAAGGGCAAGCGATTCATGCTGCCGCATGCCACAGGTGTTTCCCTGCTAACTCAAGAAAAGCACTGCAGTTTCAGTGCAGCACAAGTGTGCTGGCAGCGGGTGAATTGCCAACAATGTGACAGGCGTACAAAACTTGACTGTTACAGACCCTTGGCATACTGTTCTGTGTCCAAGCTGAGTAGTGTCAGTACTTACAATGGCAATATTTTACCATGTGCCTACAGTAAGATATGCTATGCTGCAGCTATGCTACAACAGCCAAGGGTCCCTCCTACTGGGCAACGGCAAGCTGCTGAGATCCAGATCAAGTGGCGCGAAGTTCTGGCGCAAAAGCAAGCTATGCTGAAAATCTTGTCACAAACGACAGGTCACTCTCCTGAGAAGCTTGACAAGGTAGGTCAAGGATCCCCTTTCATGAAGGTCATGCAAGCACCAGCCTAGGTCTGGGTCCACACACATGCTTGTGGGATCACAGAGTTATTGGCAGATGTGGCATGCAGCACAGCCTTTCCTCATGGCTCAGGTTGTTGCTGCGCTCCTTGCACACAATGCTATACTGTCTGCTCATACATTTATGTGGATACTGCATTGATGGCTCGAAGGTGATGGGTCAAGATTGCTGTTCCATCTTGCTTGTGTGAATTATTTACACTATTGCCTGACTGTCAAAACAGGGACATCCAGGTCTGACTGCACTGTGTTTATCTACAGGACATGCAAAGACCCTTGTACATGCAGCCCAGAGATGCAATCGAATATGGTGTCATTGATGGTGTTGTACGGAATGAAACCAGCATCATTGATGCTGTTATGTCGCCTGAACAGTGGGACAAAGAGGCTGGCTTGGTTGCTAAACCTGCACCAGCTCAGTAACCTACTGTCATGGTGTTTTACATATGTATATATACAACACTCACCATGCTAGGATATTCTGCAATACGTGTGCAGCCATGCAATGAGCTATGATGTAGGTTGTTGACGCAATACATCAACTTGTATTTGTTTGTCACTCCTTGGTTGCAGCTCTGCCTGACACTCTCTCGATGGCAATGGTGGCAAGCTGTATATAAAATTGAATAAAAGGTAGTGTGGCAAGTGTGTCAATGGTAGATTAAACAGCCCACAAAATGCTGCATGTAACTTGGGCAGAATTTAGTGCACGGCTGCTTGCAAGTACTGAAGGCAGCGCATAACCTTGCAAATTCAGTGATTGCTACGGTGCGCTTGGTTAGTGCTGTTGGCATGAGCATGGCCAAACTGGGTGCTGGATCATCAGAACAGTGGTCAGATGAGTGATTTGTGACATGATGTGAAGGTGATTTCACAGCAGATCCAAAGGTTGTTTGTCATTGTGTAAGGTTCTCACACACTTTTTGTTGGCCAGAAAGCCCCCATGTAGGCATTAGCCGGCTATTGCTTGTTTGCCTGCAGCAAGTGCATCTTGGGTGACAAAGCCTGGACTCAACAAAGCTGTAAATCTGAAAAAAATGTTGAGCAAAAGTGATGACTCACAGGATCCATGATTGCCTTCCAAAATCGCTCTCCTCGCGTTGCAAGGTCCTCCCCAAGGTCAAGCTGCAACAAGCGCATGCAAAGCTCAAAAACGTCATTACCTCGAACGAAGCAGGGCTGATCAGTCTCCAGTGCATATACGCATGTGTGACAAGTGAGCATTACTTACAGCTGTCTCAAAAGCGCTTCTGGCGAGTTCATTCTTGATAGCCTTTGAGTTGACTCTGCAAGACACGGCAAGGGGTCAGTGCTCCGGCGAGTCACTGCAGTTCGGAGTCTTCTGTAGATGCTTACTGTATTGTGCCGTTTTTCTTCAGAGCACCAAGGGTAACACTTGTCAAAACGATCTGACTCAGGGTGAAAGTAATCCACCCCATACTCTTAATGCCGAGCCCGATACAGCTTTTGCACTCTCAGAAGCTGCAGACTGAACAAGTGATAAAAATGGCAGCTTTTCCAGGTTTTCCGGTGTCGGACGCGAAGCAACAGCCGGATGCGGTGTATCCTAGGACTGTCGACCAGACTATCAACTCTGCTGTTGCAAGGTAGCAGATGTAGTCATCGTCAGGCCGTGTTCCGCTTACGTGAAACGGAACGCACCGCGTCAATGAGTATTTTTGCACAGAGTTCGGTGCATTGAACGCCGCGCAGCGAGAGCAAGTCGTCGCGGTAACTTTTGGCGTCGAGGGCTTTGGGGTGCAGCATGCTCGTCTCGCCGTTTGCCGCTAACGTGAGCTCTCTTGCAGAAGGTCACACCTTTGGCAGGGTAGCCGAGGCCCCGACTGCTTGTCACGCTTACGACTTCGGTTTCAACAATCCTCAATTCTCCGATCGAGTCTTGCATGTTACCAGAGAGAAAGGCAGCAGCAGTAGTGACGCTGGAGGGACGGCGAAGCCATATGAAGTGCTGCTGAGCATGCACGTCAACAGCTTGACCTTGGCAGCCAACTCGGAAGTCCTTAGGTATTACTCCAGGCGCTTGGATTGTTGCAAATGCCTTTGACTTTCCAGTGGGGTCGGCTTGTTTGGGTGTTCTAGCGATCGGTGTCAGTAGTGTTATGTGATCGCTAGCTAGCGCTACGGCCGGATTCTGGTTATGATGCGCGGCATCATACATCAAACCACAGTACAGTTTTCATCGTCCCCTTTTTCGTGGATCTGCGGCAACAGGGTTCTGACCGGCTCATACTGCCTTAGCGTGCCGACTGTCGTCTGGTGTTGCTCGTAAGGCGGAAGCTCGAAGAATGGACCTGCGACGGCGAGACAAGGGAGCTGAAATTGGAGGCAAAGCCAGGCGAAGAGTTCTATCTTGAACAGCTCATCCGCTTCTGCTACAGCCGGCAGGTTACCCTGACCGAAGGTCACCTTCTTACTCCCAGCTGAATGCAGCATACAGTTAGACACACTGTTGTGCCAAATTCAGCACACTGAACACACAACCAAATGCTCTTGGTGGTAGCAGTTTATCATAGAGCAAATTTATTTGCAAGAGGTCCATGCTGCTTGAAGCCCTCGCCCTCTTCCTCATGCGGCAGAACCCTTCAGGGATCTAGAGAAACTGATAGTCTCTGTCGCAAGCTCATGACTTCCAGGACGGCCGTTGCCGGCGGACGTTTAGCCACAGTCTTGGGGGCTCAACGACCCCAACAAGTCAACCTATGCAGTCTGCATCGGGCGTTCAGTAACGGTGCCAGCAGGCCAACATGCGCGAGAAGTCCTTGTTTGACAAGGTACACTGAGACATCAGTACCGCACCCGGCTCTTTCCATTCTCGCTCTTGATCAGCCGGTGAAGGTGCAATCCAGTTATGCACACAAACTTAGCTAGCTGTCTTTGCTCAGGCAGCTCAGCGCCTCATCCCCTTGCCATAGATCCTTTCGTAAAGGTAACAGAGCTCACTATGTTATTGTTTGCACTGTGTAGCGTCTTCAGGCCTTTGCGAAGTTTGCAGCAGATCAGGGTTTGTTCCCCCACAGGTCGTAGGACAGTGTCGGCTGCTGCTATTGTAGAGGAAGCAAGCAAGGCATCTTCGAATGGCAAAGCTGCTGGCAAGGAAGTCATCTCCTCTGTGAGGCAGGTTACTGCTGCTGTGTTTTTTGCTTGAGCTGCTTTGGTGATACGTTCAGGAACAACAACCTGGGTCCAACGTCAAGGTCACAGGATGTTGTTTGCTTGCAGGTTTGACGCTGGCCTCAATGTATCTGTCAGCAAGGCACCAGGAGGGTATGAGGTAAGCTGAGAGGCATTCTGTAGCTGTCTCAAAGGCCAGTGTCTCTTTTGAGCAGACACACCTTGTTACCTACAGCCTCTGGCAGCACATTGCACTTGATGAAAAACATTGCGGTAAAAAACTAGGCTAGGCAGACCATGGTTGCAAAGACACTGTCAGCATGTGTGTCACTTCTATGACATCATGTCTTGTGTTAGGTACAGACGTCTGCTGCAGGTGGATATCATGGCTGAGACACCTAAAGCCATGATGATGCATTGGGCCATCAACGACTGGAATCTGTCTCCAGAATCATGCAGACCAGAAGGCACTCAGCAGATAGATGACAAGGCTGTGCAGACGCCATTCAAGGATGGTAAATCTATCCGCCTCACCTTCCCTGAGGATGATTGCCCCAGCAGGTACAGGACATTGGAATGTGATTTAGCAGGCGTGAGTCTTGCAAAGATAGTCCTGTCTTCTGCTCCAAGCATACTACAACCACAGCATGCATGGAAGACACAAGGCTGCTGACTACAGTGCAAAGCATGGCATTCTCAACTTCCAGTATGTTTTGTCCTCAGCCCCAGGAAGACAACTCTCACAGGGTGAGTGTCAAGCATGCACATAATGTCTGCAGCTGCTTTGATTCATTCGTGCTGACAGCGCTCTTAACAGACCTGAGCCCTAGCTCAAGCTGTGGACCGTGTTTGCAGGGTGGTTTGGGTCTTGAAGGAGCTGGAACCAGAGAATTGGATTCACAACGGCGGCACAGACTTTGCAGTTCAGCTGAAGCCGCCTAGCGCAGCTGATGTGCTCGGCAAGGTCCTTACCGCCGAAGGGACCTACACTCATTGGTCCCTCTTCAACAGATTCATCCTGGCAAATGAGATCCTGGATGCTGCAGACTCTGCAGGCGAGTATCGTGCTTGTGACCTGGCTTGACCAACTGTGCGTGTGTGCAACATGCAATGATAGCACTGAATGACTCACTATGGCACGTGTTAGTCGATGACTGCTTGAATTTTTGCGGTCAACGGATGGGAGACGCCATCAAGGCATGATGCCATGCAGCTGAGATAAGAGGGCCCCCTGTGCTTGGCAAAGGACTGCCTTCTTTGCTACTTTGGGAGCTGCACAGTCCTTTCATCAATTTGCTGCGACAGACCGTAAACTGTGTTGTTTGGAATGTTAAGCTTTGGAGTCTCCATTTACATGCATTGGACTCTACTTCTCCTTGCTCTATGATTTTCTGATGCAACTGCAGGTGCTGAGGGAATGTCATTTTTCTTTGTATGGATGAGGCTCAGCAGTATGAAGCAGCTGGACTGGTATCGCAACTCTAGCTACCAGTCTAAAGACATTGCGCATGTGCAGAAAACCACCACGCAAAGGATTGCTGACAAGGTACAGCCTCAATGGTTTGCAGCTCTGCATGACTTCACGGCCAAAGTGAAACAACCTCTTGGTACGTATTTACTTCCCCTCAAAAGGTACTGTAATCGTATCCCGGGTATCTGTATGGTATCCTTAGGGTTCTTGGGTATTAAAAGAAGCTTCAAGGCAGTATTGGTCAGCAGCACCAATGGCCTGTCACAGCATGTTGCGATGTTATGGTCAGAAGGAGACACTGTATAAACACGCATTAGTCAGATCAGATGTTCACAAGAACTCTATAACCAAATTTGCACACATCACTGTTTCAGCTTGAAGACGCTGTGTAATTGCATCAAAACAGAGTAAATGGTACATGAGCAGGCGTGCTTGAAAATGCATTTGGGATGCAGGCAAGGTCCAGTGGGGATCCCCAGTGTAGATTCTTTGCTAGACTGGCTGTGGCTGGGCTCCCCAGGGGCGGGGGGGATGGGGATGCCATCAGGCACGGCATCCTCAACATCATGCGCGAGAATGGAATCAAGGAGGGTCACCGACCAGTGAGTGCTGAGACTATACAACACTACTAGAATGGTAGCAAAGCAGACACTGAGCTGCTGACTGCATTCCAAAGCAAGTGCACTGCATCATCAAGCATCAGACAGGGTTCAAAGTGTGTAACCCCTCTATGCACCCAATGATGCCTCAAGACTTGTGTTTTTCAGTGGTCACAAGTGTGCTGTCAGCACCATGGCAGGCCCTACACCGACACGCTGCTGCAATTCACAGGGCATTGAATGCCATTTCCTGGAGGCATGGCATCAGAAGCTGCACACCAACACCACACCAGAAGACATCACGGTGTGTGAGGCCTACATTGCCTTCCTGGAGAGTGGTGACATTGGGACCTACTCAAGGGTTCTATGGGAGAACGGAGGCATCAGCAGAGCTGACATGGCTGACAAATGGGATCGCAAGATTCCAGGTATGCAAAACCCGGCTTTGCAAGCCCCCAACAGGGGTGATGGCGTTTGGCAGCACAGCAACTCCATCACAGCGTGGCCAGTGGCAGGTCTGGCACTGAGTGAGACTGCTGTGATTGCTGTGGAGACATATCTCAATACAGAAGCATATATGCCCTAGCTTGCTGTGACTCCAAATGTGGGGCGCACTCTTTGCCTGATCAACCAGGCGGTCAGTTTTGTGTGCCAACATCAAAGTCTCCTCTATAACATCCAATTCAACCCTTCTCCACTACCTTCATTTGCCTTGTTCGAGGTCCCCACATCAAACAGCAACCACCACCGCTTAATGTTACGTCTGTGCCACTGACACAATCCCCAGTCCAACCATTGTCAAGCTGCTTGATGCCAATTGACTTTGCTTGTCAGGCTTTCATAACGGCAATTCACTTGCAGTGCAAACTGATGCTTGTCCTGCCTGCCTGCAGCTGACCCGATGCATCTACCCCACCTGATTGGCCCCATGAAGCACTACCTATGGATCCTGAAGACAACACATGGAGGTGCGGATATGGACACCTGCCTGGAGATGGCCAAGGGTGGGCTGGATGGTAAGCCCAATGTCAATCACAGACTCTGTGCATTTCTGTTTTCATTAGGTTTCTGTTTGATGGAGACCACTGTCACAATTGGGGTCAAAGCCCTGCACATGAAGGCCTGCTTTTGCAATTCTGCATCAAGTCTTGTATGTGGATGCTGGTCGTCATGTGCCAAACCCTGAAGACTAATGTTTCACTGCTGCAGTGTGTGCTGCAGCTGCTGCGTCTTGCATCAAGACTGCTTCTTGCATCACATGTGCTTCACCACACCTGGCTACAATTCACTCCATATCACCAAAGCTCACCACACCTCACCTCTTGCTCATCTCACCTCACTCCACCTCACCTAACCTGTGATCAGCCCGGTGTGGACATTTCCCCTCACCTCATCAACTTAAACATACATCACATCACCTCACCAACCAAACCTCACCCTCATCACCTCACCTCACCATCAATTCCTCACCTCACCCCTTCCCAGCTCCCATTGCTTTTACTCTTCATTTGGACTAGCCTAGGTGCACTGGGCGATGAAGCATGTCAACTCCAACAGACCTGAGCTGTGCATGGTTAGACCAGTGATGAAGTGTGATCCTCTCACCTGGTTTTCTGTGCCTATCAGCCAGAATGGGCCTTGCTAAATTGGTGCCACCCCATTTAGTGCCATTCTGCCCAACAGCATTTCCAGGTGCCTCCAAGCTGCAGCAGTGCGACTCGCCCCAAAGAGCTTCACCAATCTTCTTCTTTCTACAGGGGATCTGCAGTGGCAACTGTATGACATGCTGAAAAACAGGAATGAGTGGTGGGTGCCAGGCAAGCTGGTGGAGCTCAGGCAGCGCCTAGAGCCCTACTGGAGGGTGAGTCACCCCAACTAACACAGCACAGCTCAGCATCGCCGGCCTGTGCTTCGCCCTCCCTCTTCAATCAACTTGTCACTGTCTTGCCTTTCAAACTCTGCAGATCCTCCATATTCACCCACTGCTTTGCTGTCAAAAACACTTCGTTGCGATGGGCGTCCCTCCTCAGGGCAAGTGCATTGCATGTTGACTTCTCCTTAGGGCTCAGCCCATTGCCCTACCACCTACAGCCAACGGTTATCCACACCGTAGAGAAAGCCTGACACCAAATCCCCAGGCATCTCTGGGGTTACATTTACACTTTGAAACAGACGTTTACCAGAAAAACGTCAAGATTCTGTATCCCAAAGAGCATTGTTGTCAACACTGATTTGCCTGTCCGCTGCCTTGTAGCACAACGCTGGCCTCTGTGTCCACCAGTGTATCCACCCTGAGTCACACATTTTGGCACATGCCAGGGCACTCAGTCAACAACCATCCCTGATGTGTGTAGGCAGAGGGGGCTTCAAGGGATGTGCTGCTGCTGGATATAGCTCTGGACAACTACTTCCGGCTGTGCATTGAGCGTACAGACAAGAGCAGCTTGTCTGGGGATGACCTGCTGGAGATGGTGGGCTTGGTCCTCAGGAATGCCTGTATTGCCGGTGAAAGCCAAGACTTTGGTCAGGTTAGCTGCTGCACCTTGTGTGTGTGTGTGTGTGCGTGCATGTGTGTGTTGCGTGTGCATGTGCATGTATTGGTCACAGCCGTCTGCGTGAATTTAACAAAGAGCTGATCAGGAATGGCTTGGGATGTGGGCACTGTTGCATGACACTGCAATGTTGGCTGCTGTCTTTTGGTTGGGCGCTTGCGCCAAGACACTCCACACCTGCGTGCGTAGGGCTTCACACAACAGGAGCTATCATTCTGAACGTCTGTGTAAAGCAGGATGAACTTGTTCTCATGTGTCTCGCCTACAGACACATGGGTGATGAATGCTAGAAGCAGACACTTGCACAGAAAGAACGATACTGTCTGTGCAATGTCTGAAGCAGACTGTGAGGAGGGATCATCAAAGTTGCTGGACATGTATGCCTGTCAGAGAGCAAATGGCAAATGTACCGTTCTGGTTGCATGCATGTCTGTTGTGGTGCATCCAATGGTCATGGTGGAGACTGGCGTTTGTTCATGCAGTGCTTGGCGTACTGGGACAAGGTGAAAGGGGCTGAGCGATGGGGCCCTGAATGGAGCCTGAGAGCCCTGGCTGCAGCTCAACGTGTGCAGCTCAGTCTCAGTGCATTCGCTGACAACATCTATAACCTGGTCCAGCCCCATGCTGAAAGCTTCAAGTAAGACTCGGTGCACCTAACGCCACGTAGAAATGCTTGCTGCAGCTCACATTGGTCTGTTGCTGTGACAGTAGCAGTCTACAATGTCCTGCAATGCCTGACACACCTATGATATATCGCCACACATGTGTTCAGAGTTCATTGACGCAAAGGCAGCTGGGATGTGCCAGGGGCTCCCAGGGACGCTGGGATGGACACTGTAACCAGGCTGATCATGAAAACGCAGCATCTGTTCTGCTGAATGAAGCTGCACTTGTGCAGCAAATGGCCTTGCTATAGTTGTGCCAATGTTGACCATATGGGTCTCCTTTTTTGTTCTTGCTGACATCTTTGGGAGGGCTATAACACAGGATGCACCTCATCAGTTGTGCCATACAGACGATTCTTGCAGAACTGGTCTCCTTGCCTCATCTTGCAAGCACCCCTGCTGATACTATGGCCCAGCTCTGGCCATAGTGAGCGTGCTGTGCACACCTTTGAAATGACTTGGAGTGGTTGCAGGGAAGCATGCAAGCTGGACCCTAAGTACATCACCAACTTTGGAGAGGAGGTGGTGCGGGGTCAGCCAGTCTTTGTGCTCAGTATTCTGCTGCAAAAGCTGGAGCCAATGCTGCGAGAAGCTGCTGGCGTCGCACCCTGGCAGGTTGGTTGACATAGTGCATGCCGTGTACTATCAGCCTTGCCTACCCATAGCAGCAGTTCCAGACGCACATTGCACGATGGCCAGCATTGCTTGCCATTGCTTGGCAAAATGCAACAGAGCAACAAGTGCGCTGGTGAAGAGCGTGACCGACTGTGATCCACAACATCGTCATGGTCTTCTCAGCTTTCCTGCACAATTCACAGTGTGTTGTAGCTACATCATCTCAACATACACGTACACAGCCAAAACTCAGAGGTGACCGGTTGCAACCAACTGTATGTATTGGACTTGACGCAGTGATGCCTTAACATCTGATTTCTGTTGCTGAGGTGCTTGCTGTAAGCACCTGTGCATTTGGACTTAGACTGCTGATCCTTCAACGCCGAACTTCTCTCTTGCTGAAGTCGCTGCCCAAACATGAATGCAGATTGTGAGTCAAGCGGAAGCAAGTGGGGAGGTAGCCGTGCAGGAGCTGGCAGACATACAGGGCCAGACTTTTGACAGCCCCAGGGTGCTGGTCTCCAACCAGATCGGCGGCATGGAAGACATCCCTGTAAGCTTGCCATATTTGAGCTTGAAACCCATTTTCATTCATTGCACCGTACTCGCGTGTATCAACATTTTTATATGCATGCATGCATACATACATACATACATACATACATACATACATACATACATACATACATACATACATACATACATACATACATACATGCGTATTGTATCTTCAGCGTGTAGCCCATTAGACAATGCTTGGTCAGGGCTGACCGCATTACACGTGATGCTACGCAAACAGGCGTGTGCTGTTGGTGGCAGCCTGCTGCATGCGCTTGTGTGCTTGACCTGTTGACTTGGACCCCTGGCATGCTTAGCAGCACAATGTTGACAGTGGTCTGCTGCTGCTCGATATGCCAGTAAGCTTGTCTGATGATGCCAGGACAAGCCTCTTTGCTGTTGTCACTTCTGTCTGCCACAGGATGACAGTAGCCTTTCTGCACTGGCCCATATGTGCTCTGCCACATCCCCACAAGGGAAAGCATGAATTGCAGATGATTGGCAAGTATAGTGATTTGATGCGGGTACGGGACTGACTCTACTGTTGCCGGGGATTGCAGGAGAATGTGACGGCAGTCTTGACGCGCAGCCCCACGGATGTTCTGTCCCATGTGGCCATCAGAGCCAGGAGTCAAGGCGTGCTCCTGGCAACCTGCTTTGATGAGGCAGCCCTAGGCAACATCAAGCAGCTGGAAGGCAAGAACGTGCAGCTGGATGTGGACGCCACTGGAGCTGTGACAGCCACAGAGAGTGCTGCGCCCTCTGCAACTGATGGTGCTGTGCCCAAGTCAGGTATGCCTCAGCCAACGTATGTCAATCCCAGCATGGAGATACCATTTGTTGGTCAAGGCCAAGGCTTCCAGGGCAATGGCCAGGGCTTTCAGGCCAAGTCAGGTTTGCCAAACAGACCAAGGTGGTGCATACTGCTCAGCAGGGCTGGCGTTGTACTGTCACTGCTACAGAGTGGGCTGCGCCCTTTCCAAGCGACGCTGCTGTGCCCAAGTCTGGTATATGATCGTGACATGCTGAAAGACATGCCGGACTGGAGCAAATCAAGACAGAGGAAACAGCAGACGTAACCAGCAGGAGAGTCTGACATTGACATGGGCAGTCCGATTCCTGACTCTGCACCAGATGCGTACAGGTCATTGTTTGACATGTCTCTGTGAGTCAGTGCCACCTTCAGCTTTCACTGGACGCTCAAGGTTTTCACGCCTAGGTTCTGATAGGTGCTCCCCCATCACTCAAATGCTGTGCAGAGACCAAGCTATCCCCTTTGAAGATCCCCAAACCCCAAAAAGCCTCTGCCTGGGCCCTCAAGGAATCTGACTTTGGACCAGGGCTGGTCGGCGGCAAGTCTGGGAACCTGGCAACGCTCAGGGGCAAGCTGCCAGCTTCCATTGCGGTGCCAGCCTCTGTGGCTCTGCCATTCGGCACCTTTGAGAGGGTTCTGAAGGGTGATGTCAATAAAGAAGCTGCTGCAGCAGTTGCCAAGCTTCAGAAGGAGCTGGTGAGGCACATGTCCTGCTGACATTCAGACAGGCCTTCATCTGATCACACTTGTCAAGACCTGTCAGTGATTTTTACATAGATGCTACAGGGTGAAAGACAAGAAACCCGGATACACTCCAGAATCTGATAGCCTTCTGTGCTGTGCCTCTGCAGTGCAAGACACCTTTCATCGCAAGCAGCCATGTTTCTTGCTGTGTGTCTTGTAAAAAGGGGCTGTCTAATTTGAGGATCACAAGCAAGTGGCACGTTCACACAGTGTGTTTGGCATGACAGTCTACATTGCAGCAGGCACAGTTCTGTTTGCTGAGTAACCAACAGAGGAACACCAACAGAGTGACCCTCACACAGGCTACAACGCAGTAGGTACTCACAACATAAACACAACACCAACTATGTCCCCAACAGAAAATGGTTGCACTTGAAAGACAAACGTGCACTAGTGCCAATGGCATGCTCTTACCTTCTGTCTGCAGAGCAGTGCTAAAGGCATTCCACCAGCGCTGGCTGAGTTACGGCAGACAGTTGCGACCCAGTTACAACCCCCCACAGGTTTTCAGCAGGAGCTGGCGTCCCAAGCAGAGGAAGGAGGTCTCATCAGCCCTGGGGACTGGAGTGAAGGCTCAGAGAAATGGACACATGCCTGGTCTGCCATCTGCCAGGTTTTGCCTCTTCTTCTTGTGCATGCCCGGCAGTGTTGCACAAATTGGTGCAACCTGCTGCCATACACAGAAAACATAGCTTCACCCATCTGAGATCATGAAGCAAGCCTTTTGACTGTCAGGCCAACACATGCTCTCTGGTATTTCCCACTCTGCTAAAGCTCTGTGATAGCAGTCTGTCTGGGCAGAATCAGTCCATACTGAGCATTCAACATGCCAGAGCCTGCCATCGCTTGAGGGGTTGTGACGTGTGTATACTTGTGGCAGGTGTGGGCATCCAAGTGGAATGATAGAGCATGGCTGAGCAGAAAGGCCAGGGGTGTGGCTGACGCAGACCTCTTCATGGCTTGCCTGCTTCAGCAGGTACTGTCAACGCTATAGCGCTGTCAACGCGTATGCCTTATCACTGCCTGCTATATCCAGCTCTTGGTGGCTGTACTTCCACAGTGTCTTTACAAGTGTCTTTACAAGGGTCTGATGTGGCATGACAGCAAATCTGTAGAGGGCAGGTGCCCCACCGTCCTGAGTTGATTGTCCCTCACAAACACCAAGCTGAAGGAATGTCCCTGCAGAAACTGCATCGCTCTTACATGTAATTACCCCAGGTTTACAATCACCAAGCTGGTTGCACCAGTCCATAGCGACCTCATGCTCTGCTGACATACATGTGACAAGTTGCATACCAAAGCAATGGCTGAAAAACCCATGGAAGCACACCTCTGCATATGCTGACTGGCTGCACCAAATATGCTGTTGGAATGTGCTGCAGGTTGTGCCAGCACAGTATGCATTTGTGGTGCACACAGCCAACCCCATCAGCAAGCAGAAGGGAGAGACCTTTGGGGAGGTTGTGATGGGCATGGGGGAGGCTCTGGTGGGCAACTACCCTGGCAGGGCCCTCTCCTTCTCAGCTGCCCCTGGCCAACAGGTATGCTGCCATGTGATGTCTGCATGACATGTCAAACACACAAAGTGACATGTCTGACTGAAGCGAGTCACACAGTCAATTGCACATGCAAGGAAGTGAACGACAGCTTGTGCTTCGATGGTCTGTATAACGGGAATGTTAGCAGAGAACCCATTTGCTTCTTTTTGTTGATACGGCGCGGGTGTTGGTGGTCCTGTGTTTCTTGTGTGCCAGGACACTCATGCAGACCAATTACCTCCACACCAAGACAGTATGTTATAACACACATAATAGACACAGGACCAAAACCCGTTATTTTGGCCGATGCTGTGGCTGCATGCTGAGAGTCACTTGCGCTTGCCAGCCTTTGCTGCATGTGCAACTGTTGACTGTTTGGGACCCTGCAACATAGGCTGGGGTGAAACTGATCTCCTTGCCCTCCAAAAGGCTAGGGCTGTACACGACAGCTGCCAGTACCATCATTGCCCGGTCTGACTCAAACGGCGAGGACCTGGAGGCCTTTGCTGGCGCTGGTATGTCACATTCCGTGGTTGCATGTGATTTTGATTTTCTTATGTGCACCCTCAACCTTGTCCATCCTTGTTGTGCACTTGTCATGTTCAGTCAGGTTTTGAAGGTGATTATAGTCTATGCCCATGTGATCCTGGCAGAGAGGCCGCATAGAGTTTTGAGCAATTTAGTGCACATTTTTGCCGGGGTTGAGCTGAATGCAGCCCAATGCTTGTCTGTGATAAAGTACAGGATGTTGGTAGTGCTCTCAGTTTGCCTGCCTGGCTGTTGCAGGATTGTACGATAGCATTCCATTCCCTTCTCTGCAAGAGCAGCCAGTTGACTATGCTTCAGATGAGCTGCTGTGGGACTCGGCTTTTCAGCAGGAAATTTTGCAAGGGCTTGTGGACCTCGGGAAGTCTGTTGAGGAAGCATTTGATGGTGTTCCACAGGACATTGAGGGGGTGTACAGCAAAGGTAGCTTCACAGTTGTGCAGAGCAGGCCTCAAGTCCTCTGAACTGCTGATCACTGATCTCAATACAGCGCAGAACACTTGCTGTCATAAGCAATTGAGACATTGAGGACTTTGCCTGCTTTTTCAATGCATGAACGAATTGCTGCTGCTTTGACAGCCTGCTGCATATGAATAAATTGCAAAGATTCTGTCTGAATGCCTCTTGTGCTTTACACTGATGCAATCACGACAGCCCAGAAGCGTGGTACAGCCCATATGCAAATGGTGCACACACAAACAGAGTCTCTGAATCTGTGTACTTTTATCTGCAAGGTTTGTTGCAAGACAGCGGTTGCACCGCCCAGAATATGATCTCGTCTATCAAGTTACTTCATCTGCAGAACAACCAGATGTCTTTTAGGCTACTGTTGGCACACAACTTGTACATGTGCCAGGTCATGCAATGCTGACTGACTCCACTATGGGTGGATCAAAAGCATCCACATGGCTGAAAGACCATCAGGTCCAGCAGAAACTTTGACAGCATACCTTCTTGCGGTCATGTTTGTAGCATGCAAGACCCGCTGGACGTTGCTGATGTCATCATTTTGCAGGGCAGCCATGAAGTGTTGTTCTGAGCGTGTCAGTGCCTCGTTTCTATGGTCTGGTTGTGAACCATGAGCAAAGTTGTAAGAATCTAATCTGAGTTTTGCTTCTTCTTGACGGCGTCTATCTGCTTCTGATAATGCTGCGTCATACGGGCTAAGTACTGCTCCTCCTCCTACACGCAAAACAGGTCTGGAGGTGGTACACAAAGTATGGCTGGTCGGTGTTGCTGTAAATCTACACCTTTAAATTGTCCAGCTCGGTGACTGTCTCCCGCAACATACTGAGTAGGCAAGTAGCTTCGATCTTCAGCGCATCCGAGAGTTCCTGAGAGAGAGAGGCACGAGCTTTGAGTGTCGACAACACTTGCTGACAACGATCTGGCAGGCTGGTGGCCGACTGAAGTCAGCTGACATGACCTACCTTTGGAGTCGGTGCCCGCCTGTTTGGATCTTTGTTTGGCATGCTGTATGACCACGCAGCGCAACCGTGCGTTTCAAGCTTCGACTGTCAAGAGCCTGCAGCGACCTGTTCATCTTCTTGACCTAGCTTGCTGCGTCATGATGCATGCCGCAAGCCTCTCTGAAGTGCAGCACTCACGGCGCCTGCGAATGTTTGATTATTGATTACTTGCATGACCACAGCTATGGACAACCGTTGCTTGACTCGAGTCGGCACTGGTTGTGCCATGGGAGGCGCACTTGGAGCGTCGATAGGTAATAGTGCTGTGCGGTGTGCTGTGGCTACACACTGCACACCTATGCATCGACCCAAATTGTGCTTGAATGTACCCTGTGTTGCTCGGCAGGGGCAGCCTACGGTACTTTCGAAGCTTTCAGATACAAGGTTGGTTCTGATCCACTGCTCAAGCCCAAGCAGGGGCTGATGCAGCAGTTGCACCTCTAAGACTGCCTGCTTCATTATCTTTGTGCAGGTTCCTGGCATATACAAGATCAGATATATTGGGCAGACAACACTTAGCAGTGCTGCTGTGAGCCAAAACCATGATATTTCAGATGCATGTTTTGCTATTTTGCTTTCAGGACAATGTATGGCTCACTGAATTTTGTTGCCCTGCAGATATTTGGCTTGTTTCTTGGGGCAGGGTCTCTGCTGCAATGTGGGCGTGGCTACTGATAGCCTGTGACACATGCTCACCCCCAATATTGGTCAGCAGATCTGGGCAGCACCTGCTGCTGCAGCAACTCCGCTAAGCACAACCTGGATATGCCATGTTGTATAGTAGGAGCCATGAGCACTTTAGTCATGCATCAAGAAGAAATCAAACTTGATCAAGCAGTTCCAGGGCCAGTTCTCCCAGAGTATCTTCCATGACCTTCATGCATCAGCACTCAATGCATGAGACTTGCAGTAGCCAGAGGTTTCTGCGCCCAAAGAGATGTTGCTGTTGTAGCTGGCTTCAGTGCTGATCTGGCTGGACAAATCAAGCACGACCAGAATATGATATGTAGACTGTCATCTTGTGTAGCTTGTCCAAGGACAGGCGGTAGGGCCTGTCATTTGTGTTGCTGAACGGCACCCGAAAGCTTGTGATATCTCCTTGTGCAGACTTGCATATACCGATCTCCAATCACCCGCTGCTGTGTTGGCGTGTGATGTGTTGTGATTCATGGGTTGTCTAAATGTTCAACGTTGCAGGCAGCAAAGTCAACTTGTCATCTATCAAATCATGTATAGCATGAACGTTTTGGCTTTGGTAACAGAATCTGATGGAAACATTTTTGCACATCGATGCAATATGCACATTGATGCAGGCCATAACGTATTTCCCCTCAGATCGTATGACAGGCTACTGCAGCCGGTCTCAGCCAACAGTGCCTAGCAACCTACCTTCAAGTCACTCTGGTTTTGGTACTTTCCCATACCCTGTTCCACAATGCACTTCCGGGAATCTGTTCTCATGCTCGAGTGAACTAGGCCAAGCATAGGGTAACTGCGCTGACTAATGGCCGAGCTCGTGGCTCCTCGCTGAGGTTCGCAATGACTAACGAGGCTCGAAAGCTTCACTTTGACGCTGCAATCGGAGATTGACAAAGCAAGGCATATGTCACTGCAGCTGTGTCTGGGTCTTGATGCAAGTAGACTCGCACATTGCACAATGCACGTTGCACAATGCTGCTGCGCAATGCAATACCCGCGGGACTTTTGAGTTGCAAGTCGTTGCGTTGATACCCCTTACAGGGCAGCCGCACCCCAGCATTCCTAAAGATGGTGAGAGAGACCAGACAGGAGCAGACTGCTCGCTGGCAAAAGGCCTTTGCAGTGTTAGAACAGGAGGTAACGATGTCTTGCAAGTGTAGAGTCGTGATGGCCTAGACGTTGTCAGCCACTATTCCACCCACTATTCCAGCTGGGCACAGGGTGTGGCATGCTGACAACATCGTTAACCCATTCAAAGTAACACAGCAGCTGGTCAGTGTATCAAGATTCAGAGCTCGAGCGCTTGCTGGTTCTAACTTGACTCAGAGCTGCACAAAATCTACCACGCTGATGTCTTATTGAGCATCACCTTAATTGTCACTTTACTGCTCGAGCATCAATATAATGTATTGTTGAGGCTGCAAAGCAATTGGTATATGTCAGCAATTTTCAGATGAACTTATACTGTCGAGACAAACGTTTGAGGTCAATTCTGATATCATAGGAGTGATACCAGATCTGCTATGCTAGTACACAGGCAGAGCTCGGAACCTCCAGACAGGAAAACCTTGCATCCAAGTGCAATATCCGCGTTTAAACTGAGCTGCTCTGACCTGATGTACAACATGCTTTCAATCGAATGCTGTAGCAATGGGGCGGCGCAAGCCCAGAGCTGATGGCAGCAATGCCTGTGCACTGCAATATCATGAGACCCACAGCTATCAACAAGCTATCGCGTTGACTGCCAGCGTCAGTGGGCGTCCTCCAGGCCACCTCTAATTCTTGAGCTTTCCAGCAGTGAGTGGATCTTGTCAAAGACATGCAGCTGTTGTTCGCCCAGCCACAGATGGACACATGTAGATGTTGTTTATCTAACAACAACAATGTATACACTGTGTTTGCTCTGCAAGCACATAACATATTGCAATTGCTACATGTCAAATCTAGCTGTGGTCAAACATTGTAAAAGGCACAAAGTTCAAACTCTCACTCAGGGTGTGGTCAATCAAGTGAGCATGTTGGGGTGTGTGTAGAGTGTCACTCAAGCTTACAAGGAGGCGTCACCTCCTGACGTCCTCAGAAAGAGGAAGGCATGGGAAGAGGCACATTCCATGCAAGCTTAGTGGCTGCATCAGATGCTGGCGTGTGTGTGCAGAGGAGTTGCAAACAGTCTTTAGTAGACCTGCATCACAAGGGCAGTTAGGACCATGGACCTTGCATGAACGCTGACACAGATATTCAAGAAATCAACAATCTGGAGCCAGACCAGGTGACTTGGCTCCTGCTGTAATTGACTCAGTGCAAGCAGTCAGATTGCATGCTCCAGCTTTCAGACAGTCTTGTCGTGATCATGCTCCTTGCTCAGACTCACCAACGTTCACAGCGCTGCACAACAAGTCCATGCAAATCAAGATTAGGAAAGCATGATTCAGCCTCAAACAACATGCTGTGTCAAGTAGCTTACCCAGATACAGGTCTGCAGCTCACTTACAAATGCTTACCCTGGAGAACCTTTCTTGGTACGACGAACCACAAGCTGACGCCCAGCAGACTGGTATGCTTGACCACTCCATCTGAACAACTAGCATGAAAGCTTCAGCACTTGTGTCGCTTGCAAGTGTCACACAACAGCATGGTGACAAGCTCACAGATGGCATGAGTTGATGAAAAGGGATCGCAATCGCTGCTTGCTTTGGCTTCTGCTCTGCCTTGCACATTGCTTCTCTGTGTCTGCTGTCTTGCTTTTTTGTTGTTTTAGAGCACAGCCCACCTGCTACTTGAGCCTTTGCTGTGAGGCCAATGATATGTGTCAGACCTGAACCACCTGGAAGCCCACGCCTGTGCATGCTCAATCAGCTCAACGCCACCATCTTGCTAAGCCTTCAGCCATTTCTGCTTCTGTACATCCAAGACCACTGTCTGTTCAGACTGTGTTGTGGAAAAGCATAGGGTTTCTGCATGTTTGTGTTGTGTTTTACCCGCCTTGCCCAATTGTTGCACAGTTTCCACACGAGCAATGCCATGACAAGTACAGCCTAGAATATACTCCCTGCAAATGATGTTGCCCGGGCCCTCCCGAACATTTGTCCCAATCATGTACAGATTGCACACATATAGAATGCTCGTTTGCCAGCAGTGGAAGCAAGGCCTCATGTTTCTTTGCTTTTGCCAGGTGCTTATCATGAGATGATATTCGCTGGTCCAGATGCTTGGACCGAACCAGGCATGATCATGGTGTGACTGAGCAATCATTCCATGAGCACATGTTCGGCAGCAAGGAGAGGGCCACTGCCAGAGGGCGCTCGATCGAGCAGGAAGCAGATGGAAGAGTCGCATGACTGCCAGGTGACCGATGCGCAGCTTCATCTTACAACCTCGCACCTGCACCTCTAGAGATCTTGGCCATAAGCTTGCAGCCGACATTTGCTGTCGCTGAAACGGTCCGGGCCTCTGCGCAGCCGTGACTCCCTCGTGTTGCAGCTGCGGTGTTGCAGGCAGCGCTGTGGTCCGTCATGAGGACTGCAATGAAAGTTGCATGCTTAGCCGTTATGTGCTGCATATCACAACAGCGGTGTGTGGAAGGGTTCAAATTCAACTTCAGCACAGGTGCGCAGCTAGTCGTTTTCTAACGCTGCATCACTCTTTGGATCCTGTTTTGGAACCTGTTTTGGATCCATCAAGTTGAGTGTCCTTTATGCACCAAGGCTTTGCTGAGCGACGTCCGTCCTGGTCCAACGTTTAGCGTGGCGCAAGCGTGCGATCATGAAATGCAACGGTCCTGCTGATCCTCAGGAGGACCTTATGCAGAAGGGTTGTATGAGTCTGCACAGTACTACAATTCTCATGGCAATATATTGCAGTGGCTATATAGCCCAGACCAGTATGGCATCATGGCTATATAGCCCAGACCAGTATGCCATGGACCTGGTCGGCGCTCTCAATGCCAGCGGTGTACCATTGATTGTGGAGCTTCCACAAGGAGACGAAGCTGAGCCTATGTTTAGTAGCAATCCCCTGCCTGAGGTTGACAACGGTAGGAATATCATACATAGCTAGCTTATAAGCGCTTCGAAGGCCAGAAGCTACAATTCTCTGGAAGTGCTTCAGCGCTTCAGCCTGCAAGCAATTGGATAGTCACAATGCCATATGTATGCTCAAGGATGAGTGATCACAACAGTGTCCTCTTGATGATCTGTGCTGAACTGATCAGCTGTGTGAGCCAAAAACGCATCTGTGAATCCATCACAATGTTTGCCCTTGCAGATCATGTTGTACATATCACATACATGCTTGCAATCTCGACTCAGTACTTCGTTGCTAGCTGAGGTTGCAGATGTGTGTTCATGGTGCTGAGTTGCAGACTTTGCCACTGCTATGCATTGGGCCTTGGAGGATGGCGCATATCGCGCTTTTGGCTACATATGTATGGGGTCCATCTCTTATGACCCAATTCCAAACAGTGGTGAAGGAGCTTTAGGTCAGGTCATTTCAGCAGGAGCTCACGAAAATCTGCCTGCCTGCGCATGCGCAATAAAATGTGCATAACACATGTGACAAATTGATCAAATTTTCACCTGTCTGATCACCTGGCTGGGCTGGTTGAAAGTTCAATGCAAGCTGCAGCTGAGAGCTATGGAATGATGGTGTGCAGGCTAATGGAACAGTGATTGCTCAAGGAGCTTGCAATGCCACAACAGGAGACCTGCTAGAGGCCGGCGATTTTCGCACGCATGGGCTGGTTGGGCTGGTGAGCGGCTGTTGAGCAGCTGCTGCATACTTACTTTAAAAAAAGTTAGGCCAATGCAGTCTGTGACGTTGTGACAGTTGCACTGAGAGGTATCGCTGAACAGCCTTTTGAAGCATGTATCAATTGTTTAACATTTTGCTTACTCATGGAGAGCAGCATCGCCACAGGCATGACAATTTAAAAAGAAGGATTTCCCATAAGCATAAAGCGCCTTGTACCTGCGCACTTCTGAGGCCCTTGAGGTGGCGCTGGGCGGTGTGCCCTCACCAGATCTGTGGCCCTTGTTGCAGCTCTTGCATAGCTGTCGCAGCTCTTGCAGCACATTCTTGTAACACATTCTTGCAACACATTCTTGCAGCTGTTGCACAAGCCCCTGTGCGATGCAGCTGATGTGTACAGGTACTGGTACATAACGTTGTGTTGCTACTGCATAGTGCTGCTGCTCCATGTGTTGTTGGGCCATGGGTTGTTGGGCCATGCCTTGCCCGTCCTGAAGCTGCTGCCCCTCTACGCTGCCCTCCATGCGGCCCCCATGATGCTTTTGAAATGGTTGCTCACTCTGCAACAGCTGCATATTGCGGTTTGTCTGATGTTGCATGTTACTACTGCTATGCAGTTGCTATCGCTGCATGCTTCTGCTACTGTGATCACATTGCTGGGTTGTGCTGGATGTTGCTGCATACAGGGCAGTAAATGTGGCTGCTAGTGTGCATACGCCAGCAGGTGGTGGTGCAGTTTTTATTGAGGTGCTGTTTTCAATGTGTTGCTGTCTTCAACATGCTGCTAGATCCCATTTGGTGCTCTTGCAATACTTTGCAGCTGCTGGGTTACATATCAGGGCTCTTGCAGAGCCTTACAGTTGCATGTCTCCATTGGCTTTGCTGTTGCATGCAATTGCAGATACGCTTTGTGTTGCTGCAGCTGCCACATGTTGTTGCAACGTTCATAGATGCATTTTGCAGTTGCAGCATTGCCGTTGCTTCTGTGAGGTCTTGCTGCATGATGAATGATTCTGCCGTTTGTTCATGATATGGTCATCTTGCTCATTTGCTCATGGTTGTTGCACATGCTAATGTTGCAGCTGCTGCTGCTACAGCACATGCATGTTTTTGCTGTTGTGTATTGCCAGGCTATAGCAAATTGCCGCTTTATTGCTTGGGGTAGCTGGAATGCAGATTGACTTGTTGCATATGTACCATATAAAAATGCCACAGCACTCCTCCCTTCACACAGGCCCCATCCGCACGGCGATTTGACCTTGGGTCAGATCGGCCACATTTTGATTCCGAAGCGTCTGACCTCCGTTAGAAAGTGAAGTAGGTCCCGACCAACTTCACTTTCTAACG
>JAABUP010003111.1_pt1 | contig 30066 bp, 46 predicted proteins | sample 5559201 | NCBI WGS metagenome assembly JAABUP01 (sample SAMN10711887, study PRJNA513373) | rock metagenome | isolation source: Antarctica rocks | place: Antarctica | reverse complement strand
ACACCCGACCACCCCCCCCCCCCCCCCCCCCCCCCGCGGCCCGCGGCCTCCCCCCCCCATTTTCTCTCAGACTCACCCCATCTTTGTCGACACCGCATTCTGTCTCGGACTGGATACACGCTTCTCGCCTTCTTCCGTCCCACGATCCACACTCGTATGACGCGAACGGACGATCGGCGCAGGTCGTCCTGATTCTCTCGCCGAGTCTTGTCCAGCCTTCCCAGCCACACCACAACAGCCAACGCAACCAAACCAACACTCACCGACCCCGCTTCCGCCCGCCTCATTCAAACACACCACAATGCCCTCCAACACCTTCGCCACTTCCGTCCCTGACCTCGTCGGCCAATGCATTGACGACGGCCGCCTCGAATTCCTTTCAGTGCTCGGTCTCGGCGCCTATGGTGTCGTCTACCTCGCCGTCGACTTACACGCTCCCAAACCCGTGTACCTTGCTGTCAAATGCCTTCTCCGTGCCGGTCTCGACTCGCGACAACGACATTTCCAACGGCGAGAGATCGCCCTTCACCAACTTGCCTCGCACCATCCTAATGTGGTCACATTGCACAAGGTGTTTGAGGAGGGGGACTACATCTTCGTCGTCATGGACTTCTGCGATGAGGGTGATCTCTTCGGCATGATCACCGAGCGACAAAGGGTGAGTCGTCTCTTCATCACCTGTCGGTGCGCCATACTGATGGACTTGTAGTATATCGGCAACGACACCCTGATCAAACAGGTGTTCCTCCAGGTCGTCGACGCTACTGAGTACTGCCATTCGATGGGAATCTTCCACCGCGACCTGAAACCCGAAAACATCCTCTGCGCACGGGATGGAGAGCGGATATGCATCGCGGATTTCGGATTAGCTACGTCCGAGCGCACTTCCACCGATTTTGGCTGGTAAGTCTCCTGCCTTTGCATCCTTTGGACCACCGCTGACCTCAGTCACAGCGGATCTACCTTCTACCTGAGTCCCGAATGCCAAGGCGGTGTATTCGACCGCTTAGAATCCTACAACACCGAGAAGAACGACATTTGGTCTCTCGGCGTCATCCTCGTCAACCTCACGTGCGGTCGAAACCCATGGCGACAGGCCTGCCCATCCGACGAGACTTTCCGAGCATACGTCCACAACCCCGATTTCCTCCGCACCATCCTCCCCGTCTCACACGCTACCAACCGGATCCTCAAGGGTCTCTTCGCGCTTGAACCTCGGGATCGAATGACGCTCAAGGAGTTAAGACGACTGATCCTCGCCATCGAGAGCTTCACCATGACCGATGACGAACTTCGGACAGCTCACTCCGCTGCTCGAGCTGCGGCCGCTGCTGTCCGACCTCCGCCTCCTTCGCCAGTACCGGCAGCCCTGCCAAAGGTATCAGTGGTGGACGCCGATGTCGACTATTTCCGCCCTCACGCCGATGCAGACCCAGAGGTCTACCCAGCAGATGGATGGTCCAGCAATTCCGCCTTCGCCATCGACGAGGCCGTATTCGACCAGATCGACTTCTCCCGACCCCAACCTCCAGTCCACTATCACCCAGCCACACCCGCCGAGACGCCCATGCTACTCGATAACGATCCCTGCGCACTCGTAGCCACCTCTTCCCGATCATCATCATCAGGCGACGTCTCGCTCCCGCCTACACCCGAATTCAACCCCGCCGATAAGACCTCCTCTGCCGTCCCAGTCCCCCGATGGAACCTCGCCGCAAAGGCACCTCCTCAACCCAACCTCCTCCACGTCGACCCTCACTCCCCACTATCCGGGGAATTCATATTGTGACACCGCCCACGCTACCACGCACGTACGACACCCGGTGATCACGGTCCACCACCATATCGCATAGCATCTTCGTTCTCACACTAAGCATATAATCACGCTCAATCATCTTGACAAAACATCTTGATCTCGTTGTATCCCCATAGACTTGTGTTTCGTATCATCATCACTGTTGTTAGACTCGCTTCATGCCATATGATGCATACAGTGGGTGGTAACATGCCTCGTACTCAGATCTGCAATCACTGATGCCACATCCCATCCCATCTGATCCACTCCCAACCATGAGCTGAACATCATGCCGACCTCCGATGGCCGACGGGAAGTGGACGCCCTTCCTTGGCACGGCTCAAACCCAAATTTAAGCGCCACCCGCCAGCACGTCTCCGACACCGGGACCTGCCGGTGTCTCGGCCAGTGCCGAGGACCCAACTCCGGTAAGAGCGGCTGATGGCGGCGGCGCTGAGCTATTCGCATCGTTCGTGGCCATCTCGATGTCATCGTTGAAAGTTGTCTCAACGGCCGACGCCCAGGACGGGATGTCCATCGGCGTGGTCGAGCTAGAATCCGCCGCAGAGGCAGGTGCAAGGTTGCCAGACGCCAGCGTAGGATTGTCCACGGCGACGGCTGAGACTTCGTGATTTGCCGTGCCGTTCGCCGCAAGAGGAGCAGGTGTCGAGGTGGATGCGATCCCGTTTCCTCGCGAAGCCGGAGTTCCCGATCGCCGTTTCTTGGGCATCGCACCGTTCTCTGGGGTTCCTTTGTGGGATTGCCGGTGTTTTCGCCCGCCCATACCCTCGTCCTCCGAATCCGACAGCGAGTTCTCGTTCTGCTTCGTCTTGTCCCATAATCGTTCTATTCCGAAGTCAGGACATCCGAGAGATTGACAATTGCTTCCGACTTACGAGTCCGCCGTGTATCTCGATCTTCGCCATCCTCCATGTCGTTCTCGCCCGCGTCGTCATGTGATAGCTTAGGCACCTCTGAGGGGCATTTCAGCTCATCTCTCATTAAGGCCTCGGTACACGCACCCTGCATCTGGACACTCGGCGCCGCGTTCTTATCCCGCAGCACCTCAAACACCGCTTCTCGCAGCTTGTCTAGGTACTCTGGTGTATTGTGGTCGGTCATATTGGATGGTCGGACATCGAGCTCGTAGTCCGGGCCGTAATACTCGTAATACTCATTGTTCGGTATCGCTACTCTGTTCAGCGCTCTTTCCATTGATCCAGTGACAATCCGACTCACATCGCATGAGCTCGACGCCCGCGGCCAAGCCTGTCTCGTACGCCCACGTCCGAGAAACGGACTTGACGGTATATCCTCCTCCTCCCAACAGCAGTAATGGCAGATTGAATGATTTGACGAACTGGACACATGACGCGTGACCTCGCATAGATAGGTTGAAAGAGCCGAGTCGATCGCCGGAAAGGGAGTCAGAGCCACACTGCAGTACTATAGCGCCGGGTTGATACCAATCTATGATCCGTCTGATCACCTGTACTCATCCAGTCAGCCGCAGGACGACGAGCTTCGGCTACCCCACGCACAGGCTCAAAGATGCTCTTGTAGTTCTCATCGTTGATGCCATCCCGTAAAGGCACGTTTACTGCATAGCTGCAATGTATCAGAGACGCCCAAACTTTTGCTAATCTGACAGTAACTCACCCTTTCCCCTTGCTGATCCCGTTATCTCGCACCTCTCCGGTACCGGGGAAGAATTCGCCGTATTTGTGAAAGCTGGCGGTCATGACCCGGTCTGTAGTGTAGAAGGCTTCTTCGACCCCATCGCCGTGATGCACGTCGATGTCGATGTAAAGGACTCGAGGATGGTATCTGAAAGCACGGAATCCTTCAGCTACATACCGACTGAAGTCGGATGGCTGACCGCAAGAGTTCAAGAACACCGAGGACGATGTCTGATGGTGGATATAGTAAGCATCTGTGCCTCGGCAGTCTTGATGGATCTGCGTACCGTTCACATAGCAGAATCCGCTAGCCTCCGCCTTCTTCGCATGATGCAGCCCTCCAGCCCAGTTGACAGCGATATCGCACTTATCCCGTGACAGTCGCGCAGCACCCTCTGAGCAAGTGATCAGCCTCAACTCGCCGACGAGTGCAGAGGGATTCTGAGGCACACTCACCCATAGACCCGCCAGCGGAGATAGAGCAGTACTCGAATAAGCCGTCGAAAATAGGACAATCGTCTCCCACGTTATCTGCGAGCGGGTTCTTCTCAGCAGGACGGATGACTGCTGATGATGGTCGAACGCACATTTCACCTGCTCCTTCGCGAACTGATGTGCGTTTTCCGGCGTGATACGGTGTAGGAAGTCGACATACTCGTCAGTGTGGAACTGGGACATTTCGCGTTTCGTGGCCGGCTTCGCGCGCTACATGAGGAATTGCTTCAGCATAGGACTCGGAGCCAATGACAGCGAGAGCGACACCCACAAAGATCTCCATCTTCTTGTACAAGCCGTAGTTCATTACAAGCGAGTGGCACATCCTTATACGAGTTGGCTTCATCGGATGTCCTGCCTTGTCGTCAGCATGAGTTTCCGGAGGCCGTAAGCTGGGGACAAGCTAATGTGCGATCTGGCCCGCTGGACTGACCTGGTCCATAATGGTAATTCCCGATGTCCGAGTCGAAGAAGTAACACTGAACCGATGTGTCAACAATTGATCTAAAGCTGCGCAGGAGTCGTTCAGGACGCAGCAGGCCGAAGATGGAGAATGGTTCAGCAGGGAAGACTACTCTGCGAATCGGGCTCGGACTTGGAAGCCTGAAGAGAATTGCAGGGACGACTGTGCGAGCGAGAGATACTCACCACTCGCTTCTTGCTCTCGCCCATGATGGGCTCCATCTTGCCAGCAAAGACGATGAGCTCGTCAATGTGGCTTATGAGATCCGCTGCACGATAGCTGTCGGTTACGGGTGAAAGTCAGGGCGTCTCCTACTTCTGCTCTTATCCGGTTTTAAATCTGTAGGCGTGCGGCAGCTTCTCTGGCTCAAAGTGATCTTGACTTCCCATTTTCTCATTGCCTCGTAGACCGGTACTGGCTCAGCTGACAATTTGGACTCTTGTCAATCACTTCATACTTGATATACACATCATCCGATATGTCCTCCTCCAACATCGACGCCCTGCCATACTATGACAAGCAAGTCGATGACCCAGGTGAGCTTCTCGGTGGGCGAACAGTTCTCGTACTTCCCATCGGGGCCATCAATCCAGGATAAGCTGACATCACGAAAGCTGTTCGATCCGCAGCTCAAGTACTCATCGACGCCGAGCTCCGCCAGACCCCTCAACTAGAATTTGACGACCCCCGATTACCCCGCGACGTCCAGGTTTTCCCTGTAAGCCCGTCCTCTGTTGGTTCCATCTCACATAGCTGAGATCAGACCCTAGAAATCCACACATTTAGCAGAACTTCTTGCAAAGTACCCGGATGAGCCCATACGTGGGATTGATCCGGCGCGTTACGAGGTCCCGACTGTCTCGGGAGAGTCTAGTTTGGAGGAGATGAAAGATGCGGAGAGAAGAGGTCGGATAGGAGAAGGACATATGGCGCTTCGGTCAGTGGCATTCACCCTGCCCAACCATGCCACGCTGGACTCTCATTGGCGTTGCCGCTGACGTTCGCAGACTCGAAAATGTCTCCCTCCTCGCATCGCACGGCCCAAATGCCTGGCTGGTCCGGAATTACCAGCTCAACGCCGAGCTTACCGAGCTTCAGGCCACCCTCGCCGCTCTCAAGGAACGGGTCACAGAAGTCAACCGCTCCCGACGGGTTTTTCAGGAGGATGCGGGACAGCATTTGAGTCGATTGGAGGGGAGATGGCAGGATTTGATTGGGGGAACGGTGCAGTTGGAGATGGCGTGTACGGCTATGGAGGGGGAGGTGAAGGGGTTGAGACGGAGGGAGGACGAGCTGAGACTGGAGGTTGAAGAGCTCGAGGGGCAATGATATGCATAGTTCTGTACATCTCGTTTGGCGGTATCGGTTTGGTGGGGATTGTCTAATCTCCTCGTAACTTCTGCACACGTTTCAAGACAGAGTCCTTCGAGGGGTCTGCACAGGAGCCGTCAGTGGGCAGTCCTTTCGTGCAGCCAATAGCCGGCTGGAATGGGGATGCCCGCGATGACGCACCGTATGGATGCTCTTTGCTAGGGATCTCCAATAACGCAGGGAAAGCAGCCTGATACCGGTCCACCGCCGGTCGTATCCGCTCCGCAACCTGATCAATGGGTCAGACTCGTTACCAAGGGGTCTCGTGACACTTGAGGACACGAGGGAAGCACCCACATGCTGATTGATGAGCAATATCGCGATGTCTGTCCTCTCCGTGAAGTCCAGGAAGGCCGACTCGATCGTGCTCGTCTGAGTTTCTGAAGTGAATGAAACAGTATTAGCGATCCCGCCGCGTGATGACCAGCTTGACAAATGCTGCAGTCAAGCAGGTAAGGACGCACTCGAATCGACGATGAGGAAGTTTTTCTTCTGCTTTTGGTCGACATGCCCGATCCCAGCCAGCAGGAGACCCGTCACCGAATCCTGAGCGATCCAGCTCGTTCAGTAACGAACTCGGAGCCCACGCAGCGGATTTGGTGACACACCTCATCTCCTATGACTGCTAGTAGCGTCCGTTCTTTGAGGTTTGTCGCAGACAAAGCCATCACGCGGGCTCGAACATGCAAGCGAAATTGTCGTTGTAGAAAAGGAAACCAGACGGTTCGCGGAAGCAAATTTGGCAGTGGGGGACGGAGTTGTGGCTTGTACTACTCTCAATACCCTCAAACGACAGTCGTCGAACTCATCTTCACCTGTTTTCAAGTCTCGTTTCACTCTCTTGACCTGAATGCAAATCGAGGGGAGCCCAACAAAAGCTGGACCACAGGACATCAGGTATTAGCCCTTTGTATCTTGACTAGGCCAGATGCCAGGCAATCATCGGGAGTCTGTCGAGGAGGTTAAGGTAGAATGATGCTTCCCAGCTTTGCTAGACTGTCAAAGTCTATGCATATCGAGACCACTGTATACACTCCCAACACACTCAATATGGATACAAGAAGTCCAAAGAACGGATGAAGAAAATCTCCTGACCGCACCACCACTCAATGGCGCTCGGGACTCGCGAGCCACGCCTGGCTAGCGTAGTCCAGCGCAACCTCGGCACCAGTGACATGGGACGTCGACTCGAGGTCCCTCGGCTTAGATTCACCGTTGAAGTTGGTACCCCATGGGCTCTGGCGCGTACCCTACTTCTCAGCTTCGTCGGTAACAAATGGGATGTCAGACATACCTGGACAATGACCTCGGTCTCTACGTCCACCTGAATCTGATTCTTCGGAGCCGCGCTTCGAGAGCTCAGGCCGTACACTTGAACGTGCTGATTCTATATCAGATACATTGTCACGAGGACAGTAAGGAAAGCAACGACTGACGTTGGATCGCTCGCTGTCGCCAACGTACTGCTGCAGGAAGGTGATGCGGGAGTTGAGGCCGTACATCAGGCCCATGCCGTAAAACTTGGATTGTATGCCTTGGAGTGTCGCGCCGAAGAGGGAGTTGGGCTGGTTGACTAAGCATACATCAGTATCTCACGGCATACACTCCCGCTTGACTCACCAAACTCCGCCATGAAGACAATAGCGATGATGGTCGGCGGAAATTGAGACTCGAGGGCTATCCCAATGAGCCTTGTGATCGTCTGTCAAGCCGTGAGCAAGCAGATCTCGGATGACGACGTGCCCAACCTTGTCGGTGTGAGCCCAGCCGGTCTTCGAGCGGATGAGGCCATACATGATACAGCCTGTAATGAGGATGTCGGCGCTCATGATGGACGAGAGCCAGACTGAAGAGGACCATTCAGCTAACATATCTCATCTCCGGACACATGGACTGACTTAGCTCGGGCACTTTGACCTTAGCGGCCTCTATTTCGGAGTTCAGGCGGGCGAAGATGACCCGTACTGCCACAGCAGCGCCGAAGGAGGTGAGGATGAGGGCCTTAGACGAATGGCATCAGTCGTTTGTGACAAGTGAGCTGGACAAAGACTGACTCCGATGATAACCGGGATGACGATCTTGCGGCCGCAGAGGAGATAGGCGCGGTAGGCGAAGAAGGTCTGGATGAGACCGCTATTGATGGAGTCGAGGAGCGGGAACCAGGCAAGCTTCCTGGTGACCATGTCATCAGCCCAGACTTCAGTCACGAGCTGCTAGGTCGTTATGACTAGACGGGGAATCAGAGCGATGAGACACACCCCGTTTGAAAGAAGGGGCTGAAGAGTCCCTGCAGACAGGTCAGCGAAACCCCACGAAACGGACAGGAGCTCACAAAATTCTGGACGAAAAGATACTGGATGAAGTACTGAATACAGTCAGCCCGGGTGCGAACACTCTGCTCAAAGGAGAGTCCTTACCCAAATATATACGGTGATGGCCGCGTTCACGACCGAAGCAGCGATCACGACGATCCTGGTCCACGTCCGATCATTGCTTTGATACATGAAGTAGGTATAGACTGTTCGGCACCCTCAGTCAAGTTGCTGCTTCGGATGACCTTGAGCACTGACCCTGAACGGTCATGACTCCGGCCATGAAGGTGTCGACGACGACCTGGGAGAACATGCTTCCGAGCGAGAAGATCTGTTCCAAAGTCAGCCTGTGGATTTGTTGAGGTGTGATAAGCAGACAGACCTTGTTAGAAGCGATAGCAGCTGCCGCTTCTGCTTCGGTTGGGATGGGAGTCATGTCGGCACGGCGAAGGAGTTCGAGCATGAGTGAAGCCATGTCGAAACGTCAATCCCAGGAAGGATGACCAGCACAGAATGAGGACGTCACCTAAATCCGAAAAGCGAGAAGAGCGAAGAGCTTGGAAGCTGAGTGACGAGTCGTGCGAATGGAAGTATGCGTCACATCGCGGTGTACCAGGGCGCAGAAATCTGGAACCGACCAGACGAGTTTGAAATCTCAGCCAAAGGATGGTCCCTCTTGTCTCGCATTTCCTTGATGATGCGGGCTAAACTGGCGAAGGAATAGGGTTGGCTCAGCATGGTGTCGGCTCAGGCCCGATTTCATGATGTGCTATGACCACCAGGTCAGTCCGGAATGTTAAATCCCGCCCAAGGTCTTGATTGGATTTCAGGAACAGGTAACTTAGAATTTGGGAGTCAGGCCTCAGGTACCATCAATCTCTGTTTGCTTCCGGGAATTCAATTGGCTGGGATCAGGAGTGATCTCACTTTGGCTGGTCATCAGTCCAGAAAAAGCTGGGTGGGTTTCGCTTCAGGTTTTTTGACGATCATCCTGGATTTCGATTTGAACTTTGCGATATATGTATCATCTACTTAGCCCTTTTATAACACTGTCCGGGACGTATACCCCAGGTCGTCTAAAACATCTCGCAAAAGTTGCCGAAAGAACGGAACATACAGCTAATGAGCGATTGTTCAGCGAGATCGACCTGGCGAGGTCAGACCCACCAATATAGGAGTTTTATCATGCAGGGACTCTGCACTGACTTGGCTTAATTTCTCCCAGTCGTTCCGTTGAAGGACTGTGTCGTTCCGCTGAGCCCGTGTCTTATCAGCGAAACCCTTCCAAAAGGGCCATTGACGAACTACTGCGATATGCCGGTGTCCCAAGACCTCTGCCACTATTTGATAGTCTCGAAGGAATGCATTCGGCGGGAACAGCTGCCATTCAGCGTCGATGCATCTTTAACAACTCACCTCAATCAGTGTCGAGCCATCCGGCATCCACATCTCATGGGTGAGCCCGTTGCCATGGATGCCAATCATCACCTAGCAGCAAGTCAATGATGAGCAAAGGCTTGGGGATCTGTAAGAAATGCTGACCGAAGCATCGGCAACCACCTCGACCTGCTCATGGATCGGCATATCCTCCAGCTTCAGATGACGGATCTCGACGCCCGTCTCGGCTTGTGTATCTTCGTACATGTTCAGCAACTCCTCATGAGTTTCGTCAGGTAGCCGTCGTTCGGTCGCTTGTCGATCGATATACACGACCTTTCGCTTCGGGACCAAGTGAGCTTTGATATTCAGACTCTCCAACAATCTTTCTCTCGCGAGTGCGAGGCAGTGATGCGATCGAGCTGGGACATGTTCGAAGATGGGAAGAGCCATCTTGTTCCAGAGGCCAGCGTCGGGATTATGGAGATGTGAAGCCCATCGGTCCACAATGATGACTTCACCGATTAGCCTATTCCATGGAGATTCGTACCCACTTCGATCGAAATGTATCCATTGATCACCTCTCCCGACCATTCGCTGCCATATCTCCTTGTTGACGAGGTCTATCTGTGGTCAGTGGGAAGGCGCCGTGATGTGGACTTACTTCCAGAAAAGACGCCATTGATGACCATCACATTCATGCCCCATACGTCTTCGTAGCCCTTATATCCTCCCCAGGGGATCATGACCCTTTCTGGAAGAGAGCACTTTGTCTCGCTCGCTGCATCGGTACCGAGGGCGACGAGACCTCCGAGCATATCTTCGGCGGCGAAATGGTAGTAGTGCCATAGTCCATCCCACCCTTCGACTCCACCCAATCCTTCAGACGCCCCCTCATTCACCCAGACTATCGAGGTATCACGTCAGCCATTCAGGGCGAGGCAATCGCCATGCGACTCACGACTGGTCCCCTCCAGCCACACATCTGGGACTTGGCCCAATCCAGGCTCCAAGTGATGTATCATATTGGTCCGACCGCTCAGCATCTCATCTCTGGCGGGAAGCGAGTCGGGCGAAGGGTCGAATAGATCTACCACGGTCAGGCCAATAATCAAGCGAGTCGACTTACGGAAGGTATCATTTCTAAACCAGACATTCTCAAGGACGTAAAATCCGGGCAAGCCTCCGATCAGACGCGTTGAGCCCTCGACGAAGCTTTGTAGGTGACGAAGATACCAAAACCACAAAGCATGGCCGCCCAGCAGACAGCAGCAGACTCCGAATACTGACGATAGTCAGTCAGATGACATAAGCAGAAGGAAGCGAGCCACTCACGGACGAGAAGTCGGTGCTGATTGAGCTGTTTCCACATGGTGCCTTAGTCTCAGACTCGGTTGCTGGTGCATTCGCTCGTGCGTAGTGGTAGATGACGAGTGAAGCATGTGTCATACTCGCTTCATAGCAGACCAGAAATGCAAGGCGATTGAGGGGAGAAAATCGGGAAACCCACTGCGCAGGGGGAGCCCCTTGCTTGGCAGCCGGTACCTTTTCAAAAGAAAACCGTAAAACGCGGATTGATGGGGCAGCTGATGTCAGTCAACAAGCTTAACAAGGTTTGATTGATCCCCTTGATTGCCTCAAAGCATGATCTCGATCTGAAAGCCTTTGACTAGTCGCAGCTTTGTGGATTTGACTTTGTGCATGATGACATACCGTCTCTTGGCTATGAGCCGAGCATACCTGGCTATGCTTTAGCTGAGTCCCCACTTTAGTGCAAGGCCAGCTCGTGTGAGTTGCGAGATGACAAAGTCCGCATATCTGCCGGGACGACTTGTACAATAGTCTTTCTCTAGCTCATGTCGTCGCCCGACAGCTAGACGCCAAGAATACGCTCGTATCGATGCATCACGAAAAGAGCTTCCGCTCGACCCGTTCGAAGAGCGCCGGAATGAGCGTGCAGGCAAGTAGACCGATGCCACAATAAACTCCGACTTTTGTCAAGACTGCGAAGTAAAGCATCAGTCCCGCTTTGATTGACCGTCATGTGAGGCTCACCTTCTGCGTCATATTCTGCTCTCTCCACTGGATCTTGCCGCCGCCTCCGTCTGGGCGCTAGATATGAATCGTCTGCCTCCTTGACCTTCCTTTCGGCTGATGGCTTCCGCTGCTTCATTGCGTGACCATCAGTCACCGGCGGAATGAGAGCTGGAGGAGAGATTCTTCGGTCACGGCCAGGAGGGAGACTGGAGGAGGTTGACTCGATCTCAGGCGTGACGTCGGTCGAGACATCGGTTGTCTGAAGATCTATGAAAGACGGGATGGTCCGGAGTGGCGTCGGCGGGACTTGGGAGTAGGCACTAACTTACGGCTCAGCTCAATGTCACTTGAATTCGGAAAAGGTGGATATACGTCGCAGCGGTATAGTGCTTACGAGTCGGCAGCTCCACGTCGAAGACGCGGGAAGCTGCGCGGAAAATGGACGGCAGCACGGCCAGCAATGTAGCCTTCGCGAATAGTCGCCAAGCAAAAACGATACCGATGCCTGAAAGAAAAATGTAAGCTCGAAGCGGCAGGAATGCAGGACGGTGCTTACCCACAACAACTCGGACGACCGCCATTGTAGCGCCTACACTGTCATCATACCTCAACAGGTCGGGAGCCGGTAGGAGTTTCGATTGAGGCGTGGTACTCCGCCAGTGTCCAAGGTAGGAGCCGAGCAAGACGGAGAGTATTGCGATGGCGTCTTCAAAACAAGGGCAGTCGTCCACCGGTTCGGGATGGTAGTGCACCAGAGCGAGAGTGAGGGGAATAGCGATGATGGGAACTACAGATTGTTTCAGTCTGATCAGGTCGTACGTATCGTGAGGCGGCCTACCTGAAGCTGAGCTGGAGTCGACCCAAGCTTCCGATACGTCGCCGACGACCGCCCACAACGCCCAGCAGGCGACGCCCATGAGACTTCCACCGACGATATCCGCTGCGAAGAAGTCATCAGCCTCTGCTTATGCTTACCATCTCGTACTCCGTAGCTGACCTAAGGAATGCATGCCGCTATACAAGCGACCAAAAACAACGCTCGCAGCGTAAATTGCTAAGACTGCCGGCTGTTAGCTATTAGTCCTGCTCGGTCACGGAGACACTCACAACCCCATCCAAGCAGGAGGCCATTTGTCCCAACGCGATCCCGCACTTCAAAGAGCCACTCGCCGAGGAAGAGTGCCATGCTGACCGAGTTGGTGGAGTGAGATGAAGGGAAGCCTAGGTCTCGTCATTCCAGCCGAAGCAATTTTCGTGACCTAAACCTACCATACTCATGATGATGAGTGCTCATAGCTAATGCATGTGATCAGCTCGATCCATAGCAGATTTGAGGGTATCTTTACTGAGTCGCACCATTGGAGGACTGTACGGCCGGGGTGTGCAAACGAGGTCCTTCACGAAAGATGACGAGTAGATACCCAGTCCTACCACGTAAAGCAGCCTGAGGAATTATCAAGCGCTGACTACTCACTTGACAAGCTAGCTCACCCTCGACCTTTCAACGGATAGCCGAAAAAGAAGAACAGCGGTAAGAAAGTCATGAAGAAGGTATGCGCTACATTCCTCGCTATCAGCTCCAACGGAAACCCAAAATGTGAGACCCTCACTCCCAAATACAGCCGTCCAGTAGAAGTAAAGATCTCCCAATTCCGTCCGTATCCGTCCCTGCCACTCTGCCATCCACACCTTCTCGGACCTCAGCCGTCCAACGAGATACCGCCTCAACCAAGCTCGCCAACTGGGGAGGATTCGGTCGTACACCTCGTCAGGCTGACAGCCGGGCTCCCACTCTGTCCGAAGGCGAGAATCGGGAGTGGGTGAGTGTTGGAATATAGCTGATTCGGAGGGAACATCTAGGCTGATCATTTTCGGCATGATGAAGGAAAGTGCTGGGGGCGCAAAGCTACCCCTTTTTGATGCTAACAGGTGGAAGAAACGAAATACAGTGCGATGACGGTGAGGAGCTCGAAGCCTATCTACGGTCGCAATGTTGTGTTGATGATCAGGATGAGAAGCAATCTCTCTCGAGTTGTTTCAACTGTTGAAAGGCGTGTAAATTACACCGCCTATCTAGCTAGCTTACAGGCCTAGTTGGCAGCTTCCCGGACATTCATACATGCATCAAACATACACAAAGGCTGAAAATCCAAAATCAACGGGAAGCAGAAAGGCACATGCAGTCGGCGAGCCTATGATGAACTTAACCTCCACGTTTCGGGTCCAATGTCTCTGCGCCTCACCATCACAAAGGGAGCTTTGATTTCACCTTGTCTTCGACTAGCCGTGACAAGAGGATAGGCTATCAGATCTCGCTGAAGACAGCACTTTTGCCCAGGCTGCAAGCTTGTACCCGCTCGCCATGTCGCAATCATATGCCTCCATCAAAGTAAGCTTCACCACTCGCAGCTGAACATCCCATCACTATCAAGCATATCTGAGCTGAAGATCCGTCTCCTCAGTCCTTGCATTCATCACTTCCCGCCTTCTCGCCATCCATCCCACCTTCAGCCTTACCACCCATAGCCCTCATCACCCTCACCGCCTTCTTCGTTCTCACTTTCACCTTCACGACGTAAGTGAGACTCCTTCCTTTTCTGCCCTATGCTCGGGCCCATCTTCATGGCCGGTCCTCGATTCGAACGGCGACCTGCTGAGATGGACTTCCCAGACTACCGAAATCTCGAAATCCTATCCCTGAACTCAGTGTCGGCCTCCTTGCGTCGATCCTCGCTGGCGGAGGGGTAGTAGCGCTATTCTGCACTGTTGGCGTGTATGTCTGAGACGCAGGCTGGGTGACATGCTCGGGAGATGCTAGTGGAAGGGATAAGATGTCGATGTCCAGCCTGTAAGATACCTGCATCAACTTGAATGAACTTTATCCCTTCAGCTGGCTTCTATGCTAAACGGGGAGCTGCTAATCGGGGAGCTGCGATGAAGCTTGATTAATTGCCCAACTTCCACGTTACAGCATGCGCAGGGTTGCTATGCCTGTACATCCTGTTCACTTACCTGGAAATAGAGGACAGCGGGGGCGTTCCACCGCATCAAGGACGTCGTGTCAAGCTTTCTGACACTGTATCACTGCTGCGATGGGGACCACCGGAGGCTTGCTCCCTTGTCTTCTACCGAACATAGGAAGAAGCGCTTTCCACGCGTTTCATCTTTCTCAGCTCAGCGCTCTTCGAACGCCAGGAAGGGAGAAGGATTTTCTGTTCTCTTTATCCCATACTGCACCCGTCTATTTCTATCGCTGACCGAGCTACAACCCAATCGACATGTCCACTTCACGCAGCACAGGCCATACGTTCGCCATCGACCCAGCCCTCGGCTCATATGCCAAGAGGTATCTCGAGAAAGAAGAGGTCTGTCGAAATGCAGGCAGGACACTCTGCTCCTGTAACAATTCGTTCAAGCAGACTTATCATTATCGCGCCGACAACTGCTCGATCTCGGAATTCCGAAAGACAATACAGTGCCTTAAATGGAGTGATCTGAGACTACCGAAAGGCGGACGCAAACTGGTCAACGCTCGCATCCTCGTTGCATCCCAAAATGGCTCGATTCGAGCTGGAGCTCGATCACCACAGACGCATGCGTGCCTTGTGTGATTCGGTTCCACTGAATCTTGCATCGTCCAACGCGGCGGCGACTTGCAGAGCGGATTGCAGGAAGGCGATCGCTTCGGTGAATGGCTTGATACAGACCAGCGCAAGAGGACACAGCAACTTCACAGAGACCAGTGAGAAAATCCCGCCTTCCAAGACTTGTCAACGGGGTCTTCCCGATACCACCGAAGCGACTCCTACCGCTGGGCTGGGTGATGTTTTGGCTTTTGGCCTCGAGAGACTGCCAGTGGCCTCGAAGCGTACTGAGGAAGACATCACTAGGGAGAAACGACAGTTACAATCAGATCACTGATTCGGAAAGCGGATCGATCACCGACGACGAGGACGACAAACCAGGAGGGGTCCCTCTTCCTGAAGGTATCGGATGGACGACAATAGCTGTGAGCAGCTCTCAGATAGCGAGGAGTCGGATCACAGCGACACTTGAGTGTTACGAGAATGTCCCTCTACTGAAGACCGCTCTCATGCACGTTGGCCGAGAGACCAACTGCGCCCCGATTCTATCTTATACGCTCTACGCCTGTTATAATCTTGTCTCGGGCCACATTCAGATAAGCTGCTCATGCATGATCTCGGGGAGGACTCGGCCGATATAGATACCTTGAATATGATTCCTTTTGTCTACCTATTTTCGAGCGGGGCGCGTCAAGTGGTCTGTCCTGACTCTGATGTCCGTACAGCTTCGAAAAGGCAAGGTGAAACGGCTATGATATCATGGTGTATCCCGAGGCAGGCGATACGCGAAGTGACACGCTCAACCCCTTGATGTCCAGAAACGCATCGCCCAAATTTCGCCCTGAGCGCTGCGGAGCAATCTGATGCCCGGGGTCCCCGGCTGTCCCGTAAACCGTCCCGGATCTACCAATTCTATACGGTCTCTTGGTACCGAAAACGAGCTTTTCAGACTTTAATACCTTTGGTTTCCTCGTGAGCACATCGAATCGAGCGTCATGCTCGTCCATGCCACGAGCCGTCACGGCGAATCAGCCATAAAACTCCGCTATGCCCTGATCGTGTGCTCACCATCTACGCTAACCCGCGAGCATGCACGCTGAGCATACTTCAGAGCTTTCACATCCTCATATGGGCCGCCACGATGACCGCCGCCGGCATCGAGTATGGCACATTCATCCTGATCATCATCCAAGCCGCTGTTGGAGTCGCTCTGGTCATCTATATCCCCGGGGCGATCGCCCTCACTTCCGCGACGGTCGAAGTCTCGGTTCGATCAGGCTGGAGGCGAGGTCGCGTACTTGGTCGTCCAACAAGCGCTATCATCAGGTGAGCCTTGCGCTACGTCATTCTTCCTGAACCGTCTGGCCGCTAGCTGATGGGAGCCGCTGGGGAAATTCTAGCGATCCTCGCCGGCCAATGCGCCACCACGGAATATCTGACCGATGGCCAGCGATATAGCGGAAGACCCTCATGGTGTTCGACCGAACCCTTACTGGCGATCCCATGTTTCATGGAATTCGCCCTCCTCTGCGGCTGGATGATATGGATCATCGTCGTCGTCTATCGAGCCCCCGACCTAGGTCCCGACGAGGCTTTCCAGGTCTCGGTGCATCGACTGTTGAGGGGAAGGACCGGCAGGGAGGATACGGAGGTGGATCTGATGGAAGGGAGGGGGATGATCGACCGGTTCGAAGCCAGACAAGGGAGAGTGAACACGCAGGAAATGTCGGGGATACCTCTAATGGGCGGACCATCAGTTCAACGGGGACCGATAGGGCAGGACAAGTCGGTGATGCCCCTGATGGGCGGGATGACGGAGTCGGGAGGGGTGAGGGGCCAGGAGATAGCCATGGCGAAGACTGGTTCTTACGCTGCGCTGTCTACGTGGAGAGAGGATGCCGTGCCTCCACCACCTTATGTATCCGCGGGAGAGGTATGATGAGTGATCATGATGAGATACCTAGGAATACCTGGACAATACATTTCATGCGCTATGACAGATAGAGCGTTGAGCATTGCTCGCCTTCTCAATCAGCAAGGACAACCCAGATTTCCTCGAGGGTGCCACTACCGGCGTATTGGTAGTATTTCCCAAGTCTCGCTCTCGTCCGCACTTTGTCGCAACTCTCAATCATCCCTCTCATCTCGCGGGCTTGAAAATCTCGCTTAGATCAACATCCTTCACGTACTGCATACGACTGGTGAGTTGTCATCCCGGTTGGATCGTTCTCAGCTTTGTACGCGATAGATGATAGAGCTGACTGAAGTCCCGCGTTCCTTGCCACTCCTCGTATTTCACCAAATCCCGATAACTCTCTCCCCCGTCTCATAGGCACGACCATTTGATATACCTTCATCATGGCTTTGAAACGGATCAACAAGGTGAGTTATTGCTGTGTGACCTCAGCCTGTACTGGACGTCCGAATTTGGACAAGGCTCACGCGACTCAATCCGCCAGGAACTCATCGACCTAGGACGTGATCCTCCATCCTCCTGCTCGGCTGGACCAATCGGAGATAACCTCTTCCAATGGCAAGCTACCATCATGGGACCTGTGAGTGGTACCTCCATTCTCGACAGACCTGACAGACCTACGACATCCATGTCATGGTTTCCCGCTGATGCTTCTATTCTGGCAGAGTGATTCGCCGTACTCGGGTGGTGTCTTCTTCCTGTACGTCCTTTTCCTCGCCGTCGAGCATGTTCTGATTGATTACATAGCTCTCTTACCTTCCCCACCGGTATGTCTGGCCCAGCAATCCGACTGCATCACTTGACCAAACCCCAGACTACCCCTTCAAACCCCCGAAAGTCTCCTTCACCACCAAGATCTACCACCCAAACATCAACGCCAACGGATCCATCTGTCTCGATATCCTGAGAGACCAATGGAGTCCCGCCCTGACCATCTCAAAGGGTAAGCTGAGCGTTCATTTCGCCTCGGAGCCGTTTGACGAAGGTGCAGTCCTGCTATCCATCTGCTCGATGCTCACCGATCCCAACCCGGATGACCCACTCGTTCCCGAGATCGCCCACGTAAGCATACCCATCATCCAGGAGTCACTCTTTGATGACCGTACAGACATACAAGACTGACCGGCCGCGTTACGAAGCGACTGCGCGGGAGTGGACGAGGAAGTGAGTCGTGGCGATTTAAAAATGACGGATGCGAGCTGATGGTCCGCAGATATGCGACGTAGTTCGGTCTTCTAGCTCTCCGACTCCCTATACAGTATCCTATGTCTACACATCATGCCATGGTTCAGTCTCAATATACCGCTGCCGAAACTATTCGCAAAAAAGGCCGCCTCTTCAACAACTGCATTGACGACTAGCACTCACACTCCGCTTTCTGCGAGGTCTCTGATGCTGTGTTTGGTGAGCTACCTGTCGCTCGGCATCTTGGAAGGACACCGTAATGATACCGTCTTCTGCGCTAGGCTGTAGGATCTCATCACAGGATGCGTGTCACACCGCTTAAGAAAGTCTCATCCTGTTCATGAGACTCAGCGGCTGTGTCGGCCTTTTCAGTACTGCATCCTTCGGAGCGAGTTAGAAATCGGACTGAGACTGATTATACAGCTATTGCCCGCGGTCTGATGAAGATAGATCAAGGCATGAGAGTCTCTCCTGACCATGGTACAATCTCTGAACTGTATGGCGCAAGAATGCATATGCTGAATTGTCTAAAGTGATGATCCTCCCTCACACCTCACATCGCCATATGTAGCATTCACCGGCAGCTCTGGTGTGTTGGCTCCCGAACGATCGTACCGTCTGTCCGAAGGTGCGGGTGAATTCCCCTTCGATCGGTTGTCGTACAACCGGGCGGTCAGGTCTGGCGAGCTCGCTCCTGATCGGTCAGAGTAATGTCGGACCACAGAGGGCGGGACGGGTGAGAGGTGGTTTTCCGAGATCTCGTGGTGCGAGAGTAGAGGTGCGCCCTTTGGCGAGGAGTTTTTCGATGCGTAAGGAGGAAGTGAGACGGCTTCGGGAGTGGACGCTTGGAATCGCTGGTATGATGCGAATGCGTTGACCATCCCCATCTCTGATTCCGCCTCATGTGCGTCGAATGCACCATGTGCTGTGGGCTGGTATGCCATTGCGTCGGCGCTTCCCATCTCACCGGAGATGAGTCGGTGTGCTGGGACTTTGTATGCCTCCTTGGGTGTCATTCCTGGTGCGTTTCGTGCGAATCGAACGAGCATCACCAACCATACGATGAGGAGGATGGCGTCGATCAAAGAAAGAGCGGCGACGGCGGAGAGGACGTCGCACGCAGCGAGGTGATATTGGTAGACTACGCCATAGTTGTTGATGATCTCGCCACACGCCGAAGAGGTAATCCGGATGAGGATGGCGAGGATCGCACTAGCTAACCAAGCGGCGAGTTGGACGACGACGTAAGCGACTTCACCGCCGGCGGAATCGAATGTTGAGGGAGAGTCGCGGAGGGAGAGGACGATGGTGGCGGGTAGGTAAATTTGGAGGGCGAGGCCGGAGGCGCAGTGCGTGATTAGGAGAGTGAGGTTGCCGGTTAGGGCGAGGGAGACGGGGAAGATGACGAGCCAGAGGAGGATGTGGACGGTCTGGGCACGTCGTCAGCTAGGTCCTGGTTGGGTCGGGGAGGGAAGGACATACGATGAGGACATAGCGAAGCATCACTGCTCCTGATGTTCGATCCGATGAAGACATGTTGGCGATCATATTTAATTTATTGTGTCTAGATTGACTTGTTGATTGCTGGGATCGCTGGGACGAAATGTCGGATCGGATCAGCAGATTCTCAATTGTGTTATATCCATGCATGTTAGCACAGCACGTCTACAGCTCCAACATGACGAAACGTCATGTACGGGAAAACGGCCTCTCGACGGTGAGAGCGGTGCTGCATGGCTATGCCGGCGATAAGGGCGATACGCGCGGAATTATTATTTACACGTGACGGCTCCCACCCAGGATCAGATCGGTTTGAGGGATGCGTTTGGCGAAGTAGAATCAGGCGTTCTGTTATGTATCCTCTAGAGCACCAGGGAGTGATGCAGATAGTGCTCAGAGAAGCTTGGTGAGGCTCAGATTATAGTGTGCATCGCCAACTGCTTTTTCATCTTCTCTTCATTCTCTTTTCTGCTTCCTTCCCATCCTCTCCCTCACGCTTTGACGCTAAAGTCATAATGTCGCCCCCATTCAGGGTGGTTGATCGCTAGTGGAGCACGTATACCTTCCTATAAGGGGGGGGGGGGGGAAGAGGGAGAAAGTCACGATGGGAGGGGGAAAGCGAAAAGGTACCACATTACGAAACTCCGGCCGTTCGAAACCGCCGGTGTTTGGGGGATGACGCGGGTTCCGCTGCGGAATGCACTCAGGTGACAGGACTATACTTTGATGCTGTTCTGGTCGACCTTTGCAACCAGCGAACCCTTTGAAAGGCTACAGCTTAGTACTTCGGTAAACAACGTAAGATGACCAACTGACCGACTGGTTAATAAGCTCCTCCAGCAGGTATGTGAAAGGTCCATCTCGCTGCTTCACCATCCTATCCCCGTTTATCCACGACATACCGCATTCCTGTACCGCTGTGACCCGTTACTACGTGCTGATCTTGACAGACTTGTCACGCTATCTCATGTTCATCCGCACTCGACCGACATCATCTCATCCTGCCGCCCAAAGTCCAACCACCCATGACCGCAGCTCAGCGTCGCGCATCGAGGGGTATCACCATCCAGAGTATCATCGCCAACGCTCGTATCGCGGTCCCTCCTCCACCATTCGGCTATCTGTGTGGCGACTGAGAGAACTCACAGAGGTGTCACGAGTGTCTTCGATGACTAAGTCGCTGAGTCGCTGAGTGCCCTGGTGGGAGTATCTCGGTAGGAGGTCATGAGGTCAAGACGTTTGCGGACTGGACCCGGCTGAAACTCGACTTCCCGACCCAAGGGCATATCCAAGCTTTCCTCACATTCTACGTCAGTGGCGCTCGAGGCAAACTCGATAACAAGATCCGAAAGAGTACACTTCGCGCCTTCTTCATCACTTTCTGCGCCGCCTGGAGACGAGCGACATGGAAGACTGCGCCTGAGGAAGCGCGTATTCTCGGTCTAGACTGCGTGCAGCACCTCGGGCGTGAGTTCGGCCTCAAGCGGTCTCCGAGGACGAAAGCCGAACTCAGTGTGGAATCGATTGGGGCGTGAATGCACGAGACGTGGGCGGAAGATGTGACGTTGTGTCTTCGTGAGCGATTGGCGATCATTACCTTCATCGCTATCTCCGTTCAAACCGCGTCAAGACCATATCTCAATATCAGCATCTGCACACTCAGGGGCGATTTGCGCAAGACCGGAGCGCTCCATGGCGAGTTTGACATCTGGATCCGGCGATCTGCCGTAGCGGGACAGCCAAACGAGCTACTCGGGTTCTTCGTTCCTCGCTGGGGCAAGACGAAGCGCAACTGGAATCAACCCCTGCCTCTGCCACCTGGACCGACCTGGGCGTCTTCCAGCATCATCATGGTTCTCATCTGTCTCTGCGTGGCCGGTGGTCTCGAATGGTCAGCCTTCTGAACGGTTCTTTGACCCGGCGAGCCTTCCGGATAGCACTCCTCAGCGATTCATGATACCCGAGGCATGGTGAGCGATAAGCATCTCAGATCTCCTCATTCTGTTCGGCAGTCAACTTCCTTGGCGCGTTGACTGTCCTCGATTTCTCGCGCAGTGAATTATTGTCGTGGACGTTCTGCATGATTTTGGTCAAATCGAACAGCCTGGAGAATGTCAGCATGGGGTTCAGATCGAATCGACTCACGTGCGGCTTCCGAGATACACCGAGGTGACGTGGAGCCTGGCTTGTGGCCCAGTAGATTCTGGATCTACAGCATGCTCCTGTAGCGTATCAGCGAATGTAGTGAAGCAAGACGCTTGACTGACCGCCCGCCTGCTCCAATTTCTTCGCCACCATGTGCCGGAATGCATAGGCAGTCGCCGGAACCTCGAATTTGAGCAGCACGGAGACATCGGACAGGCGGATGGTGATCCATGTGCTCTTGATCGGTTTGCCGCTCTTGTGCTCGAAAACTTGTCGATTCTGCCCGGTGCTACGTCAGATGCCTGCAGGGATGATTATTTGTGCTAGCAACCCGATGTCGTCCATGTTGTCGACCCGATATGGCTAGGCGCACAGACGCTGATGGCGATGGAGCTTGGGTGGGCTGGCGAGTGAGTCTTGCTTTGCCTGTAATACCAGACGGCTGATAGGTGCAGAAAATGGGTTGGCGAAGACGGCCCAGCGCTTGGAGTCGGAATCATCGGCGCTGTGGTGGCTAGCTGTCCTTGACAGCTTGTGCAGATCGCTGATGAGGGATAGGAACCTGGCGACCTACGTCACTCTCTTTGGGATGAGCTGGTTGGAACCGATCATATGGAGGTTCCAATCCTGGCTGTACTCCAAGTACGTTTCCTCGTCAATGTTGCGTTTCCGTTGGAGAATGCTACCTCGCTTCGTCCGCTGAAAACGCCTTTCGCAGAACTCTCCTCACCCTATGCCGTTCTCCGTCCACCCGCAACATGCTTCGAGGCCAATCCTGGGGTCAAGTACGCCTCTGGCCCCGTGGCGTCGACTTGTTACACTTCAGTCCTTCTAAGCGATGTCTTGCCACGCGAGCGTCTTGGGGCGTTGGCGATGCTCCTCCACAGAACCTGGCCAACGAGACGAAACCTCTCCCATTGGGTGAACACCATACTGGCAGGAAGGTCAGCATGTCATTGACCCCGCCTGCGACCCCGCTAGTGCTGCCGATTGATGGCACCGCGCCGAGTGCGCAACCGATCGGGCTGCCGGAGAGGGCAGTAGTGCTCTACGTCGGCCGAATGTCAATGCTTCCCGCTCTGCCGCAACGGTATCATTACTAAAGCTGGACCTAGATCATGGGAGAAAACCTGCAGCTTCTCCTGCAAGCCTACTTTCACCTGCCCACACCCCGACCCAAACTGGTGTTCGTCGGCGACGGACCCGCGCGGGTCGAGCTCGAGTCGACCTGTAATTCCAAGGGGTACGACGCGACGTTCATGGGACATCGAAGCGGAGAAGAATTGGCGAGATGTTATGCCAGTGCCGACGTCTTTGCGTTTCCTAGTTTCACTGAAGTGAGCCGACCTTACAAATCGGTGAGCGCGCCGATCTCGACTCGGCAGACGTTCGGGCAGGTCGTGCTTGAAGCGATGGCCTCCGGATTGGTAAGCAGTCGCCATAGTGGGGAAAACCCGAGACTGACTTCACACAGCTCGTCGTCGGCTTAGACGCAGAGGGAACCCGCGACCTCGTCTCAGATACCTACAGTGGCCTGCTTCTTCGCCTTTCTCCACCATGCACAAACTGGGCAAATACTCTGAAATCGCCTGCCTCCCCAGCTTTCTTATCCGCGTCGAGGTCATATGCCGACCTCCTACGACAAGCCGCCGGCGATCATCATCGCCGGATAGAGATGGGGCGAATCGTTGCGAGTGAAGGCGTGAGGGGATATACATGGTGGGACGCGATGGAGGTACGTCCTTGCTCATTCATCTCGCTTCTGCTGATCGGAGGACTGCATTCAGAGCTGTGTAGATGGATACCGAGAAAGCCTGCGAATAGCGAGAGACAAGCGGAAAGCCAGGACTCTCGCAACTCCGCAAAAACACGAGCTGGACCATGATGCCTCGAGTCCGAGGCGGATATCGCGAATCAACCGGGTGGTTTCGAGAGGATTGGCAAAGAGGGGTGATACTGGGGATAGTCTTTGGCATCTCAGTATGTCCGATCTTCATTGTCAGTCAGGGCAAGAGCTGATATAGCGCAGAGACGGTATTGAAAATCGCCGTCGCGATATATCTCTTCTGGGCAATCTACTCGCTCCACCACGCGACCCAGTTGAGCAATTTAGGAGAATGGGCAACGTTGACGACGTAGATTCGAATAGAGGGTTGTATGGGTCATTGCCAGGAGGTCATGTACCATCATCTTTAGCGTTTCGGAATTGAAAGGCAGAGATCTGCTGACAAGAACACGGACTAAGATAGCGGGATGTTCATGAAGAGGCTGAAAGTACTGATGTCTGACAATCTGCTGACGCATTTCACCTGACTTGCGCGCTGTCACTCCGCGACGGTTGAGTAGCTAGGTAGATAGATTGGGACCGCGCCGCTTCCACCTCGATCATCCATATGAGGTCACCTTGACTGCCGGCAGACGTAGACAATTGGGTTCATCAATTGCCAGCTATTTGCACGTTTGGCCGGTCTTTCATCCTTCCTTCCTTCCTTCCTTCCTTCCTCGTTTCTCTCGCTTTCGAAATAGTCTCCTCCGCTGACTTCGTCCCCTCGATCCAGTTTTCAAGAACATCTCAAGCGCCTCCTTCGGCCTATCAGTCGGGACCAAATGTCCCGCCCCAAACACCTTCAACAGCTACCAACCACCCATCAGCTCCCTCCACCGAGGCGATGCAGGACCAATCTCACGGTGAGGTTCTCGTACTCCTTGCAAATCCCGGCGACCTTCCCGTCGACCATCCAGTCCTCGGTCGGCGCGGCGAGGTACCCTTCTTGCCCGGTCCATCTCATCGCGGCCATCCATTTGGATTGCCGAAGTGGTCGCATGCCGCGTCGAGGGTGCCGACGTATTACGGGTTCGCTCATTAGCCTCAGTCGTACCTTTGCGATACAAGAGTAGAAAGAGAGTTAAGGGGACGAGATCATGCAGATGAGGTGGAGATGAGAGGTAGTAGGCGATAAAGGACCCCCGCACGGACTCACGTTTAGCACCTTGACCCCCCTTTCGAGCAAGTTGGCCACATAGAACCAAGTCTGATGCGTGAGATCGTGAGCGGCGGTGAACGATCTCGCCACGTCTCTCCCGGTCTCAACCCATGTTCCCTGATGTTTGTCGACGCCAAGCAGCGCTTGCACATCGGGCAGGTTCAGATATTGCGACACTTTGATTCTGGTAGGAGGAAAATCCGTGAGCTCGCCATGCAGAGGTGGGGAAATCTCACGTTTCGGGCATGCAGAGATATGCGTGGTATTGCTCCATGGTGCAAGTCTGATTAACGTTATATCTGACATCAGACGTATCAGCGAGGTGGTTGACACAGAGGAGCAGCCAGAGGAGCACCGGACTCAACTCACCGGTCGACACCAGCATTGAGCGCCGCATACCCCCAAACCGGATCGTCTCAGTACTGAAGGGCCATATCGCACGCCGTATAATCAGAGGTATTATCGATGCGATCGCGCTGCATCATCTTCTTACACTTGGGGATCTACTCATCAGTTCGGTTGACAGTCATCGCACATACGATCTCAGCCATCTAGACGCAGTTTGCGATAGAGTGTACAGTCCGACCAAGGTCCATGCTCTCGGTGCACATCTGCCCGAATCAGTATCAGCTGGCTGGCCATCCCAAACGATGTCTGCAGGGACGTACGAAGTCATAGATCGACTCGATCATGGCGACTATCGCACTCATCAGGATTGATGATAATGGCAGGAGAGATTCGTGCGTACACAAGCTCGTCCTGCCATTCCCAATCATCACGCTCTTCAAATTGATCGGTTCCCTCCCCTCCTTGACCAGCTGGGTGTTCTGGTCATACACCGCGCTCGCGAATAGGGGCGGGTAGCGTCCGCCGTATGATTCGCCGGTCATGTGGAATGCTCGGCCCTTGTATTCTGAAAAGGTCTCGAAAAACTGTGAAGCCTCACATCAACACGGCGTCTCCATGAATGCAGACGGATAGATGAGGCTAAGTGGGGGGACATACGATATCCACGAAAGCGGCCACGTCAATCGCGGCGAGCTCGGTCGTGCTGACCGTCTGACCCTTCTCGGCGTGGCTGAACCCCACTCCGATAGGCTGGTCGAGGAAGAAGATGTTCGCCTAAACACCGCACCAAGTCAGCTCCTATCCCTCACACTTGACAGCTTGACCAGGAGAATGAAAAGATAACACGAAGATACGTACATGTTCGTTCCAAGCGTAAGGATTTAGGACGGCCTCGCTCTCCAATCACGGCATATCAATTGTCACCGAACTACCAGCCATCGAGCAGATCAAGCTTAAAAGTGGATTCCAGAAAGTGGGGAAATACTACCGAAAGCTTCGCCGCTCTCATCTCCGCTCTGAGATTCACAAAGTGAATGCTCGGGCAGACGACCCATACTCCGAGAGCGATTCGGACGATGCGGAAGACGAAAAAGGAGTAGATGAGACGGGCGACTTCCTCGGTGGTGAAGTGGCAGAGTGGGATGTGGTCGAGGCGCAGCATATGAGCTCGAAGCGAGGAATCTGCCACTGACGAACGCTGTCCACGTTGGAGGTCCCCATACACGATCGTCGTCTGGCCATCGAGGCTACCTATGAGGAGGATTTTCTCAACCAGGGGGAGTCAGAGACACTCATCAACGACAACGAAGACCTCGACGATACACCTGAAATCGAAATGCTGCCAGATCTCAGAGCGAACGCCAACTCTGCCGAACCGCACTCGGAAGCCGCCACAAACAACGCTGGGTCGACAGAAACCGAGGACACAAGTGCGGATTCCATGGAGGCCGATTTCAGCCCACTCGCCCTCGCAGTTCGCGAACTCTTCTCCTCAGATACCGGTGATCGTTTCCGTGCGTTCGAAATATGCCTGGACGTGCCCCTAGAAGACCATCTCTTGTTTGGATATCGAAACGGTCACGCACCTGTCAACGGTCGCTGCAACTTCTGCCACCATGGAATGATCTAGCTCATTCCCGAAACCCCCAAGACCGTCAAGGGATGTGGAGAACGACAGCGCCTCACGAGGGTCCACGTCAGGGAATGTGCCGCTGAGAAAGCCAAAGACGCCATCGCCTGCGAGCTTCATACGCGTTATCCATCGACAATATCCTTCAACCCCATCATGAAGGGTGGAGGCAAGCTGGGGGCAAGCGTTTCTGTCCTGGGTTGCATCAAGAATATGACCAACAAGATATCGTCGACGGACAAGAGCAAGCCGTATCGGTGCTGTAAGGCGTGCGGACCCAAGTCGGGGATATTGAGGACAACGGAGATTCTACTGGAGCATCTGCTCCTCGTTCACGGAATACACCTCCCGCCGGACAAACACCCGCCTTCGGCCAAGGTAGCCATTGCGACAGGCGAGTGGACGGTGGAAACCGCACATTTCCCTGACCCAGTATACTTCTACGATGCGGGATACATGGCGGATCCGGTCTGATCGAGTGGGAGGCCGAAAAACTGGTACGAGAGCGTATTACCATCCTTGGCAAAGACGTCACAGCCTACGGAACTCGTAACGACGTCATAGTCCCGGAGGGCGTTCTCACGGATGACCGGAATGGTCTCGATTCAGATACGAAATCCAGCCTGATAACCGGGTGCATAGGAGCGGTCGACCGCGAAGGTCTTTGCGTACTCCGCGTACGCGACCCATCCCTCTGCTCTTCCAGCAACGGGAAGCCGTTCAACAACTACGGCGAACACCTGTTCTATCATTAGAGCAGTTGTTTGCGTTCGCACTGAAGGCGATCATGTGGATCCAGGAGATCAGTCGGACGTGTCGCAAGTTGCCAGAACGTCGCACTTTCCTCTGGGAAAAAAAAGACGCATCATCTGCCCGGACGTGGTCTGTCGCAGCAACGGACGCTGGTTCGATTGCGGATATGAATGGCTCCAGCATCTCGTTGCTGTCCATCATTTTCACTTCATGGGACTCTCACCGGAAAATTCCCTGAGACCCACTCGACTCGAGGATCATGTTTTCACGAGCCTCAACGAGCTAGACGAATGGACCGAGGGAGGGGGTGCCATCAGAGGCTGGAAGAGGAAGAGCATGGATGATAAGGGGAGCGAGGAGGAAGAGTCTGAGGGGGATGAGGAGATGGACTATGTTGGACGGCAGAGCGAGGCTGAGACTCATGCATGCGAAGCGAGGCTATGGAAGACGTACAAGGAGGGAGTACAGTGAGCGACCATACTCATGCATATGTGTGGAGGCAATTCGATCGTCCGTAGACATTTCATGCGCCACAAGAATCGTGCCACTGCGCTTCCCGAATGTCAGGGTGCTACGCCGACCAGTGATAAGGCCCGACGTCCAACTCCTACGACTGGCGATCGTGGCCGAAGGTGGCGATTGATAGGAAAAGAGGGTCCAGCGTCAAAGGTACTGTCGGGGACGTATGAGAACGTAGCCGAACTAGGCACTGGTCGGGTAGCGCTATCGATGCAAAGACTAAGACAAGGGGGTATACTACGAAATGACTTCAATGACTTCAAGACTTCAATGACTTCAATCCCGAATCGCTGAGGCTATCCCTCAGCGATGTATAGTACCTATATACTTCCATAGCTTTGTGTTCCGTGTCTCGTCTTCCAAACATCACGTCTCGATCTCTGCAGTGGCGCAAAAGGTGAATCTCGGCAATCTTGGGGTTCGGAACGCAATGAGGCCGAAAGAACGCGCGTTGCCGTTTTTGGGCGTCCTGTGATGTGCGACTCTCGGCGATAGTTGGCGAAAAAGTGGTTTTGCCGTCGTTGTTCGATATGCGATCGTGACACCGAAGCGCGTTCCTAAGACCACCACACTCCGTGCGCGTCCCGGAGGTCTTTGAGGTTTCCGCCGTTATCGTAATTCCAGCCCTCACAGGATCGAATCACTTCGAGGACATCCCACAGAGCTCAAGGAATCCATGCATGGAGCTAACTTCGTGTGCAAAGACCTCTCAAAACGCGCACCAAACACTCTGGCCAGAGCCCAAAAACGCCAGCCAAAAACTTTCCCCTCCCTCAAGACATTCTCCAAAATCGTTGAGAAAGATTTTGGCTGGCGTTTTGAGACACAGGTCAAATATTTGTTGCGTTTTTTGGGGCCGAGTAAATGATGCTGATATATCTTGTCTCGGTCTGTCAGTGATAAAGCGGTCTTACAAGTCCACGAGGCTCCAGAGACCACCTTGACGACATCCATCCTGTGTATCTACTTCTTCTGCCGATGTAAAACAGCCGTACGGATTATGTGAAGCATTTGCTTGATCCGATTAAGCTCATGTTGATACCTGCGGAACAGATTCCACCGTAGCAAATCTCTCTCCTCCGGTTTCAGTCTCTGTGACTCCGCCCCCGTCATCCTCCAAGACACGACCCCTCTTCTACCGCCTTTGGGTTCTTATCGGCCGTAAAAATGATTAAAGCGGTCGTGAACGAGCACGAAAGATGGTCGTTTTGAAGCAGTACTGGATCGCCGAACTCCTGGGGCAGGTCAGATTCGTCATCGGGCTTAAGTTCATTCCTACCTTGTCCAGTACGGCGATCCTCAGCTCCGGCCACCTGGACGAATCCGTCCCCCAATCACTGGCGGATCTTGTGGAGATAGCGGCCTTGAATCACTGCATCGAATCACCCCATAAATCCCGTTGAATGACTCACATCCAGCATCATCGGGAGTCAATTCCTTCGTGCCGGAAGTACCGTAAATCCAGACCTGGACGTGACTCGCTTCGATATGGATGGTGACCGCCATCACGTGGCCGGCGGTGTGCACGTATCCGACAATCAGTTGAGGTCGCTGAGCTTTAATGCTCGAACAGACCCGTACTGCGCCGGGTGGTCGTGCGGAAGGTGGAACTGCCGATGGAAGGAGTCCACAGCGGCGTCTCGGATTGTCGTCCTCGCCTGGTCAATCGACTCGTTTCCGCTCAATGTCGCTCCAACTTGATATCATTGCATTCCATCAACTCCTCGGTCATGACAAGAACGAATTTTTCGTCACTCTTGACGTTGCGGTGCCGCTCTCGATAGTCTGGAATACGGATGAGCCGCAAGGGGACAAGGCTTCTTGTCTATACCTTGACTCAGAATCACGCATTTCGGAGCATCATAGGCTTCGAATCAATGAGAGGGTCCGGCCCGTCTCGGTCTCTGTCGGTCG
>JAABUP010003110.1_pt1 | contig 30068 bp, 28 predicted proteins | sample 5559201 | NCBI WGS metagenome assembly JAABUP01 (sample SAMN10711887, study PRJNA513373) | rock metagenome | isolation source: Antarctica rocks | place: Antarctica | reverse complement strand
GTGATCCGGCACTGGCTTGTGGAAGCGGTGTCGCTCAACGGATAAAAGGTACCCCGGGGATAACAGGCTGATCTTGCCCAAGAGTCCATATCGACGGCAAGGTTTGGCACCTCGATGTCGGCTCGTCACATCCTGGGGCTGGAGTAGGTCCCAAGGGTTGGGCTGTTCGCCCATTAAAGTGGCACGCGAGCTGGGTTTAGAACGTCGTGAGACAGTTCGGTCCCTATCCGCCGCGCGCGCAGGAGATTTGAGAAGAGCTGTCCCCAGTACGAGAGGACCGGGACGGACGAACCTCTGGTGTGACAGTTGTTCTGCCAAGAGCACGGCTGTTTAGCTACGTTCGGCAGGGATAACCGCTGAAAGCATCTAAGCGGGAAGCTCGCTTCAAGATGAGATCTCCCACAGGGTTAACCTGGTAAGGCCCCCGACGAGACCATCGGGTTGATAGGCCGGAAGTGGAAGCCTGGTAACAGGTGCAGCTGACCGGTACTAATAGGCCGAGGGCTTGACCACAAACTGCTGTTATCTGGCTTCGGCCGGACGGCATACGCGTCCACTGTGCGGTTCCCGAGATGCGGTCGGGAGCCCGACCTCAGCCCCTGTTCGCACGGGCTTAGGGCACCGCAACATCTCCATAGAGTTTCGGCGGCCATAGCGAGAGGGAAACGCCCGGCTCCATTCCGAACCCGGAAGCTAAGCCTTTCAGCGCCGATGGTACTGCACGGGCGACTGTGTGGGAGAGTAGGACGCCGCCGGACAATCTTTAGACGACGAGGGCGCACCAGTCATGGTGCGCCCTCGTCGCGCGTTCTGGACTGACAAAGGAGCACCGAGGTGACGGCTGAACGCCGGGCAGGCCCGCCGTCGGGCGCCCCCGGTCCGTCCCGCAGTGGACAGCAGCGCGGCGCCAGCTCGGGCCAGTCCGGTGCTGGGAAGGCGGGCCGGGACGCGGCTCGGGCCGGGACCTCGCAGGAGTGGACCTACGATCCGCGCCGAGAAACTCGCCGGCGGCTCGCCAGAGTGGCACTGCCGGAGGATGTGCAGCCGCAAGAGCTCGATCGCGATGCCCGCCAGGAGCTCAGGACGCTGTCAAAGGACACCGCAGACCTCGTGGCCCGGCACCTGGTGATGGTCGGGCGCCTCATCGACGAGGACCCGCCTGCTGCCCTGGCCCATGCCCGGGCTGCAAAGGCGCTGGCCGGCCGGGTCGGGTCGGTGCGGGAGGCCCTAGGTCTGGTGGCGTACGCCGCGGGGGAATGGGCCGAATCGCTCTCGGAGCTGCGTGCTGCTCGGCGGATCACCGGCGAGCCGGACCACCTACCAGTGATGGCGGATTGCGAGCGCGCGCTTGGGCGGCCGGACCGGGCGTTGCTCGTGGCGCAGGACCCGCAGGCGTCCCAGTTGGCTCCTGCTGCACGCATCGAGCTGCTGATCGTGGTGTCTGGAGCGCGACGCGACCTCGGACAGGCCGATGCTGCGGTGCTGGCGCTCCAGGTGGGCGCCCTGGATGCGCCGGCCTCCCGTCCATGGGCTGCCCGGTTGCGCTATGCCTACGCTGACGCACTGCTCGACGCGGACCGTCGCGAGCAGGCCAGGCAGTGGTTCGCTAAGGCCGCTGAGGCCGATCCGGAGGGGCACACCGACGCGGCCGACCGGCTGCTCGAGCTGGACGGTGTTGTCCTGGAGGAGGATGACGACGCCGGCGAGGGCAGCAGGTCCGACCTCGCCGCCGACGGGCTGCGCGAGATGGTTGCCGGGATGGGTCGGGCTTCGGCTGGGGCGATGCAGCCGGGTCAGCCGGGTCAGGGCGCAATGGATGGGGCGGAGCAGCCGAACCACCAGGGGTGACAACCTCGCATGGTTGTCCACAGTGCGCACCTACGTCGGCGATGTGTCACTTGACAAACCCACCTCTGACCTGCAAGAATAAGGGCATGGCCAAGCAGGAGTTCTCAGCCCCAACCCTCTCAGCGCGGGTGCGCACCGAGGCCGAGGCATACCTGCTGCTTGAGGAACTGCGCTGGGGTGCGACGGGTACGCCCGAGGCGTGCCCCAAGTGCGGCGGAATGGGGCGTTGCTACTACCTGGCCCCCCGCAACGGTGTGAGCCGGACGACTCGCACGGGCGCTGTCACTCAGCGCCGGGTGTGGAAGTGCGGTCACTGCCGCCAGCAGTTCTCCGTCCTGACCGGCACAATCTTTCACGGCACGAAGATCAGTATCCGTACGTGGCTGCTCGTCATCTTCGAGATGTGCGCCGCGAAGAACGGCGTGAGTGCCCGCGAGGTTGAGCGCAAGTACGAACTCACTCCCAAGACAGCGTGGTTCATGCTCATGCGCGTCCGTGAGGGGATGAAGCGTGACCCACTGGTTGGGTTGCTGCGCGGAACCGTCGTCGCGGATGAGACGTGGATCGGCGGCGACAACAGTAACCGGCACGCCGACAAGCGCAACGTCGGCACCGGCCCCGGCACGACGGACAAGCAACCCGTCATGGCCCTGGTGGACTTCGAGACCCGCGAGGTCCGGTCCCGCGTAGTCGTGGATGTAACGGCGCGGAGCTTGTCGAGTGTCATCGCGGATGAGGTTGAGGTTGAGGCGTCACAACTTTGGACCGACGGCTCACCTTCTTACAAGACGGTCGGCAAGACGATGAACAGTCACCACACGGTCGATCACAGCATCGGGCAGTACGTTCTCAACGGCGCCGGAACGAACTTGGCCGAGGGTTACTTCTCGCAACTCAAGCGCAGCCTTGACGGGACGCACCACAACATCAGCCGCGAGCACTTGCACCGCTACTTGGCGAACTTTGACTTCCTGTACTCCAACTGCCGGGCCGACGACAGCACTCGCATGCGGGTGCTGCTCGGACAGGTCGCCGGACGCCGGCTCACCTACAAGCCGCTTACGGCGCGTCTCTAGCCCAACGGCAAGCCGCTGGGCTACATTACGTACGTCTATAGAACCCAAGAGCGTGGACGGTGGGGGAATCGAACCCCCGGGGATGACTTCCAAGGCCGCTCCCGGAACCACTCCACCGCCCCGGACCGGGCAGCCCGCCGCTCTCAACAGCGACGAGCCGCCCGGTCGCTAGGCCCCCGTTCCTACGGGGGCACCGAGATCGTGATCGAGATGCTCCGCCTGCCAAGACGAAGGGTCATCCCGAACACGATGCGTGTCGGTGCCACTGGCACCACCTCCCTCCTGCGTCGCAGGGACGAGGACCGACAGCCCCGTTAGCGCGGGGCTGTCGGCGTTTGCGGGTCGAATCACGGATCGCCAGATCCCGCGTGACACGGGCTCGGCCTGGTGCTTGCGGCGCAGGTAGGTAACCGCAGACCGCACCTGATCCGGGTCAAGAGACGTACCCTGCCGCGCCAGGTTCTCCTTGATCTCCACAAGGGCGATGCCCTCAGGATGCTGGACCAGTAGATCTGCGACGGCTCCCGTGTACCCGGTGACAGAGTTCGCCCGTACGGGTCGCACGGCCCGCGCCTTGGCGGGCGTGACCACTCCCGATGCGCTGTCGCTGGTGACCGTCACATCCAAGCCGAGCCGCTGCATGAACGCCTCGGCCCCTTTGCGTTGCAAACGGAGGTCATCTAGGGCATGTTCGGTCGCGCTGATCTCAGCGTCTAGTTGCGCGAGGGCATCCGCAAACGTCGTGGTGGTGGCCATGGGGACAGCGTACACGTTGGTGTCACCATTCGTCCGCATCCGCGTCACCGTCTGGCGTGGCGCGGACAGACTGGCCTCAGCGCGGGCGCGTACGCTTACCTGATGATGCATCCCACACCTGAGCAGCGCGACGAGCGTGTGTCTCTCCCGCTGGACGAGGAGACAGCGCTGCGAGCGTTGCTCAAGGTGGACCCGGACGCCGAGCCAGTCTGCGACGACAGCAAGCCGAAGTCTGATACCTCGGGCGTTTAGACCGCTAAGAGTGGATCACCAGATCGCCCTCATGACATAGCAGCACGATCTGGCCACCGGTCTCGATGACGTGAAAGTTGTTAGCTCTAGCGCGGCGGATGATCTCGGGTAGCAGGCCCATCGCATGGATGCGCCACGCAGCACGGCGGACGACACCGCCGTTGTTGGCTTGCGTGGAGGCGTTGAACATCAACTCAACTGTGGCGCTCATTAGCTCAGCATGGCGGTGAGCCGTGGGTTTGTCACGTCACACATCGCCCCTACGTCCACAGGGTTCCGCCCGGTTCACCACAGAGACGGCCTACTGCGCCAGGCTCGCGGCACGGCGGATGGACCTGGAGGAAGTGGTGGACGTGGACGTGCTGGGACGCAATCAGGTGGTGCTGGTCGGCAGGGTGGCAGCCGTACCGGAGGAGCGCACGCTGCCCAGCGGGGACGTACTGCTCCTCTGGCGGCTCGTGGTGGACCGGCCACCACCTCGCCGGGCAGCACCTGAGGGGGTGCGGATGCCGACGGTGGACACGTTGGACTGCGTCGCGTGGGCTGCCGGTGTCCGCAGGTCTGCCTCCTCGTTCTGCACAGGAGATGTCGTGAGCGTCGAGGGCTCCCTGCGCCGCCGGTTCTGGCGGGCCGGTGCAGGAGCCGTGAGCCGCTATGAGGTCGAGGCGCATAAGGTCAAGCGACTGCAACGAGCGGCCTGACTACGGTGCTGCACCCGTTCTGGCTCAGCTCAGTGCCCGAGCCTGTGGTCGCGCAGGACCAGGCCGCTGCGCGGCTTGGGCGTGAACAGGGTGGACTTGCGAGGCATCCGCTCGCCGGCGGAGGCCACCCGGGTCACCGCCTGCACCGGTGTGGGGTTCAGGAGCACTGCGGTACCGCGGGTCCGCGCCGCGGTGGCAAGTGCGGCCTCGACATCGTGTTCGTACCCGACGCTGTCCACATCGTCGGCGAGCCCCCATAGCTTGGCGATGAGGTAGAAGTGCAGGATTGAGACGTCAAGTGCCTGCCAGGCGCGACTGCGTCCTGCCGGAAGCGCCTGTTCGAGCTGTTCCGGATCGGGCCCGGTTATCAGGCGCAACCTCGAGCGGTCGCCGTCGACGAGCAGGAACGCCGGCCCGCGCTCGGCCGCTCGACCCAGCTCGAGCAGTCCGTCCTCGACGCTCCGGCCGTCGAGGTCATCGACCTGCGCGCCGGTTTGCGCTTGGCGGGCCAGGTCCGCCGTGTCCAGGCCGGGCAGCACTCGGTGGATCGCATGCACCTCGGGCCCGAAGGCGTTCGCGTCCACCAGGAACGTCAGCCCACGGTCCCACGGCCCAAGACCGCGACCGGCCTGGTGCGCCGCCGCCTGTCGCTGCAGGTAGGTGGCGTAGCGGTGGTGGCCGTCGGCGATGACGGCCGTGCGGGGACGCAGGTCGGCCGCGATGTCGGCCAGGACGGCCGGCGCGGTGATTTGCCACAGCCGGTGCCGAAGCCCGTCCGGGAGCCGGGCGTCGACCATCGCCGGCGTGGACGACACCGAGGCGACCGCGCGGCTGGCAGCACCGCCGCCGGCGTACAGCAGGAAGATCGGCTCGAGGTCGGCCTCGACGGCGGTGTAGAGCGCGAGGCGGTCTGCGACCGGACCGGACATGGTGTTCTCGTGCGGCAGGACGATGCCGTCCTCTGCCGGGGTCAGCCCCAGGGCGCCGAGCAGGCCGCGCTGGGCGTGCCCGGTGACCGGGTCGGACTGCTCGTAGACGTAGAGACCGGAGTGCACGTCCGGCACCAGGACGCCCTCGCAGGACCACGCCCGCAGCGTCGACGCGGCCCGTGCGTATCGGTCCCCGTGGTGATCGTCGTTACGTGGGAGGATCAACCGCACGACGTTGTAGCTGCTCGCCTGCTCGAGCGCCTCCACGCCGGCGGCGTCGATGACGTCGTAAGGCGGGGAGGTGAGATGCTCCAGTGGGCCGGCGACGGTTGTGGCGAAACGCAGGGCACGAAAGGGCGCGAGCTCAAGGCCGGTGGGGAACGGCGGGTGGTTCGCATCGGTTGAACGGTGAGATGTTGCTGCGCCGGAGGTCGGTGCGGTCGGTTCGGCGTCGGCGGTCATGGCCGCATGCTAGGCGGGCCCAGTCGGATGGGCGTGGCGGTACGGCGTGAGCGGGAGGGCGGTCTGCTGGACGGCAGCACCGGGACGACGACCGAAGGAGCGCGCGTGTCTGAAAGCCGGTACGACCCCCGGTACGACCCCCGTGCGCCCGAGCAGGACAAACCCAAGCCGTTCGCCGACCTCCCACCGGCCCCGCCGGACGTCGCCCCTCAGGGCGATGCCTACGACTGGTACCTGCGCGGGTTGGAGCTGTTGGACAACGGCGACGCAGCAGCAGCGGTGCAGGTCCTGGGCCACACGGTCACCGCCGACCCCGAATCCAGGATGGCCCGCGAGGCGCTGGCCCGGTCCCAGTTCGACATGGGGATGTACCCCGAGGCTCGCGAGAACTTCGAGTGGATCATTTCGATCGACCCGGCGGACGACTACGCCCAGTTCGGGTTGGGTCTGGCCGCCACGAAGCTCGGGGACCTGCCGAGCGCGGTCGAGCACCTGGCGCTCGCCGCCGCCATGCGACCCGACATCGCCTACTACAGCACCGCCTTGCGTGGCGCCCGGGCGGCACTGACAGCGTCCCGCCGCTGACCACGCAGCCGGGAGCTCCGGTCAGGGGCGAGCGCCTGGGGTCCTGCAGCCGCCCCCTGTGCCAGGCCTACGACGCGGGGCTGTATGACCTGGACGGCGTGCTCTACGTCGGCCGGCGCGGGGTCCCGCATGCAGCCGAGTCGGTCCGCGCGGCTCGGGCAGCCGGGCTGCGGGCCGCCTTCGTGACCAACAACGCCTCCCGCCGACCCGCTGACGTCGCCGAGCACCTGGCCGAGCTGGGTATCCCGGCCGAGCCCGCGGACGTGGTCACGAGCGCGCAGGCCGCCGTACGGCTGCTCAAGAGCCGGCTCCCGGCCGGCTCCCCGGTGCTCGTGCTGGGGACAGCCGGGCTCGGACAGGAGGTCCGCGACGGTGGATTTGTTCCGGTTCGTACCGTGGAGCAGGCCGGAGCTGGCGGACCGGTCGCGGTCGTCCAGGGGCTCGACCAGGCGAGCTGTTGGAGCGACCTGGCCGAGGCCTGTGTGGCCATTCGGGCCGGCGCGCTGTGGGTGGCCGGTAACAGCGACAGCACCTATCCGAGCGAGCGCGGACCGCTGCCCGGCAACGGTGCGATGGTGGCTGCACTGGTCGCCGCGACCGGCCAGCACCCCGAGGTCGTGGGCAAGCCCGAGCCGGCGCTGCACCGTGAGTCGGTGGAGCGGGTGGGAGCGCGTCGCCCACTGGTGATCGGCGACCGGCTCGACACCGACGTGCTGGGGGCCGTCCGGGGCGGGAGCGACAGCCTGCTGGTCTTGACCGGTGTCAGCGACCGCGCCGCAGTGCTCGCCGCCCCCCGCGGTATGCGCCCGACGTACGTCGCCGCTGACTTGCGCGGTCTGCTGGTCGGCCACTCTGAGCCGGTCGTGCAGGGTGGGTCCGCGCTGTGCGGGGACGCCACGGCCTGTTTCGACGGAACTACCCTGGTCACGACGGGGGACAGCGATGAGGCGCTGCGGGCGGCCTGCGCCCTCTCCTGGAGCCGCGCAGACCGCTAGGGGTTAGAGCAGTGTGCGCAGCTTGAGCAGGTCGAGCGGGCTGGCCTGCACCCGCAGCTTGCCGAGGGCCCAGGCCGGCGGCACGGTCAAGCGGCCGTGCACGAGTGCCAGCAGGTCGTCGCTGGCAACGGTCAGCCGGACCTGGGCTCGGGAGGCGACGTCGCCATCCATGCTGAGGTCGCACAGGCCGTCGTCGCACAACCGTGCCGAGTAGGTCATGCCCAGGTCGCTGACGCGGCAGGACACGCTGCGGTCTACGGTGTAACGGCGGCGCAGGTCCGGGTCCACCTCCGCGAGCTTGTCGATGATCAACCGGACCGCGCTGTCGCACTCCGTCCGGCTCGCCACGTCGCCCTCCGGTCGGGATCGTCGGTGAGCGTGGACGCTACCGGACACGCGGTACCGTGCGGCCGCCGCACCGCTCCGGGCGGTCCGGAGGAGGACGTTGTGAAGGACGCGCTCAAGGGCTACCTGGAACTGGCCGGCGGTGTCACCGAGGTGACCCGGAACAAGGCCGTCGCCGCGGCCAAGGCCCTGGTCGCCCAGGGCGAGGCGACCGCCGGGCAGGTCAGCTCCCTTGCCGACGACCTGGTGGCCCAGAGCCGGAGCAACCGCGAGGCGGTGGCTGCGCTGGCGAAGTACGAGGTGGACCGTGCGCTCGGCCTGGTCGGGTTAGCCAGCAACGACGAGGTGGCCGAGCTGACCTTGCGCGTCCGTGCCCTGGAGAGCTCCCTACGCGAGCTGAGCAGGTCGGCCGGGGCCACCCCGGCCCGGCCCGCGGCCAAGAAGGCTCCGGCCAAGAAGGCTCCGGCCAAGAAGGCTCTGGTCAAGAAGGCTCCGGTCAAGAAGGCTTCGGCCAAAAGGGCTCCGGCGAAAAGGGCTCCGGCCACGGGCTCGGCGACCGATGCCTGAGTTGCCGGCCACTCCGCTCTACCAGGACATAGAAATTGCTGTGGCGCGCCTGGATGGCTTGTCCGAGCTGCCCCTGGAGCAGCACGTCGAGGCGTTCGACGTGGTGCACCGGGCGCTGCAGGACGCCCTCGCCGAGCTCGACGGGTCCTGAGTTCCGCCTTGGCCCGGCGGGCCCGACTGGACGCGGAGCTGGTACGTCGAGGCCTGGCGCGCAGCCGGGAGCAGGCCGGCGAGCTCATCAGCTCGGGTCGGGTACTGGTCGGCGGTCAGGTCGCCGTCAAGTCGGCGACGTCGGTGGACCCGGGGACGAGCCTGCACGTGGAGGCCGACCAGGGGCCGGTCTGGGTGTCGCGCGGGGCGCACAAGCTGCTCGGCGCGCTGGCGGCCTTCGGCATCGACCCGCGCGGTCGACGGTGTCTGGATGCGGGCGCCAGCACCGGTGGCTTCACCGAGGTACTCCTGCGGCAGGGTGCCCGGCAGGTCGTCGCCGTGGACGTCGGGTACGGCCTGCTGGCATGGTCGCTGCGTACCGACGAGCGGGTCGTGGTCGTCGAGCGGGTCAACGCCCGCGCCCTCGAGCCGGAGCAGGTCGGAGGGCCGGTGGACCTGGTGGTCGCCGATCTGTCCTTCATCCCGCTCGGGCTGGTGCTGCCCGCCCTGGTGCGCTGCGCCCGCCCGGACGCCGACCTGGTGCCGATGGTGAAGCCGCAGTTCGAGGTAGGCCGTGAACGCCTGCCTTCCGGCGGCGTGGTCCGGGACCCGGACGCCCGGGCCGGCGCCGTACGCCGGGTGGCGGAGCAGGCCGGTCAGCTCGGGCTAGGCGTACGGGGTGTTGTTGCCAGTCCGCTGCCGGGGCCGAGCGGCAACGTGGAGTACTTCCTGTGGCTGCGGGCCGGCGCAGCACCCTTGGTCGAGGACGACCTGGCGCGGGCGGTCGCGCAGGGCCCTGCGTAGGTTCGTCCGGTGACCCGCTCCGTCCTGCTGCTCGCGCACACCGGTCGGCAGAAGACCGCCGACGCCGCCCGCCGCGTCGTACGTCGGCTGCAGGCCGCGGGGGTGCAGGTGCGGGTGCTCGCCGAGGAGGCCGAGGACATCGGGCTCACCGGCATCAGTGTCTGCCATGCCTCCAATGCCGCCGCCGGCGCCGAACTCGTCCTGGTGCTGGGTGGTGACGGGACCATCCTGCGGGCCGCAGAGCTGTCCCGGGACGCGGGCGTACCGCTGCTGGGGGTCAACCTGGGCCGGGTCGGTTTCCTGGCCGAGGCCGAGTCGCAGGACCTCGACCAGACGATCGAGCGGGTCCTGGCGCAGGACTACGGCGTGGAGGAGCGGCTGACCCTCGACGTGGTGGTGCACGCGGGCGGCGTCCAGACCGGCGCCGGCTGGGCGCTGAACGAGGCGTCGGTCGAGAAGGCCGCCCGCGAGCGGATGCTCGAGATCGTCCTGGAGGTGGACGGCCGCCCGCTGTCGCGGTGGGGATGTGACGGTGTGGTGGCCGCGAGCCCGACTGGGTCCACGGCGTACGCCTTCAGCGCCGGCGGTCCGGTCGTCTGGCCGACGGTGGCTGCGCTGCTCGTGGTGCCGATCAGTGCGCACGCCCTGTTCGCCCGGCCACTGGTCATCGCGCCGTCGTCGGTCATTGCGGTGGAGGTGCTGCCGAGCGGGGCTGAGGCGGTCCTGAACTGCGACGGGCGGCGTACCCTGCCGCTGCCGCACGGCACGCGAGTGGAGGTGCGACGAGGCGGGCGACCGGTGCTGCTGGCCCGCACCCCGGACCCACGCACCTTCACCGACACCCTCGTGGAGAAGTTCGACCTGCCGGTCGAGGGTTGGCGGGGGCGCGCCGAACACTGAGCGCCGAACACCGAGCGCTGAGCACCAAGCGTCGGGGCGCGGCGCCGGCGGGCCTCGGCCTCCAACGCCCCGCCGCGGCCTAGTGTCGCGGGCGTGCTCGAGCAGATGCGCATCCAGGGGCTCGGCGTCATCGATGACGCGGTGCTGGAGCTCGACCCGGGCCTGACCGTGGTCACCGGTGAGACCGGGGCGGGCAAGACGATGGTCGTGCAGGGCTTGTCGCTGCTGTTCGGGGGCCGGGCCGATGCGGGGCGGGTGCGGCCCGGTGCCGCCCGCGCGCTCATCGAGGGTCGGCTCCGGCTGCCGGGCGCCCACCCCGCGGTCGACCGGGCCGTGGACGCCGGAGCCGAGCTGGATGAGGGGGACCTGCTGCTGTCCCGTAGCGTCGCCGCCGACGGCCGGTCCAGGGCGCACCTCGGCGGCCGCAGCGTGCCGCTGTCGGTGCTGTCCGAGCTGGCCGACTCGGTGCTGGCCGTGCACGGACAGAGCGACCAGCAACGGCTGCTTGCGCCGGTGCAGCAGCGCCGCGCGTTGGACCGGTACGCCGGCGACGACGTCCTGGACAGGTGTCGGCGGTTCCAGGAGCTGTGGGCCCGGCGGCGTACCGTCCGGGCGAGCCTGGTTGAGCTCAGCGGCGCCCTGGCTGAGCGCCAGACAGAGGCCGATCTGCTTCGGCTGGGGATTGCCGAGGTCGAGGTCGCCCAACCGGCCGCCGGTGAAGGCGCCGTGCTGTCCGCGGAGATCGAACGGCTGGCCAACGCCGACGACCTGCGGACCGCGGCGGCGACCGCGCAACAGGCGCTGACCGGTGACGAGGGCGGCGGGGACGTCGACGCTCTGCAGCTGCTCACCGCAGCCAGACGCACCCTGGAGGCCGCGTCCTTCCACGACCCGGCGCTCGGCGCACTCGCGGTGCGGGTCGCCGAGGCGGGCTTCCTGGCCGCCGACGCCGCAGCCGACCTGGCCTCCTACGCCGCCGCCGTCGATGCCGACCCGAACCGGTTGTCCTTCGCTCAGGAGCGGCTGGCGACGCTTACCGCACTGGTCCGGCGGCACGCGGCCACGGATGTGGACGGGGTGCTGGACTGGGCTGCGCGCGCCTCTGACCGGCTACTGGAACTGGACGGGACCGACGACCGCGTCGGCGCCCTGACCGAGCAGGACGCGGGGCTGGCGGCCGAGCTCGGTGTCCTGGCGGCGGAGCTCAGCGGGGCCAGGACGTCGGCAGCCGAGCAGTTCGGGCGGGCAGTGACTGCCGAGCTGGCCGCCCTGGCGATGCCGCAGGCGGTGGTGACGGCGCAGGTCACCCAGCGCGAGGCCCCGGACGGGCTGGAGGTCGCCGGACGTCGCCTTGCTGCCTCGGCCGACGGCGTCGACGACGTCGAGCTGCTGCTGGTGCCCCACCCGGGTGCACCGGCGCGCGCCCTGCACAAGGGCGCCTCCGGCGGGGAGCTCTCGCGAGTCATGCTGGCCGTCGAGGTGGTCTTCGCCGGCTCGGACCCGGTGCCGCTCATGGTCTTCGACGAGGTCGACTCCGGGGTCGGCGGGAAGGCCGCCGTGGAGGTCGGGCGGCGGCTGGCCCGCCTCGCCCGCGACCACCAGGTCGTGGTCGTCACCCACCTGCCGCAGGTCGCCGCCTTCGCCGACCGGCACCTGCTGGTCCTCAAGAGCGACCAGGGCAGCATCACGCGCAGTGGCATCGCCGCCCTGGACGACGTCGCGCGGGTCGCCGAGCTGTCCCGGATGCTGGCCGGGCTCGACAGCGGCCTGGCCCGTGGCCACGCCGAGGAGCTGCTCGCGGCAGCCACGGCCGCCAAGTCCGGCTGAGGGCGCCGCGCCGCCGTACCCAGGCCGGCTGAGCGCGGCGCAGCGCCGTACACGGGCCGGCCTGGCATCATCGGGGCGTGCGGCTGATGGCGGGACGGCGGAACCGCCAACCGGTGCGCCTGCCCGGGACCCTGGGCGTCGTCCGGCTGGACCGCCGTACCAAACAACTTACGAAACGGCTCAAGCCCGGGGACATCGCCGTCCTGGACCACGTGGACGTGGACCGCGTCAGCGCCGATGCCCTGGTGGCCTGCCGGGTCGCCGCGGTCGTCAACGCGGCCCCGAGCACCAGCGGGCGCTACCCCAACTCCGGTCCCGGGATCCTGGTCCGCGCCGGCATCCCGCTGCTGGACGGCGTGGGCCGCGAGGTCTTCGCCGACCTGGAGGAGGGCGACGCCGTCCGGCTCGATGGGGACACCCTGTACGCCGGTGCGGTCCCGATCGCGACCGGCGTGCGGCAGGACGCCGACAGCGTCGCGTCCTCGATGCTGGAGGCGCGGGCCGGCCTGGCCAGCCAGCTGGAGGCCTTCGCGGCGAACACGATGGAGTACCTGCTCAAGGAGCGCGACCTGCTCCTGGACGGCGTGGGTGTCCCGGAGATCCGTACCCGGCTCGAGGGCCGGCACGTACTGATCGTCGTACGCGGCTACGACTACAAGCAGGACCTGGCTGTGCTGCGGCCCTACATCCGGGAGTACCGCCCGATCCTGATGGGGGTGGACGGGGGCGCCGACGCGCTGCTCGACGCCGGGTACACGCCGGATCTGATCGTCGGCGACATGGACTCGGTCTCCGACCTCGCATTGACCTGTGGCGCCGAGGTGGTGGTGCACGCCTACCGCAACGGGGTGGCGCCCGGCCTGGTGCGGGTGCAGGACCTGGGGGTGGCGGCGGTCCTGTTCCCTGCCGCCGGGACCAGCGAGGACGTCGCGATGCTGCTGGCGGACGTCAAGGAAGCCGCCCTCATCGTTGCCGTAGGCACGCACGCCACGCTGGAGGAGTTCCTGGACAAGGGCCGCGCCGGGATGTCCTCGACCTTCCTCACCCGGCTGCGCGTCGGCGGCAAGCTGGTGGACGCCAAGGGCGTGAGCCGGCTCTACCGGAGCCGCATCTCGAGCCTGTCGTTGGTCTTGCTCGTATTCGCCACCCTGGTCGCCATGCTGGCCGCGGTCTACGTCTCCTCGGCCGGGAAGGCATACGGCAGCCTGCTGGCCGACAAGTGGCACGATCTGGTGTTCTACCTGTCGAGCCTGTTCTGACGTGGCGTCGGGTTCGATCCCCTGCTCGGACATGACTTACGGTCGCGGTGTGATCTCCCCACCCGCCCTGGCCAGGAGCGCTGTCGTTGGTTGACTTCCGCTACCACCTCGTCTCGATCATCGCGATCTTCCTCGCGCTCGCCGTCGGCATCGTCGTGGGGACGACCGCCCTCAACGGCACGGTGCTGGACAACCTGCGCGGCTCGATCAGCTCCCTGTCGGGTGACAAGCGCAGCCTGGAGGGCAACGTCAAAGACCTGCGGCAGACGGTGTCCAAGGACGACGCCTTCGCCACCCTGGTCACCCCGACCCTGATCAAAAATCAGCTCACCGGGCAGAAGGTGCTCGTCGTCAGCACGCCGGACGCGCCGGGCGAGCTGCGTGACGCACTGCTCAAGCAGGTCGTCGGAGCCGGCGCGGAGGTCACCGGCCAGCTCCGCCTCAAGCCCGACCTGCTCGACCCGACCAAGACCTCGGCGGTCGACGACCTCGTCGCCAACCTCGGTCCGCCGACGGGTGCCGCACCCGGCTCGTCCGCGCAGCGGGCCGGGGCCGAGCTGGCGAACGCCCTGGTACGCCGATCGGGCGCGCCCGCCTCCGGTGCGACGGCACAGAAGGTGCTCGGCGGGTTCACCGGCGCCGAGCTGCTCGTGGTCGAGACCGATGTGGTGCAACCGACCGCGACCCTCGTGCTGGTCGTGACCGGGCCGCCGCCGGCTCCGACACCCGACCTCCGGCAGCGCAACGCCGCAGCCGTGGCGGTGGCAGCAGCCTTCGGCAGCCGCGCGGGCGTCGTCGTGGTCGGGCCGGCCGGCGCCGCGGAGGCCCCTAGCGTGCTGCGGGTCCTGCGCGACGACGCGACGCTGACTGGCCGCGTGTCCTCGGTCGACGACGCCGACAGCCCCTTCGGACGCATCTCGACCGTCTTCGCCCTGCACCAGCAGGTGGCCGGCAGCGCCGGTCGTTACGGCACCGGTCACGGCGCGCAGGCGCCGGCGCCGACGCCCACGCCCAGCCGGTGAACGGGCGGCCCGGGTCCGCTGCAGCGGCCGGGGCTGTGCTGGCCTTGCTGGTCGACGCGGTGCTGCACCGCGCGAACCTTGGGGAGGTGACCCGCTGGCAGCGCCCAAACCACCGCGGCGCCAGCGTCAGCCTGCTGTCCGGGCCGGCGCTGGCCGTGGCTGCCACCGCCACGAGCGGGCTGCCACCTGCCGCGGCGGCAGCAGCCGGGCTGGGTGCAGCGGCGATCGGTCGCTACGACGACGCTGTCGGCGGAGCCGGCGGGGTCGGCGGCGCGGCCGGCGCCAGGGGGCTGCGTGGCCACGGCGCAGCGCTGCGGCAGGGCCGAGTCACGACCGGGTCGGTCAAGGTGCTCGGCGTGGGCGGGGCCGGGCTGCTCGCCTCCGTCCTGCTGCCTGGTCGCCGACCAGTGGCCGACGTGGTGCTCGACGCGAGTCTAATGGCGGGCACGGCGAACCTGGTGAACCTGTTCGACCTGCGTCCCGGGCGTGCCCTGAAGGTGGTGGTCCTCGGCTCGGCCGTTCTCGGGCTCCCGGGGCCGGCCGGCGCTGCGGCGGCGCTGCTGCCGGCCGACCTGCGGGAGCGCTCGATGCTGGGCGATGCCGGCGCGAACGCCCACGGGGCGCTGCTCGGGCTCGCGGTCGCCTGCCGCGTGAGGTCCCGGCGGCGGCGTACGGCCGTGCTCGGGGCGCTCGTCGCTCTGACCGCGGCCAGTGAGGTCGTGTCCTTCTCGCGGGTGATCGACGCGTGCCCGCCGCTGCGCTGGCTGGACCGGCTCGGCCGGCTGCCGTGAGGACCCGCACGCTGGCCGGCGCCGCGGCCGGGATCGGCGCCGTCACTGCCCTGGCCCGGATCGGCGGCTTCGGACGTACGGCCGTGCTCACCCGGACCCTGGGTCCGGGTTGTGTGGGGGACACCTACCAGACGGCGAACCAACTGCCGAACGTGGTGTTCGAGGTCGTCGCCGGGGGAGCGCTCGCCGCTCTCGTCGTACCGCTGCTGGCCGGAGCGGTGTCGGCGGGTGATCGAGGGACCGCCGGCCGGACGACGAGCGCGCTGCTGACCTGGACGGTCATGATCCTGCTGCCCATCACGGTGCTGGGTGTGCTGGCTGCCCCCTTCGCCCTGCACGTGGTCGCCGGTGGCAGCCCGCGCTGCGGCCACGCCCTGCTGGAGGTCGGCGCCCGGCTGCTGCGAGTGTTCATGCCGCAAGTCGTGCTCTACGGGCTGGGCGTCGTGCTCACGGGGGTGCTGCAGGCCCACCGCCGGTTCCTCGGCCCTGCCCTGGCCCCGCTGCTGTCCAGCCTGGTGGTCATCGCCGCCTACCTCGCGTACGCCGGCCAGGGGCGGGTCCCCCTGGAGCGCCTGGGCGGTGCCCGCGAACTCACTCTGTCGGTCGGCACCACGCTCGGTGTCGCCGCGCTCGTCCTGCCCCTGCTGCTGCCCCTGCGCCGGTGCGGCCTGCCGCTGCGCCCGACCCTGTCTTTCCCGCCCGGCGTCGCGGCCCGGGCCCGTTCGCTCGCTGCGGCCGGCGTCGCGGGTCTCGCCGCCCAACAGGTGGCCCTGCTCGTTGCGCTGCGGCTGGCCAACGGCGGGCAGCGCGGCGATGTCGTGGTCTTTCTGGTCGCCACCGCCCTGTTCCTGCTGCCCTGGGCGGTGCTCGCCGTCCCCGTTGCCACCACTGCCTTCCCCGAGCTGAGCGCCGCCGCCGAGACCGGCCAGGAGAGCGCGTACGCCGATGTGGCCGCCGGCGCGCTGCGAGCCGTGCTCGTCCTGACCGCCGGCGCCGCCGCACTGCTTGTCGCGGTCGCCGGGCCCGCGGCCGGTGTGCTCGTGCTCGGCGCACCGGGGCCGGACCGGGTCGCGGCCCTGGCCGGGGCGATCCGGGCCTTTGCCCCCGGGCTGGTCGGCTACGGGTTGCTCGCGCTGCTCGGCCGGGCCCTGTACGCCCGGGGAGACGCCCGTACTCCCGCCGCCGCCACCGTCACCGGCTGGCTGGTCGTCGCGCTCGCCGACCTGGCCCTCGTCCACCTGGGGACGGGACGCGTCGTCGCCCTCGGGCTCGGGAACACCATCGGCATGACGGCCGCCGGCCTGCTGCTGCTGCTCGGACTCCGGCGGGCCTGCCCGGCGGCGCTGGACGGGACGTTGCGGACCTCGGTGGTCAGCCTGGCCACCGGGGCGGCCGTCGCCGGGGGCGCGCTGCTGCTCCGGATCAATGGCGGCGGGTCGCCAGCCGGTGCCCTGCTGATCGGGGTGGTCGCGGCCGGTGCGGCCTCGGCTGCCTACCTCGGGGCCGTCCGGGTGCTCGACCCGGGTGGGTTGCGGGCGCTGTCGCGTGGCTGAGGTGCGGGTCCTGCTGGTCCTGGCCACCTCCACCGGCGGAGTGGGGCGCCACGTCCGTTCCCTCGCCGCCGGTCTCACCATCCAGGGGGTCACGGTGGATGTCGCCGGGCCGGCCTGCACGCAGGAGGTGTTCGGCTTCCCGTCCTTCGAGGTGGTCCGGATCGGGACCCGGCCACGACCCCTGCGGGACGCGCGGGCGGCCCTGCGGCTGCGCCGGCTCAGCCGCACCGTCGAGGTCGTGCACGCGCACGGGCTGCGCGCCGGAACCCTCGCTGCGGCAGCGGCGGGGCGCCGGCGTCGCGGCCGCCCGGCCCTGGTGGTGACCTGGCACAACGAGGCCTCCGGTCGGGTTGGCCGGCTGCTGCAGCGCTACCTCGCTCGGCGCACCGACGTGACCCTTGCCGCCTCCGCTGACCTGCTCGCGAGGGCCCTGCGGTCGGGCGGCCGCGACGTGCGGCTGGCACCGGTCGCCGCGCCGACCCGGGCGCCGACCGGCACCGATCCGGGGCTCGGGCACCCGCTCGTGCTGGCGGTCGGCCGGCTGCACCCGCAGAAGGGGTACGACACCCTGCTGGCCGCCCTGCCGCTGCTGGGCGAATGCGTGGTCGCCGTCGCGGGGGACGGTCCCCTTCGCGCCGAGTTGGCCGCTGCAGCTCCGCAGGTGCGGTGGCTGGGCCAACGCGAGGACGTCGCCGACCTGCTCGCCGCCGCCGACGTCGTGGTCCTACCGAGCCGGTGGGAGGCGCGGTCGCTGACCGCCCAGGAAGCGTTGCGCGCCGGTCGCCCGCTCGTCGCAACGGCCGTCGGCGGGCTGCGGGAGCTGCTGGCCGAGGGCGCCGTCCTCGTCCCTCCGGGCGATCCGCAGGCATTGGGGCGGGCGGTGCGCGCCCTGCTCGACGACCCCCGGGCGGCCCGTGAGCTCGGGGAGCGCGCCCGGACCGTCGCGGCCAGCTGGCCGGACGAGCAGGACACCGTACGGCAGGTGGCCGCTGTCTATGCCGAGCTGGTGGGATGAGGCGGCCGGCCGCTGCGCTGCTCGCGCTCGTCGTCGTGATGATCTGCGCTGCGGCGCCGACTGCCTGGGCAGGCACGACCAGCCCAGCGCCCAGGGCCTGGGCAGGCGCGGCCAGCGCCGATCCCGAGCCGGCCCGGATCGCGGTGATCGGCGTCACCGGGCTGCGGTGGGACGACCTCGGCGCGCTGACACCGACTCTGCAGCGACTGGCCGGGCAGGGCTCGGTCGGCGCGTTGTCGGTCAAGACCGCCGCAGCTCGCGACTGCCGGGCCGACGTCTGGCTGACCCTGGGGGCCGGGGACCGGGTGCGCGCCGGTTCCGGCGGTCGCGAGAGCTGCCCGGATGCGGTGCTTGGACCGGAGGCACTGCCCCAGATCCGCGCCGACGTCGCGACCCTGCCGCGCGATGCCGTGGTCGGCGAGCTCGCCGTGGCCCTGGGCGCGGGGTGCGTGACGGCCGAGGGCCCGGGCGCCCTGCTCTCGATCGCCGGTGCCGCCACCGGTGCAGCCTCCGGCGGCTGCCCGCGCGGGCGGGGGACTGTCCGGCTGGTCGACGCCGGGATCGTGCACCACGACGGCCGGCGCAGGGGGGACCTGGCCGCGGCCGACGACCGGGTGTCCCGGGCGCTCGACGGCGTCGGGACGGTCCTGGTCGTCGGCGCCGGGGAGTCGGGGCGAGACCTGGAGCACCTGCACGTCGCCCTCGCCGTTGGGCCCAGCTTCGGCCGGGGCGCGCTGGTCTCGGCCAGCACCCGGCGTACGCCGTACGTGCAGGTGATCGACGTCGCGCCCACCATCCTGCACCTGCTCGGGCTGCCGCAACCGGCGGCGATGTCGGGTCAGCCCTGGCGGACCAGTGGCGCCGCACCGAGCCGGGCCCGGCTCGCCGACCTGGACCGGCGGGCGCGCGGGATGCGCGAACTCACCGTGCCGTTCTTCGTCGGGCTCGTCGCCTTGATCGCCCTGGTCCTCGGGTCAGCCCTGGCGACCGGCCGAACCGGTCGTGTCCGCACCGTCCGCACGGTCCGGGCCCTTCGCCTCGCGGCCCTGGTGGCGACCGCCGGCCCCGTCGCGTTCTTCCTGGCCAACCTCGTCCCGTGGTGGAGCCAGGAGCCCCGCTGGCCGGCCCTGTTCGGCGCCGTAGCGCTGGCCGATGTGCTGGTGGTCGGAGCCGGCTTGCTGGGGCCGTGGCGACGTGCCGCCCTAGGGCCGGTCGGCGTGGTGTGCGGCCTGACCGCGCTCGTGCTGTCGGGCGACCTGCTCACCGGCGCGCACCTGCAGATCGACTCCCTGGCCGGCTACTCGTCACTGGTGGCGGGGCGGTTCGCCGGGATCGGCAACGTGGCCTTCGCCGTGCTGGCCGCGGCTGCGCTGCTCGCGACGGCCTGCGCGGTCAGCGGCCGGTCCTGGCGTACGACGCTGGTGGTCTGCTCGGTCGTCGGCCTGTTCACCGTCGCCGTCGATGGCAGCCCGTCCTGGGGGAGTGACGTCGGCGGTGTCCTGGCGCTGGTGCCGGGTTTCGCGGTGCTCGCGCTCCTCGCCGCCCGGCTCCGGGTGTCGCTGAGCCGCCTGGTCCTGGCCGTCATCGCGGCCGGGGCCCTGGTCACCGGGTTCGCGCTGTTGGACTACTCCCGGCCCGCGCCTTCGCGCACGCACCTGGGACGTTTCGTTGAGCAAGTACTGCACGGCGAGGCAGGAACGGTCATCGGGCGCAAGGCCGGTGCGAACCTGGACCTGCTGCTGCACAGCCCGCTGACCGCCCTCGTACCCCTGCTGGTGTTGGCCGTGGCCCTGGTCGTGTTGCGGCCCCGTGGCGCGGTCGCCGTCGTTCTCGACCGGACGCCGGCGTGGCGGGCCGGCCTGGTGTCGGTGCTGGCGATGGCGCTGGTTGGGTTCCTGACCAACGACAGCGGCGTGGCGATCCCTGCGCTGGCGCTCGCGATCGCCGTCCCGGCCGCGGTGTTCGTGGCGCTGTCAGGCGCGTCCCCCGCCTGAGCGGTCTGCGCCCTGTTATCCTCGTCTTCCGTGCAGCAGGCGTCAGACCTGCTCCGAGCACGGGGAGCCCACGTGGTGCGCTCGACGCAGACCTGCCACCTGTTCGTCACCGGTGGGGTCGCCTCCTCCCTCGGCAAGGGGCTCACCGCCAGCTCCCTAGGACGGCTGCTCAAGGCCCGCGGGCTGCGCGTGACGATGCAGAAGCTCGATCCCTACCTCAACGTCGACCCCGGCACCATGAACCCGTTCCAGCACGGCGAGGTGTTCGTGACCGACGACGGGGCGGAGACCGATTTGGACGTCGGGCACTACGAGCGGTTCCTGGACGAGGACCTGCACGGCTCGGCCAACGTCACGACCGGCCAGGTCTACTCCGCGGTCATCGCCAAGGAGCGGCGCGGGGAGTACCTCGGCGACACGGTCCAGGTGATCCCGCACATCACCGACGAGATTAAGAGCCGCATCCTGGGCCTGGGCGGCGAGGATGTCGACGTCGTGATCACCGAGGTCGGCGGGACCGTCGGCGACATCGAGTCGCTGCCGTTCCTGGAGGCCGCCCGGCAGGTGCGCCAGCAGGTGGGGCGTGAGCACTGCTTCTTCCTGCACGTCTCGCTCATCCCCTACATCGGCCCCAGCGGCGAGCTCAAGACCAAGCCGACCCAGCACTCCGTACAGGCCCTGCGCACCATCGGCATCACCCCCGATGCCATCGTCTGCCGGTCCGACCGGCCGATCAACGACGGCATCAAGCGCAAGATCGCCAACATGTGCGACGTCGACATCGACGCCGTGGTCAGCGCTGTCGACGCACCGTCGATCTACGACATCCCCCGGGTCCTGCACGCCGAGGGATTGGACGCCTACGTCGTACGACGTCTCGGTCTGCCGTTCCGGGACGTCGACTGGACCGACTGGGACCAGCTGCTGCAGCGGGTGCATCGGCCGGCCAGCGAGGTAACCATCGCCCTGGTCGGCAAGTACGTAGACCTGCCGGACGCCTACTTGTCGGTCAGCGAGGCGCTGCGGGCGGGAGGCTTCGCCAACGACACCCGGGTGGTGATCCGCTGGGTCCGCTCCGATGACTGCGAGACGCCGGCCGGGGCGGCAGCGGCGCTGGACGGCGTCGACGGCGTGCTCATCCCGGGTGGTTTCGGGGTGCGGGGGATCGAGGGCAAGGTCGGCGCGATCACCTACGCGCGCACCCACGGCGTACCGCTGCTCGGGCTGTGCCTGGGCCTGCAGTGCATGGTCATCGAGGCGGCCCGCGGCCTGGCCGGCATCGAGAAGGCCAACAGCGCGGAGTTCGAGCCGGACGGCCCGGACAGCGTCATCGCCACGATGGCCGACCAGCAGGACGTGGTGGCGGGCGAGCGGGACATGGGCGGCACCATGCGCCTGGGTCTGTGGCCCACGGCCCTGGTACGAGGCAGTGTGGCCCAGCAGGCCTACGGCGATGATCCGGCAACCGAGCGGCACCGCCACCGGTACGAGGTCAGCAACGCCTATCGGCCGGCACTGGAGGCTGCCGGCCTGGTGTTCTCCGGCACGTCCCCGGACGGCTCGCTCGTGGAGATCGTCGAGCTGCCCCGCGAGGTGCATCCGTTCTTCGTCGGCACCCAGGCGCACCCGGAGTTCCGCTCCCGCCCCACTCGCGCCCACCCGCTGTTTCGCGGCCTGGTCACCGCGGCTGGACGCCGGGCGGACGAGCGGATGCTCCCGCTGTAACCGGTGCAGTTGGATGGTGCGATGAGCCATGACTACGCCGTCGAGTCCTCTGAGCCGGCCTTCGCGGGGCGCGTCATCAGCGTCCGCAAGGACGTCGTGCACATGCCGGGTGGCACGACCTCGCAGCGCGATGTCGTCGTGCACCCAGGTGCCGTCGGGGTGGTGGCCTTGGACGACCACGAGCGGGTCCTGCTGGTCAACCAGTACCGGCACCCGGTCGGTCGCCACCTCGATGAGCTGCCCGCCGGACTGCTGGACGTCCCCGGTGAGCAGCACTTGTCCGCGGCCCAGCGCGAGCTGGTCGAGGAGGCGGGCCTGGCCGCCGGGACCTGGCAGGTGCTCGTGGACGCCTTGACCAGCCCCGGCATGACCGATGAGGCGATCCGGCTGTACCTGGCCCGCGACGTCCGCCAGGTCGACCGGGACGTGCAGGAGCACGAGGAGGCTGAGATGACCAGCGCCTGGGTGTCGTTGCGGGAAGCTGTGCGACGGGTGCTGGCCGGCGAGCTGGAGAATGCGATGGCGTGCATCGGTGTGCTCGCAGCCGCCGAGGCGCTGCGCTCGGGCTTTACCGGGCTGCGGCCGGCTGACGCTCCCTGGCTGGCGAAGGACTGAGGCCGCCGTTCAAGTCGGCCGCGGTGGGTGGTCGCAGGATCGGGCAACGGCGATGGAGCGCGAGCGCGCCCGATGCCAGCCCGGAGGCGAGCAACAGGCCCCAGGCGGGCCCGAGGTGCAGCAGGGCGACGCCGAGCCGCATGCACCCGGGCAGGGCGGTGAAGGTCACAGCGCTGCTGAGCAGCACGAGAGGACGGCGGTGCCGGGGGCTGGCCAGAGCCAGGGGGAGCAGCCCCCACGTGCAGTACCAGGGGTACAGGACGGGGCCGAGCAGGGCCACGACAAGCAGCCCGGCCCCGATCGTCGTACCGACCGGCCGGCGGGAGGCCGTGACCAGCAGGCCACAGCAGACGGCAAGGGCGAGCAGCAGACCACCCGCCCGGCACAAGCTCAGGACGGCGTCGAAGTGTGGGTCCGCCCCGGCGAGCGCGCCGGCCTTGGCCACGACCTCTGCCAGCAGGGTGGTCGGCGCGTACAAAGTGCGGCCGGTCAGCGGTGTGTTCAGGGCGCCGGCGAAGCCGAGCGAGTTGGGGACCAGCAGGCTCAGCAGCACCCAGGGCGCGGCAGCGGCTACCAGCCCGGTGGCGGCGGCCTGCAGCCGGCGTGGCTGACGCACCGCGAGCACCTGTAGCACCAGCAGCACCGCCACCGCGAAGCCAGCGGGCAGCTTCACCGCCGCCGCGGCCGAGGCGAGAGCTATTGCCGCCGCCGGATGGTCGCGCTGCCACGCCAGCAGGGCGGCGGCGAGCAGCGCGACCAGCAGCGCCTCCCAGTGCGCCGCACCCAGCAGCTGCAGCAGCACCAGCGGGTTCACGACGGCCAACAGCAGGACTGTGCCGCGATGCGCGCTCGGCAGGAGCTGGACGACAACCACCCCGACCACCACGAGCGCGCCGAGTGCAAGCAGGTGCAGGAGCGCGAGCGCGAGTACCGGGCGCCCGGTCAGCGCCGCCGCCCGCTCGATCAGGACGGCGAGCGGACCGTACGGCGACAGCGCGTGCCGCCAGAACGGGTCCACGCCGTGCAGCCAGATCCCGTCGGGCAGCGCCGCAGGCGCATGGGAGTAGGGGTCGATGCCCAAGGCGGCGAGCCGGCCCTGGGCGAGGTAGCTGTAGGCGTCCAGGCTCAGCAGTGGCGGCCCCAGCGCCAGGGGTGTCGCCCAAAGCAGACCCACAAAGACGATCGCGCGCGTGGTGAGCCGCCGGGCAGCGCGCAGCAACCACCACCAGCTCAGGACCAGCAGCAAGACCGCGCCTACCTCGACAGCGCCGAGCGCGGCGGACGGTGTCGCGGCACGCGCCGGGCCGAGCAGCCCCAGCCAGGACGATGGAGCTATGGCACCCGGCACCCGGGCGGTGCGCCCGGCGACCAGGACCAGGACCATGATGCACGCCATCCCGACGCAGGCCGCAGCCACGACCGACCGGTCCAGCCCCCGCAGCAGGCCCGAGCGGGTCCGGGTGAACTCCAAGTCCGACCCGCCCGGACGGTCAATCAGGAGTTCCTGGATCAGGGAGCCACGGGGGTAGACAGTAGGCCCGGATCGGCCGCAGCAGGCGGTCATCGGCTCCGTGGCGCCCGCGTCGCGCCTGATGCCGCTGCGACGTCCGGCCCCGGATGCGGGGCTGCCGTCAGTACCGGAGTCGAGGTCTAGGCTCGCAGGTGGACTCACAAGGACCGCCACGACCGGCAGCAAGGGGCGTTGATCACGCCCGTGACCCGTAGAGACGAGTGACATGAGGATCGGCATCCCGCGGGAAGTCAAGGACAACGAGCACCGCGTCGCGATCACCCCGTCGGGTGTGCGCGAGCTCGTCGGTCACGGGCACGACGTGGTCGTCGAGGAGCAGGCGGGGGTCGGCTCGTCCATTCTGGACGAGGAGTACATCGCGGCCGGCGCCAAGATCGGGTCCTGCGCGGACGAGGTCTGGGGCTTTGGCGACCTCGTCCTGAAGGTCAAGGAGCCGGTCGCGCAGGAGTACCCGCGGATGCGCCGCGGCCAGGTGCTGTTCACCTACCTGCATCTCGCGGCGTCCCGACCCTGTACCGATGCCCTGCTGTCCGCCGGCACGACCGCTGTGGCCTACGAGACCGTGCAGCTGGCCGACCGCTCGCTGCCGCTGCTCGCACCGATGAGCGAGGTGGCCGGACGGATGGCCCCGCAGGTCGGGGCGCACTGCCTGGAGCGGGGCGCCGGTGGCCGGGGGGTGCTCATGGGCGGCGTCTCGGGCGTGTACGCCGCCAAGGTCGTGGTCCTGGGCGCCGGCGTCAGCGGCATGAACGCCGCCGCGATCGCCCTCGGGATGCAGGCCGAAGTGCTGCTGCTCGACAAGAACGTGCAGCGGCTGCGCGAGGCCGACCGGATCTACCAGGGGCACCTGCAGACAGTCGCGTCGAACACCTACGAGGTCGAGCGGGCCGTGATCGACGCCGACCTGGTTATCGGGGCGGTGCTCGTCCCGGGCGCGAAGGCGCCGACACTGGTTACCGACGAGCTGGTAGCGGCGATGAAGCCCGGCGCGGTGCTCGTGGACATTTCGGTGGATCAGGGGGGCTGTTTCGAGTCGACCCGGCCGACCACGCATTCCGACCCGACCTTCGAGGTCAACGGGTGCCTGTTCTACTGCGTGGCCAACATGCCGGGAGCGGTGCCGCACACCTCCACCTACGCCCTGACGAACGTGACCCTGCCGTACGCGGTGGAGATCGCGAATCGCGGGCTGCCGGCGGCGGCGGCGGCCGACCCGGCGCTCGCGCTCGGTGTCAACACGGTGGACGGGCGGTGCACCTACGCGCCGGTGGCCGAGGCGCACGGTCTGCCGCTGTCCTCGCTGGCCCAGGTTCTCATCTGAGCCCCGCCGAGAGGCCACGGCAGGGGGCCGTCCTGCGGGATGTCAAGGCCTACCTCGACCAGGTGTCGGTCGAGCGCGGACTGGCTGCCAACACGCTGCTGAGCTATCGACGGGACCTGCGCCGGTACACCGATTTCCTGGACGGCTTGGGCCTGCAGGAACTCGGTGCTGTGCGCGTCGTGCACGTCTCGGCCTTCCTGGCCCGGTTGCGCGAAGGTGACGCCGAGCACCCGCCGCTGCGCTCGACCTCGGCGGGCCGGGCGGTGGTCGCGGTCCGGGGTCTGCACCGGTTCGCCCTGCGCGAAGGGCTGGTCAGCGCTGACCCGGCCCGGCAGGTGCGGCCCCCGGTCGGCCCGAAGATGCTGCCGAAGGCGATCAGCGTCCAGGAGGTCGAGCGCCTGATCGAGACGGCCGGCAGCCCCCGTACGCCGCTGGCACTGCGCGACCGGGCCCTGCTCGAGCTGCTGTACGGCACCGGTGCGCGCATCTCCGAGGCGGTCGGGCTCGCGGTCGACGACCTCGACCGGTCGACCGGGGTGGTCAAGCTGGACGGCAAGGGCGGCAAGCAGCGCATCGTGCCGGTCGGCTCCTACGCCCGCGCCGCGGTCGAGGACTACCTCGTACGCGGCCGGCCGGCTCTGTCGTCGACCGGTCGCGGCAGCACGACGCTGCTGCTCAACGCGCGCGGCGGTCCGCTGTCCCGGCAGGGCGCCTGGGCCGCGCTGCGGGGCGTTGCCGTCCGGGCCGGGCTCACGCACGCCGTCTCGCCGCACACGCTGCGGCACTCCTACGCCACGCACCTGCTGGACGGCGGCGCGGACGTACGGGTGGTGCAGGAGCTGCTGGGCCACGCCTCGGTCACCACCACTGCGCTGTACACGCTGGTGACCGTCGACCGGCTCCGGGAGGTGTACGCCGGGGCGCACCCCCGGGCGCTCGCCGGTCGGGACGGAGCCCGGTAGCAGCCGCCGCACACCACGAGGCTCAAGGCAACGGTGGCTGGGACGTGACGATCACGCCTGATCGGGTGAACCGGCGGACGCCGGCGAGGACTACCTCGTACGCGACCGGCGGTCTGGTCAGGGTACGTAGAGCTGGAGGAAGGCCAGCAGTGCGTAGCCGAGCATGGCTGCGCTGCTGGCGGCGAGCAGTAGCCGGAAGGTGGTTTCGCGCGTCACCGTCAGTGTGACCACGAGCAGGAAGGGGAACGCCCCGACGGCGTACCGTTCGACGCTGTTGAGGTGCTCGGAGCTGATCGCGGCCGCGAAGGTCAGTCCGGCCAGTACCACGTAGGACGCGGGCAGCCGGACGGCCATGACGACGAGCAGCGCGATCATCAGCAGCACCCAGGGCAGGTGCAGGGCGGTGCCGATGTGCTGCCCGTGCAGGGCGTCGTGCACGTCCTGCGGCAGGGCCCGTAAGGGGTTGGTCAGCAGGCCGCCGCGCAGGCGTGCTGTGGTCTGGACGGTGTAGGGCAGGAGCGGTTGGCCGTAGCGCAGGCCGTTCCAGCCGAGGTAGACAGCGGTGCCGATGGGCGCCGCGAGCACAGCCGCTGCGCGGGCGAGGCGTTCGGCACCGGGGCAGCGACGAAGGTCGCGGGCCGCCTCGACCGCGGCGGCCCCGGCCAGCAGCAGGCCGGTGGGGCGGGTCAGGCCGGTGAGCAGCCCCAGGCCGGCGGCGAGCCACCACTGCCGGCGGCGCAGCGCGAGCAAGGCCGCGGCGCCGAGCAGGATGCCCAGTGCTTCGGCGTAGCCCATGACCAGGACGAACGAGCTGGGGGCCAGCGCCAGCAGCCACACGGCGCGGGCGGCAGCGGCCTCCCCCCAGCCCTCGTGCAGTACCAGCCGTGCCAGCACCAGCGCTGCGCCGAGGGCGGCGGCGTTCACCACCAGCAGCAGGGCGAGCCCGGTGTGGCCGGCGAGTGGCACGGCCACAGCCCGGGCCAGCAGGGACGTCAGCGGGAAGAAGCGGGCTCCTTCTGAGGGGGTGCGGCCGTACCCGGACTGGGCGATGTCTTGGTAGAAGCTCGCGTCCCAACCCAGCAGGCCGGTGTGGCGCACAGTGACGTGCGCGGTGGCCTGCAGCTGCTGCACGAGGTAGTCGGTAAGGGCCAGCGCGGACAGGGCGACCACCCGGCCGGCGATCCAGGACAGCACCACCTGACCCAGGACCGGCCGTAGCGGGGAACGCCGCACCCGACCTCCACGTCTCCTACCATTGCCAGGCCCGTACGTCGGCTGCCCCGCGGTCCGGCACCAGCCCACAGACGGGACCGTCATGGCCGCCCAGACCACGCACGGGCCCGATCTGGATTTGACCACGGCGCTTCCGGTGGCGCGTAGGCGGCTGGCACCGTGGACCGTGGTGGTCGCGGTGGTAGTTGGCGTGGGGGTCCTGCTCAGGACCTACACCGCCTCGGCGACCTGGCTCGACGAGACGCTCACGATCAACATCGCCAGTCTGCCGCTGAGCCGCATACCCGCGGCGCTGCGCCTGGACGGGGCGCCCCCGCTCTACTACCTGCTGCTGCACGGTTGGATGCGGGTGTTCGGCAGCAGCGACGTGGCGGCCCGGTCGCTGTCGGGCTTGTGCAGCATCGCGACGCTTCCGTTGATGTGGGCGGCGGGGCGCCGCGCAGCCGGGCCTGGGGGGGCCCGGGCGGCCCTGCTGCTGCTGGCGGCCTCACCGTTCGCCATCTACTACGCGACCGAGGCCCGGATGTACGCCTTGGTGGTGCTGCTGGTCACCGCCGGGTACTTGCTGCTGCAGCGGGCCTTGACCCGTCCGTCGATGGCCCGGCTCTGGCCGGTCGCGGTGGTCGCTGGGGCGCTCGCTCTGACTCACTACTGGGCGTTGTTCCTGCTTACGGCGGTGGCCCTGTTGCTGGTGTGGCGCATCTGCCGCGGCTCGCTGCCCGGCGAGCGGCGGGCCGCGCGGCGCTGCCTGCTGGCCCTTGCCGCCGGCGGGGTGCTGTTCCTGCCGTGGTTGCCGATATTTGTGTTCCAGGCCCGGCACACCGGCACGCCCTGGGCGCAACCGGCGCAGTACTCCGCGCTGGTCCACGCGGTCGGCGAGTGGGCTGGCGGTGTCTCCACCGCTGCCCGGATCCTGGGACTGCTGTTCTTGCTGCTGGCCGTCGTCGGTCTGCTGGGCCGGCGGATGGATGAACGCCGGATGGTCATCGACTTGGCGCCGGACGGGGAGGCCACGGCTCTTGGCTGGGTGTTCGCCGGGACGATCGTCATCGCGCTGACCGCCGGGCTGGTTGCCGGCTCCGGCTTCGACGGCCGGTATACCTCAGTGGCATTCCCGCCGTTCTTGCTCCTGACCGTCCGGGGCGTACGGGCCCTGCCCCAGCACGCCGCCCGTCCGGTGCTGGTCCTTGCCGTGGTCGCTGGACTTGCCACTGCGCTCGGGAACCCGGTCAACCGACTCAAGACCGATGCGGACCTGGTCGCCGCCGCGATCCGGCCGACGGCACAGCCCGCGGATCTCGTCATCTACTGCCCCGACCAGCTCGGACCGGCCGTCAGCCGGCACCTGCCGGCGTGGTTGCACCAGGAGGTCTTCCCTGGCGGTGGGGCACCGGCCCGGGTCAACTGGGTCGACTACGAGCAGCGCAACAGCGCCGCCGACCCGCAGGCCTTCGCCGATACGGTGCTGCGGCGCGCCGGGCCAGGCAGTCACGTGTGGCTGGTGTATGGCACGGACTACCGAACCTATGAAGGCAAGTGCGACGGCTTGGCCTCGGCGCTGTCCGTGCGGGAGGCGACCCATCTGGCCGTGGACGCCCAGGTCGCCTACGACGAGCACCCGGCGTTGGTCCGGTTCGACATACGAGCGGCTACCCGATGAGCGCGGTCGGCAAAGCATCGCTGATCGCCATCAGCGCCGGCCTGCTCGTCAGTCCGGTGCTGACCCCAATCCGGTTGCAGCTGCAAACTGCTGACCCCGGGACACCGGTGCACGTCGCCGGCAGCCCCTACCTGGTGCCGTCCCGGGCGGTTCGGTGCCCGACCGGCACGGCGCAGGCCGCCGAGCAAGCCCTCAACGGCGCCGTCACCGCCTACTGCCTGCCATCAGATGTCAGCAGTCGCGCGCTCAGTCGATGGGTACGGCGGTACCTGCCCGCCGGGCAGCCCACCGCCGGGCTGCCTTGGTGCGACCTGCGACAGCTCTCCGACGGCGGGTACTTCCAACGCTGGGGCGCAGCCCACACTTCCGGCATCGTCTACAGCGACCCACGCAGCCCATCTGCGCAGCTGGTGATCCTAGGAGAATCGCGATCCTGTCAATAATCAAGGCGGCCACCGGTTCCCGGCCGCCAAGTTGCTGTGCAGCGCGGCGTCGCGGTGCAACGTGAGTGGCGGCTACGCCCTCGTCCTTCGGTTGCCCCCTCTCACTATCCAGAACCACATGAAGGCCGCCCAGAGGGCTGTCGTGATAGTCGTTTTCAGCAACGGGCGTTACGTGGGCAAGACCCACCGCAACCCACATAGCTCTGCAAGGCGGAGATCACCACCGCGATCGACGATGCGGTTCAGGGCGATCGCTTGGGCAGTGAGGGCACCGAACACCCTCCTGAGTCAGCTACCCATTGGCCCGATCTGGGCCGAGGGCTCGTCCGGAAACAGGAGCCTGTCCTCGCGAACCAGCGAGCGTCCCAACCACCGGATCCTTCTTATCGCCGTGTGGTCTGCTCGACCCGGCGCTGGACGGCTGCCAGCAGTGGCTGGCAAGGTCGCGCAAACTCATCACCCACGCCGAGCTCGCGTCGCCGCCACCACCGATCGCACCAACCCGTCAATCAGGCCTTCTCAACCGATCTCCCTTCGCTGTACCGGTACCTGACCCAACGCTGCGGCACGATTCGCGATATCACCGAGATCGAGACCGCGCCAATCCCTACCACTCACTGCCCCGGGGTAGGCAACGACGTCGGTTCTCTAGCTACTTCGACCTGAAAAAGTCACCGCGCACCTGATCGGGGGGCCGGGCGACTGGGTCGCCTGGCCGCGGATCTTCGATCGCGGGTCTTTCAGTTG
>JAABUP010003109.1_pt1 | contig 30095 bp, 24 predicted proteins | sample 5559201 | NCBI WGS metagenome assembly JAABUP01 (sample SAMN10711887, study PRJNA513373) | rock metagenome | isolation source: Antarctica rocks | place: Antarctica | reverse complement strand
CTGCTATTACAAACCACCCGGACCCAAAACCATGCGTGCCGGATGGGCGCAATTCGCCGCCATGGCCGCCGGCTTCGCCCTCGCGGCCCAGTCAGCCGCCCAGTCAAATGTGTGAATCCCGTAGCCTATAAGCCTACCTTCCTGTTTTCGGCGAACCAGGAGCGAATATTTTGCAGAATACGCCCTTCCAACACGAAATCAGCGGCCTTCAGCGCGTTATGACGATTGCGCAACGCCGCGCACGGAGGCGATACCGCGCCAACGTGATCAATCAGGATCTCGCTCAGTCAGGGAAGTACCAATGGCAGCGCCAACAAATTCCACGATGACTTTCGATGACGAGTTCAACTCATTGTCTTTCAACAACGGATCAGGCGGCACTTGATCGCCTGCTTACGATTGGGCTCCCCAAGGCCAGACGTCGGGCTCGACCAGCTCATGGGAGGTCAACCCATTCTACGGCCCCACCTCGGGCAGCGACGCGAACGTGTTCTCCGACAACAACGGCGTGCTCTCGATCGGCATCAAGCCAACGCCCAGCAACATCAGCGGCGCCGTCAACGGCACGCCGTTCCTCAGCGGCGAGCTCACGACCATCAACTCGTTCTCGCAGACCTATGGCTACTTCGAAATGAATGCCAAGCTCTCCAACGCCGCCGGGGCGATATCCTCGTTTTGGCTGCTGCCCGCCGACGGCTCCTGGCCGCCGGAACTGGACGTGGAGGAGGTGCTCGGCAACGACCCGACCACGCTGGTGATGACCTCCCATTCCAACGCCAACGGGACAACCCCGCTCTGGGCCGACATTCCCAACTCGTCGCAGGCCTTCCATTCCTATGGAGTCGACTGGGAGCCGGACAAGATCACCTGGTACTTCGACGGGCAAGCGGTCAAGCAAATCGCCACCCCGGCCAATATGAACAAACCGATGTACATGGACCTCAGCACCCAAACCGGGACCTCAAGCTCTTGGGCCGGTGCGCCGAACCCCGGCGAGACCGGTTCGATGGACGTGAACTACGTCCGCGTCTACTCGAGCAACCCGAACGCCACGCCGGCCAATGCGCAGACCACCAGCGCGCCGGCCGCCAGTGCGCCGCCCGCGGCAACGTCCAGCACAGGCTCGTCGTCGGGCGCGGCCACGCTTGGACTCAGCCTTTCAGAGGACGCCTACCAGGGCGACGCGCAGTTCACCGTCGCCATCGACGGCAACACCATCGGCGGGGCGCAAACGGTAACGGCGCTGCACTCGAAGGGCGACTCGCAGAGCTTCTCGTTCAGCAACGCACTCACCGCCGGGACCCACGACGTGGCCGTCTCGTTCCTGAACGACGCCTGGGGCGGCTCGGCGGCCACGGACAGGAACCTCTATGTCAACAGCGTCAGCGTCAACGGCACGGCGGTTGGCGGCGCGGCGGCAGCGCTCTACAGCACGTCCACCCAACATTTCGCGGTGAACGTTCCCGTCCAGAGCTGACATCCGGTTTGGCGGGCCGGCGCCAGCCGGCCCGTGCAAGCTGGGCAGCCAACTGCGCATCCCCCCTCCAGGCGCCGCACCCGATGCGGACCCTGGAGGGTTGGACCTTGAGGGCCGCTGGTACCGGCTGCGCCCATGAACGAAGCCACCCGCGCCAACGGGCAGCAGCGGACAGGACGTCAGGCAGGTCGGGCACCAGCCAGCCGGTCGCGTCCGATCAGCGCCAAACCCTCCGCCACCGAGACGAACTCGCCGCCGCCGGACACGCGCCCAGGCCCAAAGCGTTGCTCGAACAGCCGCCGCACCGCCGGCACGAACGCGGTGCCGCCGGTCAGGAACACGCGGTCCACCTCGGCTGTGCCGACCGACGCCTGCGCCAAGGCGCGGTCCACCGCAGCCGCAAGCTGTGCCAGGTCGGGCGCGATCCAGCGTTCGAACTCCGCCCGCGTGACCACCTCCGAGATCGCGATGCTCCCGTGCTGGAAGCGCAAGGTGGCCTGCTCCCGCCGCGACAGCTCCGCCTTCACGCCGGACACCGCCTGGTAGAGCTGGTAGCCCAGCTCGTCCTCAATAAGCTGGATCAGGCCGCGCAACTGCTCCGGCCGGGCGCTGGTGCGGGCCACGTCGGCGATCTCGCGCAACGTCCGCGGCGTGCGCATCAGCGACAGGCGGTGCCAGCGCGCCAGGCCCGCGTAGTACGCCGCGGGGATCGGCATGTCGTTGCCCATGACCCGGTACGTGCTGTCCTTGCCCAGCCGCGGCGAGACCACCTGGTCGATGATGCGGTAGTCGAAGCTGTCCCCGGCGACGCCCACGCCCGCGCTGGCGAGCGGCGTCACCCGCTGCCGCGCGCCGGGTTCGAAGCGCAGCAGGGAGAAGTCGCTGGTGCCGCCGCCGAAGTCGCCGATCAGCACCGTCGCCGGGGCGTCCAGCGTGCGGGTGAAGCGGTAGCCCGCCGCCTCCGGCTCGAACGCCATGTCCACCTCGCCCAGGCCCGCCTCGCGGTAGGCCGCGCGCAGCCTCGCCTCCCCCAAGGCGTCGTCGGCGAGGTCGCCGGCGAAGCGGACTGGGCGGCCGGCGACGATGCGCGCTCCGCGCATGTCTATCCCGTCAAGCAGGGCGCCCAGGAACAGCGCGACCAGGCGTTCGAGCGTATGCGGCCGGCCGTAGACCTGGGTTTGGGTGAAGCTGCGCTGGGCCAGGTAGGTCTTCATGGACATGATCAGCCGCGTGTCGAGCGGATCGTCGAGATAGGCCTCGACCGCGTGCGGCCCGGCCGCGTGGCGCAGGACGCTGCGCCCGGCCTCGCCCTGCCGCCAGAAGCACAGCACGGTGCGGAACACGTCCAGCCCGGCCGCACCCGTGGCCTCGGCCACCCCCACGGCGAAGCGCGCGGTGCGCACCGAGCCGTCCGGCTGCAGGACGGCGACGACCGAGTTGGTGGTGCCGAAGTCGACGCCGATCAGCGGCGCCGCTTCATGCCCAACCGCGGGTCCATCCATTCCTGGCGCCTCCTCATGACTTAGTGCAACGCGGCGCGATGCTAGCCGCCATGGCCGGGGCCAGATAGGCTCCGGAGCGATCCGCCGGCGCCGCGGCCTCACCCGTCCACCAGGAGCCTCCACCATGAGCCGGACCGTGTTCGTCCTCAACGGCCCCAACCTGAACCTGCTCGGCAAGCGCCAGCCGCACATCTACGGCCACGAGACCCTGGCCGACGTGGAGCGGGACTGCCGGACGCTGGCGCAGGAACTCGGGCTGGAGCTGCGCTTCCACCAGAGCAACCGCGAATACGAGATCATCGACTGGGTTCACGAGGCGCGCGGGGCCGCGGGCGGCATCGCCATCAACCCGGCCGCTTTCACCCATACGTCCGTTGCGATCCTTGATGCGCTGAACGCCTTCGACGCGCCGGTGATCGAGGTCCACATCTCGAACGTCCACAAGCGGGAGGAATTCCGCCACCATTCCTTCGTTTCGACGCGGGCGGACGGGGTGATCGCCGGGTTCGGCACCCAGGGCTACCTGCTCGCGCTGCGGCGCCTGGCGCGGCTGATCGACGACGCAGCCTAGCGGCCCGGACCGCGTTCGCCCGCCGGCACCGTCGAAAGCCACCATCCGTCACCTGCCAGCCAGCAGGTCCCATCGGGTTCCCTGGAGCGCCGGCGCAGAGATTGGACCGCTGCGCCGCCATCGCCGGTCTGCCGGAACGCGGCCAGCAGGCCATGGTTGGCGCCGCTGTCCCGTGCGCCTTGGAAGTCGATGAACTGGGCCATGCACGATCACCGCCGGGGACTGGAGCCCGGCGACGTGGCGCAGCTCTCCGCATAATGCCTACGGGCCACAGCGGTGGGATCAGGCGAGGCTGCTGCCATCAAGGCTGCCCGCTCCCCGTCGCCGCGGCGAAGCTTTTGCGGAAGAACACCCGGGCGGTGCCGGGCGGATCGCAATCGACGCGGCCGAACTCCTCCCAGCCATGGCGGGCGTAGAACTCCGGCGCCTGGAAGGTGATGGTGTAGAGCACGCCGGCGCGGCAGCCGCGGCGGCGCGCTTCGGCCTCCGCACGTTGCAGGATTTGGGTGCCGAGGCCCCGGCTGCGCAGCGAGGGAGGCAAGTAGACGAGGTCGATGAACGCCAGCCCGAGCGAGGTCCGCCCGGTCAACCCGCCAAGGACGGCCCCGGTGCCGGGATCGCAAACCAGCACAGCAAGCGGCGTTCCGTCCCAGTAGCCAGCCTGGTCGCGGTTGTGCCTGTCGAGCCCATCCGAGATCAAGGCGCGGGCCGCTTGGCTGGGCGTGTCGGTGACGGTCACGATCGGGTCCATGCCGGCCACCCTAACCGATCCTGTCGCGCGTGATGAAGGATGTTGTCGGCAGCGGCGATGCGCCCCTTCAGGCCAACTCGTCGCCCAGCGCCTCCTGCACCCAGCGGAACGCGCCGTTCGCGGCCGGCACCCCGGCATAGACGGCGGCCTGGATCAGCAGCGCCCGCAGCTCGGCAACCGAGACGCCGTTCCGCAGCGCCGGCCGGAGGTGCAGCTTGAACTCCTCCTCGCGGCCCAGCGCCACCAGCAGCGCCAAGGTCAGCATCGACCGCGTTTTCCACGGCAGCGCCGGGTCGCCCCATACCTCGCCCCAGGCCGTGCGGGTGATGAAATCCTGCCATGGCCCGGCGAACGCGCCGGCCTTCGCCCCCGACTTCGCCCCCGACTTCGCCATCAAGCGCTCGACGTGCGCAGCCCCCAGCACCGCCTTGCGGTTCGCCAGTCCGTCCTCAAAACTCGCGCCGCCGCGCGGCTCGCCCGTGGCCTGGAGCCTGCCCAGGAAGGCGTCCAGGTGCGCGTTCACCGCGTCGGCCCGCTCCACCGCCATGATGTGCGCGGCGCGCGGCAGCACCACCAGCTCGGCGTCCGGAATGCGGCCCCTGATCTCCTCCATCATGGGCACCGGCGTCGCCGGGTCGTCGGCGCCGGCGATGATCAGCGTCGGCGCGGTGATCGCCGCGTTGGAGGGGCGCAGGTCCATCGCCCCGATCGCGCCGCAGCAGGCAGCGTAGCCCTCGGGGTCCATCGCCAGGAACCGCTCGCGGTGCGGCCCGACCGCGTCCGGGTGCGACGCCCTGAAACCGGGGGTGAACCAGCGCGTCAGCACCGCGTCCACGATGGCACCCATACCTTGCGAGCGCACCGTCGCCGCCCGCGCCTCCCAGCCGTCGGGCGTGTAGGCGGAGGTCGCCATCAGCACCAGCCCGTGCACGCGCTCTGGCCGCCGGGCCGCCAGCGACTGCGCCGTCATGCCGCCGAGCGAGAGGCCGACGACATGCGCCCGCTCCACCTGCAAGGCGTCGAGCAGCCCCACGAGGTCGTCGGCCAGCGCCTCGATGGACGCCGGCCCTACTGCCACCGGCGAGCCGCCGTGCCCGCGCGTGTCGTATCGCAGCACCCGGTAGCGCCCGGCGAGCGCCTGGGCCTGCGCGTCCCACATCTGGTGCGTGGTGCCGATGGAGTTGGAGAACGCGACCACGGGCGCCTCTGCCGGCCCCCGCAGGTCGTAGAACAGTTCGGTCCCGTTGGAGGCGGTGATCAGGGGCATGGCGTCACTCCGCGGCGGTGTTTTTCATGGTGGGCTGATTGGCGGGCTGCCAAGGCGTGTCGCCGTTTCCTGTGGTAACGGATGGGTTTGGTCGTTGGAAGCGGCGTTTGCGACAAAGCAATCCCGTTGTCCCCCGCGGAGAGCCGACAGGCGTTTAAAGGCAGGCTGAACAATCCTCCAACTCGCTGGCCGTAGGAATCCCCGCAGTTGCGATCCGGCCGCGGACTGCTACGGTTCCCGCACTCATGCGCCCGGTAAACGGGCCGTAAACCGGGGGGAGGAAGCTTTGACATCCATGCGGATTTGGCTGGCCATGGGAGTCGCCGGCGCTGCCCTCGCCTGCGCGCACCAGGCGCACGCGAGCGCCACCGACATCCTGATCGGGCTCGACTCCAAGGTCGCCTACGACGCCGGCGGCCAAAAATTCGTCCAGCCCGGCGCCGACGCCGTGCTGGTCATGGACATAGCCAACCCGGCCCACCCGCGCATCCGCGCCAGCTTGCCGCTGGTGAACTCCCTGCTCGGCCCGCCCACCAACCTGCAGATCACCCCGAACGGCCGCCTCGGCCTCGTCGCCAACTCCGTCAACTCCGTGCAGGACAACGGCGCCTGGAAGCCGGCGCCGGATGACAAGCTGTATGTCATCGACCTCGACGCCGCGCCGCCCAAGCTGATCGACACCGTGACTGTCGGCAAGCAGCCCTCCGGCCTCGCCATCTCCCGCAAGGGCGACCTCGCGCTGATCGCCAACCGCGCCGGCAAAAGCGTCTCGGTGCTGTTGATCGAGGGCACGGCCGTAAAGGCGGTCGCCGAAGTGCCGATGGGCAACGAGGTCGCCGCCGTCGCCATCGCGCCGGACGGCAAGCGCGCCTTCGCCGTCATGAACTTGGTGAACAAGGTCGGCGTGCTGGCGATCGACGGGACCAATGTCACCTATGACAAGGCGCTCGACCTTCCGGCCGCATTCAACCCCTACAACATCGACATCACCCCAAACGGCAAGTATGCCGTCGCGTCCAGCACCGGCGCCGGCGGCAAGAACGGCGACGCGCTGACGGTGATCGACGCCGCCGCCCCGCGTGCGCAGGTCGTGTCGCTGTCGACGCCTGGGACGGGGCCGGAGGGCTTCGCGATCTCGCCCAACGGCAAGTGGGCCGTGGCCCCGCTGCTGCTCGGGTCCGGCAACAAGCAGGACGACTGGGCCTATGTCCGCAACGGCGAGGCGGCGCTGCTCTCGGTCGGCGCGCAGGGCGAGCTGCGGGTGGTGAACCGCCTCCCGCTGGGCGGCCTGCCGGAGGGCGTCGCGTTCAGCCCCAACAGCGAGTACGTTTATATCGGCAACTACATCGACCAGAACGTGCAGGTGTTCCGGATTGCAGGCGGGCGGCTGGCGGCAACGGGCGTGACCCTGAAGCTGCCGGGCCAGCCGGCCTCGATGCGGGCGCTGGCGCATTAGGGCAGGCAGCACCCCCATGGGTGAACGAAGACCCTAAGCCGCCAGCGCCTGCGTCCTCACAAGCCGGGCATACAACCCGTCCAGCGCCAGCAGCTCGGCGTGCGACCCCTGTTCCAACACGGCCCCGTCGGCCATCGCCACCACCAGGTCGGCGTCGCGCACGGTCGACAGGCGGTGCGCGACAACAATCGTCGTCCGGCCGGCGCGCAAACGGGCCAGCGCGCTCTGCACCGCGGCCTCGCTCTCGGCGTCGAGCGCGCTGGTGGCCTCGTCCAGCAACAGGATGCGCGGGTTGCGCAACAGCGCGCGTGCCAGGGCGATGCGCTGGCGCTGGCCGCCGGACAGCCGCCCGCCGCCAAAGCCGACACGGGTGGCGAACCCCTCCGGCAGGTCGTCCACGAACCCGGCAGCGGCGGCATAGGCGGCGGCCTCGACCTCGGCGTCGGTGGCGAACGGCCGGCCCATGCGTATGTTGCCCGCCACCGTGTCGTCGAACAGCAGCGTGTCCTGGCCGACATAGGCGATCGCGTCCCGCAGGCTCGCCAGCGTCACGTCCCGCACGTCCGCGCCGTCGATGGTGATGCTGCCCGAGAGCACATCTTGCAGCCGGGGAATGAGCGCCAACGCCGTGCTCTTGCCCGCGCCTGACGGGCCGACCAGCGCGACGGTCAAGCCCGGCGCAGCCTCGAACGACAGGCCGCGCAGCCCCATGCGGCCATCGGGGTAGGCGAAGGCCACGCCCTCGAACCGCACCCGCCCGCGCCCGGACGGCAACGGCGGCGCACCGGCCCGCTCGACGATGCCCGGCGGCTCGTCGATCACACGGAACACCCGCGCCAGCCCTGCCAGCCCCTCTTGCAGCGCCGCGTTCATCGACCCCAGCGCACGCAGCGGCTGCGACGCGATCAGCAGCGCCGCGACGAACCCCGTGAAGTTGCCGACGCCGCCGCCGCCCTGCGCCGCGCGCCAGCCGGCGAAGCCGATCACCGCGGCGACCGCAGTGCCCCCCAGCACCTCCAGCAGCGGATCGAGCCGGGCGCGGCTGCGGGTCATGCGCAGCAAGGCGCGGTACAGGTCGTTGAACGCCGTTGAGGCCCGCGCCGACTCGACCGCCTCAAGCCGGTAGGCGCGCACGGTGCGGGCCTGGGCAAAGCTCTCGTTCAGCAGCGCCGCCGTCTCGCCCATGCGCTCCTGCATGCCGCCTGACGCGCGCCGGATGCGCTTGCCAAGGCGCTGGATCGGCAGCGCCGCGAGCGGATACAGCGCGGCGGCGATGGCGCTCAGCACCCAGTCCAGCCACAGCATGCTAACCACCAGGCCAATGACCGTCACGGTGTCTTTCAACCCGTTGATCGCGCGGGTCAGCGCCTCCCGGATGATGGCGGCGTCGGTGGTGAAGCGGGCGGCGAGCTGGGCCGGGGCCTCGCGCTCGATCTGCGCCAGGTCGGCGTGGGCCAGATGGGTGAACATGCGGACCTGCAGCTCGCGGATCATCATCAGCACTGTTTGCTGCACCAGCACATTCTGGCCGTACTGCGCGGCGGCCTTCGCGGCGGTCACGATCACGACCAGCACCGGAATTTGGTAGAGGATGCGCTGGTCCCGCCCGGTGAACATCGAGAACGCACGGTCGATCACCACGGGGTACAGCGCCGTAAGCCCGGCCATCACCAGGGTCAGCAGCAGGATCACCGCCAGCTGGCCGCGATGGTTGCGCCCATGCTCGCGCCACAGACGGCTCAGCAGCGCCCGCGTGCTGTCCGATTTCGAGTGGGCCGGCGAAAGGGCGTCCATGCCGGCCCGTGTATCAGCCAGGCACCCGCCTCGCCAGTTCGGCCCGGCAGGCGGCAGCGTTGGCGCGGCATCCGCCCCCCATCCACCAGGCCCGGACATCCCGCAACAGTTCTCCCACCGCCGGGCCGGGCGGCACGCCAAGGGCCAATGCGTCGCGCCCTTCGAGCGGGAACACCGGACGCGGCAGCGCCGCCAGCTTGGCGCGTAGGATGTCCCATTCCGGACCAGCGTCCCCGGCGATCCAGGCCCGTCCCAGCAACGCACCCGGCGGCGCGTCGGCCAGCAGGCGGCGCAACGCGTCGTCGTCCATGCCCGGCGCGGGCGGCGGCCCGGCCAGGGCCACCAAACGGTCGCGCTCGACCACGGACATGCGCAGCCGCATCGCAAGTTCGAAGCCAGCCCCAGGCGCCAGCGCCGCCAGACGCAGCAACGGGTCAGCCGGCCCATTGGCCTCGACCACGCGGCCCAGCCGCGCCAAGTCCAGCGCACCCGGCAGCACCGCGGGCAACACGCCCAAATCGGCCATCAGCCGAACGGCGCCGCGCGGGTCGGGCGTCGCCAGGATGCGTTTCAGCTCGCTCCAGACCCGTTCGGGCGACAGCCGCGCCAGGCCCGGCACGCCGTCGCGCAGCGCATCGAGCGCCGCCGGGTCAGGCTCCCCGTGGCCGTAGCGGGCGTGGAAACGGAAAAAGCGCAGGATGCGCAGGTAGTCCTCCGCGATCCTCGCCGCAGGCTCGCCCACGAAGCGCACCCGGCCCGCGCGTAGGTCGGCCACCCCGCCGAAATAGTCGAACACCGCGCCGTCCGGCAGCATGGACATGGCGTTCATCGTGAAATCCCGCCGCGCCGCGTCCTCCTGCCAGTCGGCGGTCCAGTCGACCAGCGCGTGCCGCCCGTCCGTGGCCTTGTCCCGGCGCAGTGTCGTGACCTCGAAGCCTCGGCCGCCGCTCACCGCGGTCACGGTGCCATGGTCGAGGCCAGTCGGCACGGCGCGCAGCCCGGCGGCCTGCAATGCCTGTGTCACCACATCCGGCGGGCTGGGCGTCGCCAGGTCCACGTCCGCGACGGCCCGCTGGCCGATGGCGTCGCGCACGCAGCCGCCGACCAGCCGGGCGCCGGGCAGAGCGGCAAGAACAGCCTGTAGCGCCGGGTCGGAGAGGAACGCCGGCGGTGCGATGTGCAGCGCCGGGCCGGGCATCATCCGGCGTGGCCCCGATATCACCCGGCGTGGTCCCGATATCACCCGGCGTGGCCTGGCACGATGCGCCCGTCCTGCATCGCGGCGGGGACATAGCGCGCCCCGGCAGGCAGGCGCTCATGCACGCCGAACCAGGCCAGCCCGCCGCCGAACAGCAGCAGCCCTATGAAGATGGTGGCGAGCACCCGCGGCGACGGCCCGGCCTGTCCGCGCGCGACGGTCGCACGCCACAAAACATAGGCGCCGAGTGGGGCGAAGAACAGCGCCAGCTCCGCCGCACGGATCATTGCGCCGCTGCGGCAGCACTGCGGCCGTCATGGACATCCTGGGCGCGCAGGCGATGGGCCAAGTTGACCAGGATCGCAGCGGTGGCGCCCCAGATATAGTGGTCCGGATGCGGCCACACCCAGAACTCGCGCGACCGGCCGCGGAAGTAGGCGCGCCGGCGTTCGGGAGCGTTCGGGTCCAGCAACACGGCGAGCGGCAGGGTGAATATCGCCTCGACCTCTGCCTCCGAGGGCGTCAGCTCCAGCCCATCCGGCAGCAGCGCCAGCACAGGGGAAATCAGGAACCCAGTGCCGGTGACGTAGTCTGGCAGCCGTCCAACGACCTCGACGTGGCCAGCGTGCAGGCCGATCTCCTCGTGCGCCTCACGCAAGGCGGCTGCCTCGACGGAGGCATCGCTGCGTTCGACCCGCCCGCCAGGGAACGCGACTTGGCCAGCATGGGACTTCAGCCGCGACGAGCGTTTGGTCAGCAGAATGCCGGGCTGCTCGCCATGAATAATCGGCACCAGCACCGCCGCGGACACCAACGGCCCACGGTTGAGGTCAACCGCGTCGTCGGAGGTGGCGAGGGCGGCAATGGCGTCCGGAGGGATATAGGCCAGGCGTTCACGAAGCGCGGTCAGGTCCAATCGTCACGCCTCGCGCACGTCGAACTCGCCGCACTGCGGCAGGTCGCCCAGCGAGAAGAACCGGTCCTGGCTCCAGACGCCCAACACGCGGCGGCCCGCGACCTGCCCCGGCACCGCCAGCGCCACCAGCTCGTAGTAGACGGCACGGCCGATCCGTGCCTCCAGCGCCACCCCCTCGGAGGTTCGGATCGTGACATACGGGGTGGGCTCGCTGGTCAAGCAGTTGTGCTTGACCCGGATCGGGTGCTCAGGCCCGGCTGCCACAACCTGGTCGACATTGGTGCGGAACGACAGCACTTGGTCGCGGCCATTGCCCGACCAGTCCATCTCCACAGCGATCCACGGCGTGTCCTCGACCTCGATACGGCCGCGTTCGACCGGGGTCTCAAGCCAATAGTCGCCGTTCGCGGTGCGCTTCAGCACGCTGCTGAACAGGCACACCAGCTCCTTGCGGCCAATCGGGCTGCCGCGATACAGCCAGGTGCCGTCGCGCTTGATCAAGAATGGGAGATCGCCGCACTCAACGCGCAGTGGCCGCGTTCGCATAGGTATGGCTGTACCTGGGCAGGCCAAAACCTGCGGTGAAGTGTTTTCGTGTCTGGCAGTTTGCCGCTCGGGCATGGCATCGTTCACGTCTGCGTCTCCGGGCAACGCCGTGCTTCCGTCCCCGCTCGTGATATAGGTAGCCTCCCCCCGTTGATGAAACCCCTCTCGTGGGTAGATCATGGGGACTGCGTAGCACTCTCTCACCAAAGGACCCGCCGTTGCCGATAAGCGACACAGACAGCTTGGTTGCGGACGTCGAGGCGCTGGGCGCCAGGGCATCGGCGGCGCGGGCCGAGATCGGCCGGGTCATCTTCGGCCAGGAGTCCGTCATCGAGGAGGTCCTCGTCACCCTGCTCTCCGGCGGCCACGCGCTGCTGGTCGGCGTGCCCGGCCTCGGCAAGACGCTGCTGGTCGAGACGCTGGGCACCGTGCTCGGCCTCATGCCCAAGCGGGTGCAGTTCACCCCGGACCTGATGCCGGCCGACATCACCGGCAGCGAGGTGCTGGACGACGACGGCCAGGGCCGCCGCAGCTTCCGCTTCGTGCCCGGCCCGGTATTTTGCCAACTGCTGATGGCCGACGAGATCAACCGCGCCAGCCCCCGCACCCAGTCCGCGTTGCTGCAGGCCATGCAGGAGGGCCGGGTGGCCGTCGGCGGCGTCGACCATCCCCTGCCCCGCCCGTTCCACGTGCTCGCGACGCAGAACCCGATCGAGCAGGAGGGCACCTATCCACTGCCAGAGGCGCAGTTGGACCGGTTCTTGTTGCAGGTCGACGTGGGCTATCCCGACCTTGCGGCCGAGCGCACCATGCTGCTGGCCACCACAGGGGCGGAGATGGCCCGTGCGCGCCCAGTCCTGACGGCCGAGGAGTTGATCACGGCGCAGCGGCTGATCCGCCGGGTGCCGGTGGGGGAAAAGATCGTCGATGCCATCCTGAGCCTGGTGCGCGGCGGCCGGCCGGAGACCACCGGCATCGAGGCCGTGCGCCGCCATGTCGCCTGGGGTCCCGGCCCACGCGCCGCGCAGTCGTTGATGCTGGCCTGCCGCGCCCGCGCCGTGCTGGACGGCCGGCTGTCCCCCAGCCTTGACGACGTCGCAGCGCTGGCCCAACCGGTGCTGCGGCACCGCATGGCGCTCAACTTCTCCGCGCGTGCCGAGGGCGTTGGCCTGCCCGACGTGATCAACGGCCTGGTCGGCCAAGCCGTATGACGGCATGAGGCCGGCCCCCCTGCCAGGCCTGAACGCGCGCCGGGCGGAGGCGCTGGGGTCGCGGCTGCCGCCGCTGCTGGTGGCGGCGCAGCGTGTGGCGGCCACCGTGGCGCAGGGCGTGCATGGCCGCCGCCGCGTGGGCCAGGGCGACAGCTTCTGGCAGTATCGCCCGCATCTGCCCGGCGACGGCCAGAGCCGCATCGACTGGCGCGCCAGCGGCAAGTCCGACCGCGCCTTCGTCCGCGAAACCGAGTGGGAGGCGGCGCAATCCGTTTTCCTGTGGCGCGACGCCTCGGCAAGCATGGCGTGGCGCTCCGGCACGGCGGTGCCCGAGAAGCGCGAGCGGGCCGAATTGTTGTTGCTGGCGCTGGCGGCGCTGCTGTTCCGCGGCGGCGAGCGCGTGCGGCTGCTGGGCGGCCCGGTGAGGCAGCGTGGCGGACGCGCGGCGCTCGACGGCCTCGCCGACGCGCTGGCGGAGTTGCCAGCGGGTGGCGGCATGCCAGAGGCGGCGCCGCTGCCGCGCTACTCGTCGGTCGTGCTGATCGGCGATTTCCTGGCGCCGCTGGATGACATCCGCGCCGTGGTCGCCGGCCTCGCTGCCCTTCCCGTGGCCGGCCACCTGCTCCAGGTCCTGGACCCCGCCGAGGCGCTGTTGCCCTACACTGGCCGCGTCCGCTTCCGCGGCATGGAGCAGGAGGTCGACGCCGTGGTCCCCCGCGTCGAGGGCATCCGCGCCGGCTACGCGGAGGCGCTTGCGGCGCAGCAGCGCGGCCTTTCCGCCCTATGTTCCACTGCAGGATGGAGTTTCGGCGTGCATCGCACCGACCATCCGCCCGAGGCTGCGCTGCTGGGCCTGTTCACCGCGATGAGTCCCGCTTGATCTTTGCCGTGCCCTGGCTTCTGCTGGCGCTGGCCGCGCTGCCGCTGCTGTGGTGGCTGCTGCGCGTCACCCCGCCCACCCCGCGCACGCAAAGCTTTCCGGCGATTCGGCTATTGGCCGGGCTGCGCGCCGACGAGCGCACCGCGTCCCGCACGCCATGGTGGCTGCTGGCGCTGCGGCTGCTGGCGGCGGGGCTGGTGATCATTGGCCTGGCCGGACCGGTCTTGGACGCAGCAGGTGGGTTGCCGGGCAGCGGGCCGCTGCTGCTCGTGGTCGACGACGGCTGGGCGGCTGCGCCGGACTGGGCGGCGCGGATGCAGGCCGCCGGGTCCGTGCTGGACCGCGTTGACCGCGCGGGCCGCACGGCGGCGTTGCTGACTACGGCCCGGACCGAGGCCGACCAGCCGCCGCGCCTGTCTCCGGCCATGGCGGTGCCCGACCTCCGCACCCGCTTGGCTGCATTGCACCCCAAGCCTTGGCCGTCTGACCGCACCGCGGCGGCTGCGGCGCTTAAAGGTGCGGCAGCCGGTGCGGCTGTCTACATATCCGATGGCGTCGCGTCTGCCGGGGATGGCGCGTTCGGGGAAGCGCTGGCCGCCCTTGGGTCCGTCACTGAAATTCAGCCCGACCCGCCGCCGGTCCGCCTCGCCCGGCCGCCGCGTGCCGAGGCGGGGCGCCTGGTCGCCCGCGTCTCCGTGCTGCCGCAGCCTTCGGAGCGGCCATTGGCCGTGCTGGCGCAAACCGGCGACGACCGCACCCTGGCGCGCGTGGAGGCCATCATCCCCGGCGGCGCGGCGTCCGCCGAAATCCCGATCCCGCTGCCGCCGGAACTGCGCAACCAGCTTGCCCGGCTGGTGCTGGACGGCGCGTCGGGCGCCGGGTCGGTCGTGCTGCTCGACGAGCGCTGGCGGCGTCGCCCGGTCGGCCTGCTCGCGGCCGACGAGGGCGCCGACACCCCGCTGATCGGCCCGTTGTTCTATGTCCGCCGCGCCCTCGCCCTCACCTCCGAACTACGCGAAGGCAACCTGGCGGCGCTGCTGTCGCGCGACCTCTCGGTCCTGGTGCTGGCCGACCTGCCGGTCGAGGGCGAGGACGCGGCGGCGCTGGTGCGCTGGGTGGAGGGCGGCGGCCTGCTGATCCGCTTCGCCGGGCCGCGCATGGCGGAGGCGAGCGGCGACCCGTCCTGGCGCGATCCGCTGCTGCCGGTCCGCCTGCTGGCCGGCGACCGGCAACTCGGCGGCGCGCTGTCCTGGAGCCAGCCCGCGGCGCTCGCGCGGTTCCCGGCCACCTCGCCCTTCACCGGGCTGGAGGTTCCTGAGGAGGTCCTGGTGAACCGGCAGGTGCTGGCCGAGCCTTCGGCGCAACTAGCCGAGCGGAGCTGGGCGCTGCTGGCAGACGGCACCCCGTTGGTTACAGCGGCGCCGCGCGGGGCCGGCCGGATCGTGCTGTTCCATGTGACGGCCAATGCCGACTGGTCGAACCTGCCGCTGTCCGGCCTGTTCGTCGACATGCTGCACCGGCTGGTGGACCTTTCGGCCGGCGTCGCCGGAGTGGCGGACGACACGGTTCTTGCCCCCGCGGAGGCGTTGGACGGTTTCGGCGTGCTGGGCGCGCCGCCCCCGGCCGCCACCGGGCTGACGGCGGCCGACCTGGTTGCGCCGGTGGCGTCTCCGCGCCATCCGCCCGGCACCTATGGGCCAGAAAGCGGCCGGCGGGCGCTGAGCCTTGGCGCGGCGTTGCCGGAACTGGCCGCCGCCGCTCCGGTGCCTGGCGCCGGGCATGCGCCGCTGTCGGGCACGACGCGCGAGCGGGCACTAGGCCCGGCACTGCTGGCGGTCGCGGTCGGCATCCTGGCGCTCGATCTGCTGCTGTCGCTCTGGCTGCGCGGGCTGCTGCGGCCACGCGCGGCGACTGCGGCCGTGCTGCTCCTTATATCTCTGCCAGTTATGGCTATACCGGCCTGGGCGCAGGATCTGCCGGCCAACGCGACCCGCCTGGCCTACGTCGTGACCGGCGACGCGCAGGTGGACGGCGTGTCGCGCTCCGGGCTGCTGGGGCTGTCCGCCTACGTGAACCGCCGCACCGCCGCCAGCCTCGCCGACCCGTCCGCCGTCACGCCGGGGCAGGACGACCTTTCGTTCTACCCATTGCTGTACTGGCCGATAACCGCCGATGCCGCCCCGAACCCTGCCGCCATCGTCGCGCTGAACGACTACACCAGCCACGGCGGCATCATCCTGATCGACACCCGCGGCTCCGGCAGCGGCGAGGGCTTTGCGCCCGGCAGCGACGCCGCGCTGCGCCGTGTCGCGCAGGGCCTGGCGGTGCCGCCCCTCACCCCGCTGTCGAGCGACCATGTGCTGGCGCGCTCGTTCTATCTTCTGCAGGAGTTCCCAGGGCGCTACGCCGGCGGCACCGTTTGGGTGCAGCGCGACCAGGACCGCAGCAACGACAGCGTCAGCCCCGTCATCATCGGCGGCCACGACTGGGCGGCGGCGTGGGCAGTGGATGCGTCGGGGCGCAACCCCTACGCCACCATCCCCGGCGGCACCCGGCAGCGCACGCTGGCCTACCGGTTCGGGGTCAACCTGGTGATGTACGCGCTGACCGGGAACTACAAAGGCGACCAGGTTCACGTGCCCGCCATTCTGGAGCGCCTAGGCCAATGAGGCTCGAACAAGCCTACGCCGCGCTGCGGTTCGACCCGGCGCTGCCCTGGGCGGCCTTTGCGGCGCTGGCGGCGCTGTGCGTGCTCGCCCTGCTGCCGGCCATCCTGCGCCGGGCGCGCGGCGCAGCGTGGCGGGCGCTGGCGTTCGGCGTGCTGCTGCTGTGGCTGTCCGGCCCCCGCCTGGTGCGGGAAACGCGCGACACCCTGCCCGACATCGGCCTCATGGTCGTCGACGAGACCGAGTCGATGCAGGTCGGCGACCGCGCCGCGCTGCGGGACGCCGCCCGTGCCGCGCTGGCCGGCCAGGCCGCCCGCATGACCGACCTTGAACTGCGCACCGTCGTTGTCCCAGCGGGCGGGCACGACGGCACGCAGCTTTTCGCCGCCGTGAACCGCGCCCTGGCCGACATCCCGCAGGCCCGCCTCGCCGGCATCGTGGCGCTCACCGACGGCCAGGTCCATGACGTCCCTACCGAGCCGCTCCCGGCGCCGCTGCACGTGCTGATCCCCGCCCGCGGGGAGGAAACCGACCGGCGGCTGCGCATCGTCGAGGCGCCGTCGTTCGGCCTGGTCGGGCGCAACGTGACGATCCGGGTCGCGGTCGACGACCTGGGGGTGCCGCATCCCGCGGCCACCGCACGGCTGACCTTGCGCCAGGACGGCGAGCCCGCCCAGGTCAGCACCGTGCCGGTCGGCCAGGAAATTCCCATCGAACTGCCGGTCACGCGCGCTGGGCCAATGGTGGTCGAGTTGCAGGCGGAGCCGCTGCCGGGCGAGGTCTCGGGCCTCAACAACCGGGCGATCGTCGAGATCAACGGCGTGCGCGACCGCCTGCGCGTGCTGCTGGTGTCCGGCGAGCCGCACGCCGGGGAGCGCACCTGGCGCCGCCTGCTGAAGGCCGATCCAGCTGTCGACCTCGTCCATTTCACCATCCTGCGCCCGCCCGAGCGCGACGACATGACGCCGCTGAACGAGCTGGCGCTGATCGCCTTTCCCGTGCGGGAGCTGTTCCAGGTCAAGATCAGGGATTTCGACCTGATCATCTTGGACCGTTTCCAGAACCGCGGCATCCTGCCGCCGCTCTATCTGCGCAACATCGCCGACTACGTGCGCGGCGGCGGCGGCCTGTTGCTGAGCGCCGGGCCGGAGTTCGCCGGCGGTGCCAGCCTGTCCGCGACCGCGTTGGGCAGCGTGCTGCCGGCGCGGCCGAGCCTGACCGGGACCGGCGTGGTCGAGGGCGGGTTCCGGCCACAGGTGACACCCCTGGGCAGCCGCCATCCGATCACCGAGGGCCTGCCCGGATGGCGTGCGCCCGGCGTCGAGCCGGCCTGGGGATCGTGGTACCGCTGGGTCGAAGTGGGGTCGCAGTCTGGGCAAGTGCTGATGAGCGCCTTGGATGGCGCCCCGCTGTTGATCGTCGACCGTGTGGAGCAGGGTCGCACGGCACTGTTGCTGTCGGACCAGATCTGGCTGTGGTCCCGCGGGCACCAGGGTGGCGGCCCGCAGGCCGAGCTGCTGCGCCGCATTGCGCATTGGCTGATGAAGGAACCCGCGCTGGAGGAGGAGGCGCTGCGTGCGCGCATCGAGGACGGGCGGCTGCTGATCGAACGCCGGACGATCCTGGACGGGGCGCTTGGCGATGTCGTCGTGACATCGCCGACCGGCGCGATCACCCGCCTGCCGCTACGGGCCGACGGCCCCGGCCATGGGACGGCGGAGCTGCCGGCGGCAGAACCCGGCGTTTGGCAGGTCGGCGACGGCACGCGGACCACCTTCGCCGGCGCGGTCAACGCCAACCCGCGCGAGATCGCGGACCTGCGGGCGACCGGGACGGTGCTGGCGGCCATGGCGCATGCCTCGGGCGGCAGCATCCACTTCGTTGGCGGCGGCACTCTGGAGCTGCGGCGGATCGAGCCAGGGCGGGAAGCGTCAGGCGCGGGCTGGATCGGGTTGCCGCGGCGGCGGGACCACATCGTCACCGGACTTGACGCCATCCCGTTGCTGCCGCCCTGGGCGGCGCTGCCGCTGCTGCTCGGATTGATCTTAGTTGCCTGGCGGCGCGAAGGCTCGGGCTGATTTTTGCAGGCTGGTTTGCAGATTGAGGCGCGCTGCCTACATGGGAGCCAGACCAAGGAGGGCCGTGTTTTCCAGACATATGAACCCCCTTCCCGCCGTGCGGCGCGCGGCAGCCTGCTGGCGCTGATTGGCTTTGTCGGCATGTCCCTGCTGGTGTGGGCCGCCAACCGCGCGATCACGGCCGGCAACGTGCGCGGCTGGTACTCCCTGCTGTCCGCTCCGCCGGGAACGCCGCCCACTTGGCTGTTTGCGATGGTTTGGACCGCGCTCTATCCGCTGATGGGCGTGGCGGCCTGGCTGGTTTGGCGGCGGATCGCTGTTGGCGCCGAGCGGAAGCGGGCTGCCCTGCGGACCTGGGGATGGCAGTTGCTGATCAACTCGCTGTGGTCCCCGGCGGTCTTCGGCCTGCATAGCCTTGAGTTGGGCCTGCTCGTGGTCGCTCTGCTTCTCGCCGCCATCCTGCTTACGATCCGCCGCTTCGTTCCCCTGCAACCGTTCGCAGCCGCCCTGATGGGTTTTTACGTGGCATGGGTTGGCTATGCGGCTTATCTCAACGTGGGCTTCTGGTGGCTGAACCAGGGTTAGGCTATAACGCCGCCATGAATCGTCGTATCCTGGCTACTGCCCTCTTGACCGCTGCCCTGCACGCACCAGCGGCATTGGCCCAGCTCTCGAACCCAGGCTCGATCCAGACGCCGGGCGTCAGGCCCGGCCAGGGTGCCAGGCCGGACAAAAGCGTCCACGACGCCCCACCGCCGGCCCTGCCGGGTTCCCGTGCGGAACCCACGGCGGTCATACCTGCCGAGCGGGTCGCAGCCGACATGCCGCCGACTGAGGCATTGTTCGACAGCGTCAACCGTGGCGACCTCCCTGCTGCGCGGGATGCGATTTCCCGCGGGGCTGATTTGCAGGGCACCAACGTGCTGGGCCTCACGCCGCTTGAGCTGTCTGTCGACCTCGGCCGTAATGAGATATCGTTCCTGTTGCTGTCCCTACGCGGCGGCAACGGCTACAGTGTGGCCCATGCCGCCGGGGCGCCAGCCGAACCGAAGCCGCCAACTCGGGCCGAACGCCTGGCCGTCGCTAAGGCGGAGCGCGCCCGCCGTACCCAGGTTGCCGCCCGGCCCGCTGCCAATGCCGCACCGCTCGCGCCCCGGTTGTTCGCTGGTAATGGCGGCACGCCAAACCCCCAGGCTGGATTCCTCGGGTTCGGCAGCGTCCGCTAGGCAGAACAGCCTGCATTCACCTGCGGCTGGGTCCTAATGGTGGATGCTCAACTGCCCGGCGTGACCCGCATATGGGTTCCAAGCCGCCTTAGCCCGATGACCTCTGGCCTTAATCGCCCACCGGCGTCGAACGGAGCCGTTTGACCTCGCCGCGCAGCACCTTCGCGTCGGTGCGGCGGCGCCTGGCAGCCTTCGTCGGCTTGGTGTCGCGGCGGACCACGGGCCGGACCGCAGCCTCGCGCAGCAATGTCACAACACGGTCCAGCGCGTCCTGCCGGTTGCGGTCTTGCGAGCGGTGGCGCTGCGCCGTGATGACCAGCACCCCATCCGCCGTCACCCGCCGCCCGCCCAGCGCCGCCGCCCGGTCCCGCAGCGCTTCCGGCAGGGTGCCGGGGCGGCGCAGGTCCAGCCGCACCTGCACGGCTGACGACACCTTGTTGACGTTCTGCCCGCCAGGGCCGGAGGCACGGATGAAGTTCTCCTCGATCTCGCGTGGGTCGAAGGCGATGCCGGGTGCGATGGGGATCAACATCTAGCCAATCGTCATCAGGTTGGCGTTGCCTCCGGCTGCGGCGGTGTTGGTGCTGATCGAACGCTCCTGCACCAGCCCGTCCAGCGGGTAGCCGGGCAGCGGATGGCCGGATCCAGCGGTGAACACCGGCACGATTGGCCCCGCCTGCGCCGCCAGCCTTTGCAGCAACGCCAACAACGCTGGTTGGGGGCCGCTGTACAGCATCGCATCGCACGGCGTCGCCGCCCCGGCCGGAGCCGTCGCCACCCAACTAGCGAGCGGCGGCGGCAGGCCCGCGATGTCAATTCCGGCCACGACCGCCCGGTTGCCTGTGGCAAGCGCCGCACCCACCTGGCGCAACGCCTCGCCAACGTCCTGCGCCACGCACAGCACCGTGCCACGGGGGGTCGTTTGGTAGGCATTGCGCTCGCCAACCGGACCTGTCAGTTCGATGTCCAGCCCCACAGGCGTCGCCGCCATGCAGGCGGCATGCTCGGCGATGTCGCGGCCCTGCCGCTTGAGCCAGTCCTGCCAAGCCAAAGCGGCTGCCGGGGCGGACCCCGACGGCAACGTGGACCGGAGAGGCCGAACCGATAGCAGGCGCCGAAGGTAGAGCGGCCCACCCGCCTTTGGCCCGGTCCCGGACAGGCCACGCCCGCCAAAGGGCTGCACGCCCACCACCGCCCCGATTAGGTTCCGGTTCACATAGACATTGCCGGCTCCTGCCCTGGCCACCACGCGGGCGACCGTCTCGTCAAGGCGGGTGTGGACGCCGAAGGTCAGGCCGTAGCCTGTCGCGTTGATGTCGTCGACCAGCGCATCCAGCCCATCGCCCAGCTTACCGCGCGAGAACCGGACCACGTGCAGCACCGGGCCGAACACCTCACGCCTCAGGTCCGACAAGCGGTCCAGTTCGATGATTGTCGGCGGTGAAAAAGTGCCGTTGCCGCAGCCCTCCGGAAGCGGCAAACGGTGGACCGCATGCCCGGCGGCGCGCATTGCCTCAACGTGCCGTGCGATACTGTCCGCCGCCGCCGCCGAGATCACCGGGCCGATGTCGACGCTGAGCCGGTCCGGGTTGCCCACCGCCAACTCGGCTAGCGCACCCCGCAGCATCGCCAGCACGCGGTCGGCCACGTCGTCCTGCAGGCACAGCACCCGCAGCGCCGAGCACCGCTGCCCCGCGCTGTCGAACGCCGACGCCAGCACGTCCGCCACCACCTGCTCGGCCAGCGCCGAACTATCGACGATCAATGCATTCTGCCCGCCGGTCTCCGCGATCAGCGGCACCGGTGCCCCGTCCGGCCCCGTGCGCTCGGCAAGCTGGCCCTGGATCAGCCGCGCGACCTCGGTCGACCCGGTGAACACCACCCCGCACACCCGCGTGTCCCCGGCCAACTGCGCCCCGACGCCGCCCCGCCCCGGCAGCAGTTGCAGCACATCCGCCGGCACGCCGGCCCGGTGCAGGATGTCCACCGTCGCTGCGGCGACGAGCGGCGTTTCCTCCGCCGGCTTCGCCAGCACCGTGTTGCCCGCCGCCAGCGCGGCTGCGATCTGGCCGGTGAAGATCGCCAGCGGGAAGTTCCACGGGCTGATGCAGGCCACGGGACCCAAAGGCCGGTGCGTGGCATTGGCGAAGCTGTCCCGGACCTCGGCCGCGTAGTAGCGCAGGAAGTCAACCGCCTCCCGCACCTCGGCGACCGCGTTGGGCAGGCTCTTGCCGGCCTCCCGCACGATCAAACCCATGAGGACCAGCATTTCGTCTTCCAGCAAGTCCGCAGCGCGCGACAACAGGGCGGCGCGCTCCTCCGGCGGCGTCGCGCGCCAAGCCGGCCCGGCAGCCCCGGCCCGCTCCAGCGCACGGTCCACGTCGGCGGCGGTCGCTTCGGTTACATGCCCTACGATGTCCCTGGCATCGGCGGGATTGCGGATTTCGAGTGCCGGCCCCTCGGCGGCGGACGCGGCGGCAGCGCCCCAAGTCCGGGCGGCACTGGCCTGCAACGCCCCTACGAGACCGGCCAAACGCTGCTCGTTCGAGAAGTCGAATCCGGCGGAGTTCGCCCGCGCCGGCCCAAACAGCTCCCGCGGCAGGGCGATCTGCGGATGCGGCGAGCCGGGCGGATGCATCGCCGCCACCTCGGCCACTGGGTCTGCGACCAGCTCCGCGACGGGAACCGCCGGGTCCTGGATGCGGTTCACGAACGACGAGTTGGCGCCGTTCTCCAGCAGGCGGCGCACCAAGTAGGCCAACAGGGTCTCATGCGTGCCGACGGGGGCGTAGATCCGGCACGGGCGGTCCAGCTTGTTGTGCCCGACGACCTCCTCGTACAGCGGCTCCCCCATGCCGTGCAGGCACTGGAACTCATACTGGCCGGGGGCGAACGGGCCGGCCATGCTGTGGATCGCGGCGACGGTGTAGGCGTTGTGGGTGGCGAACTGTGGGAACACCGCGTCGGGCGCGGCCAGCAGCGCGCGGGCGCAGGCGAGGTAGCTGACGTCGGTGTGAACCTTCCGGGTGAACACCGGGAAGCCTTCCAGCCCATCGACCTGGGCGCGCTTGATCTCGCTGTCCCAATAGGCGCCCTTGACTAGCCGGACCATCAGCCGGTGGCCGCTGCGCCGCGCGAGGTCGACCAGCCACTCGACCACGGACGCGCTGCGCCTTTGGTAGGCCTGCACCACGAAGCCGATGCCGTTCCAGCCGGCCAGCGCCGGGTCGTGGCACAGCGCCTCCAGCAGGTCGAGCGAGAGTTCCAGCCGTTCGGATTCCTCGGCGTCGATGTTGAGGCCGATGTCGTATCGGCGTGCCAGCGCCGCCAATTTTTGGAGCCGGGGCAGCAATTCGGCCAGCACGCGCTCCCGTTGCAGCCGCGAGTAGCGCGGGTGCAGCGCCGACAGCTTGATGGAGATGCCCGGCCCGTCGACGATGCCGCGGCCCGCCGCCACAGCGCCGATGGCATGGATGGCGCGCTCGTAGTCGGCAAAATAGCGTGCGGCGTCCGCGGCCGTGGTCGCGGCCTCCCCCAGCATGTCGTAGGAGTAGCGGAACCCGCGCGCCTCTAGGCGGCGGCTGTTGGCCAGGGCCTCGTCGATGGTCTGGCCGGTCACGAACTGCTCGCCCATCATGCGCATCGCGAGGTCCACGCCGCGGCGGATCAACGGCTCCCCGCCGCGGCCGACCAGCCGGGCAAGGGCCGCGGGCAACCCGGCCTGCGCCGTGGTGGCCGTCAGCTTGCCGGTGACGACCAGCCCCCAGGTGGCGGCGTTCACGAACAACGACGACGAGTGCCCGACATGCGCCTGCCAATCGCCGGTGCTGATCTTGTCGCGGATCAATGCGTCCCGCGTGGGGATGTCGGGAATGCGCAGCAGCGCCTCGGCCAGGCACATGAGCGCCACGCCTTCATGGCTCGACAGTGCGTATTCGCGGACCAGGCCCTCGACCGTGCCGCGCGTGCCCTTGGCCCGCAGCGCCGTTACAAGGCGCGCGGCCAGCGTTTGCGCCTGCGCCACGACGGCAACCGGGAGCGTGGCCCCGATTACGAGCGAGGGGAGGCAGTCCGGCTCCGGCCGGCGGTACGCGGCCGTGATCGCGGCGCGCAACGGGGTCTGCGGCTGAAGGGACGCGGCGAACTCGGCGAATGGCTGTGGCATGGGTAGAGGTTCCAAGGGCTTGGTTGGGGCGGAAGGATTCGAACCTTCGGATGGCGGATTCAAAGTCCGCTGCCTTACCGCTTGGCGACGCCCCATCACTGGCCACGACCACTGCCGCTGCTGTCAATAGGGGGTGCGGGACCCTTCCGTAAAGCCCTGGCCGCCATCCGTCGCCGCGCCGCCCCAGGCCCACCAGGACGCGGGCGCCTGCGCAGCCACGGCGGCGGCGGCGTCCGGCGTGGCGAACAGGCCGAAACACGTGGCGCCCGAACCGCTCATGCGGGCCAAGAGGCAGCCGGGCTGGGCGCGCAGCCAGTCCAGCACCGGGGCAATGGCCGAGCAGAGCGCCATGGCCGGAGCCTCAAGGTCGTTGCGCAATTGGGCCAAATCTGCGGCCATGGCCGCCGCGTCGGGCCAGGCGGCCGGAAGCGCTGGCACTTCAGAGAACACGCCCTGCCGTACGCGGAACACATCGGGGGTCGACACCTCTGCACCGGGGTTCAGCAGTGCCAATCCAGATATTGGGAGCGCCGGCGCCGATCCCAGGATTTCGCCGATGCCCTGCATACGGGCCGGACGGCTTGCGAGGCACACCGGCACATCCGCGCCCAAGCCCTGCGCGACCGCTCGCAGGCGTTCTTCGGGCAAGCGCACGTCCCAGAGCCGGACCAGCGCCCGCAACGTGGCCGCCGCATCGGCCGAACCCCCGCCGATTCCGCTGGCCACCGGCAACCGCTTCTCCAACACCAGCCGGGCACCCGCCCCGACGCCAGCCGCGGACGCGAGCGCCAGCGCTGCCCGCAGCACCAGGTTGTCCGACCCGGCCCCTAGCCCATTACCATAAGGCCCGACGATTTCGAGCGTCACCGCACCGGCAGGCGACGCATGGACCATATCGGCCACGCCGGGAAACACGGCCAGGCTGTCCAGCAGATGGTAGCCGTCCGCACGCCGGCCCACAACGTGCAGGTAGAGGTTAACCTTCGCCGGCGCCGCCTCGGTCAGCACGCCCTAGGGTGCGCTGCCGGGCTTTACAGCCGGCGTCGGCGGCGCAGCCTCAGCGTCGCGCAGCTTGCTTTCGGTGCGCGCCAGGTCATCGGGTTCCGGGTTCAAATTCAGGGCGCGGCGCCACTGGAACTCCGCCTCCCGCCGCCGGCCGACCGCGTCCAGCACGTCGCCGAAATGCGCGTTGATCGTCGGGTCCTCCGGTTGCAGCTCCACCGCCCGCTCCAGGTTCTTCAACGCCCCGGCGGTGTCGCCCTCACGCAGCAACACCCAGCCGAGGCTGTCGATGAACGCACCGTCATTGGGCCGCTGCTCCACGGCGCGCTCGATCATATGCCGGGCACGATCCATGTTGTGGCCCTGTTCCACCCAAGCGTAGCCAAGGTAGTTCAGCACGTTCGGCTGGTCCGGCGCGAGCTGCAGGGCGTACTCGAAATCGGCCTCCGCCTTCGGCCACTCGCCGGCGCGTTCCAGGGCGACGCCGCGCTCGTAGAACAGCGGCCAGTTGGCCCGCGTCGGCGTGCCAATGCGGGCAACCGCGCGGTCGTAGGCCGCCACCGCCTCGCGAAAGTGGTTATGCAGGCGCAGGTCGTCAGCAATCTGCGCCAACGGCTCTGGCCGGTCGGGATACTGCTGGGCCAACGCTTCGAGGATCCTGGACGCCTCCTCGTCCTGGCCCAAGCTGTCCAGCAGGCTGGCCCGGCGCAACATGACCACCGCCGCGAGCGGGTCCGACGGCAATACGCTGGCGAGGGTGTCAAGGGCGGCCTGGGTCCGTTTGCCCATCTCCTGGATGTCGGCCAGCAACAACCGCGCTGCGGTGAAATCGCTGCGCAGGTCCAAGGCCAGCCGCAGCAGCACTTGGGCAGAGTCGTTGGCGTTCTGCTGCCGGAGCGTCGCGGCCATGGCGAGATAGGTCTCGGCGATGCCGTCCGTCGCGTTGCGCACTGCCGGCTCCGCCACGTCGCGTTCCAGCGCCGGGCGGGCCAGCGCCATGTCCCCGTTCACGCCCACCATATCGCGCAGAGTGGTCCGTGCCTCGTCCAGGTTGCCCTGCCGGGCCTGCCAGCTTGCCAAGATTTGCCCGAGGCGGATGTTGAGGCCGCCATACTCGGCCTGCGCGAGTTGGTACAGCCGCGCGGCGTCGGACTTGAGGCCGCCAAGGTCGGCGATCAACGCCGCGTGCAACGCCATGACGCCGCGGAAACGCTGCTCGTCCAACGCCGGCTGCAGGCCGGCCAGGGCCGCGCCCGTTTGGCCGGCGCCCTGCTCCGCCCAGGCAATCAGCAACGGCCGCAAAATCTGCGTGAGGCCCTGGGCCGGCAGGGCGGTGAAGCGCGCCTTAGCCTGCTCCCAGTTCTCGCCGCGGGCGTCCCGGTCGGCCAGGACCAACTCGGCCACCGCGTTGTCGGGCACGCCGGCAGCCAGCCGCGCGGCACTGGGCCGGCCGGCCATGACGGTGGCGATGAACGCCTGGTTCGCCACCTCCAGCACCCCGCCGTCGTGGGTCAGCGCTGCCTCCAGCCGATCGGCGGCAACATCCAAGTCGCCCTGCTGCGCCGCGAACCGTCCGGTGAGGTAGTCGCTAAATGCCCCGTTCGGAGTGAACTTCGACGTCCCGAACGCATCTTCCTGGCCAAAGTCGTTCGCAGCCCCACCTGCCAGCAGGGCCAACACCATCAGCGCAGACCGGCCAAACTGCCGCATCGGACTACATGCCACTCGGGTAGTTGGGTCCGCCGCTGCCTTCGGGCGTCGCCCAGTCGATGTTCTGCGTGGGGTCCTTGATGTCGCACGTCTTGCAATGCACGCAGTTCTGCGCATTGATCTGCAAGCGCGGCGTGCCCTGCTCGACGTCCACGGCCTCGTATACGCCGGCTGGGCAATAACGGCTCTCCGGGCTGGCGTACTCGTTCCAGTTCACGCCGAGCCAGCGGCCGGGGTCGCGCAGTTGCAGATGCGGCGGCTGGTCCTCGGCATGGTTCGTGTTGCTGATGAACACGGACGACAGCCGGTCGAAGGTCAGCGTCCCATCGGGCTTCGGGTAGGCGATGCGCGGCGCGTCCTTGGCCAAGTGCAACCCCTCGTGGTCGGCGTGGGCGTGGTGCATGGTCCAGGGTGCGCGGCCACGCAGCACGTAAGTGTCAAGCGCCGAGTAAGCGATTCCACCATACAGGCCAAATTTTGCGAACGAAGGACGAATATTGCGCTCTTGGTGCAGTTCCTCGCAAACCCAGCTTTCGCGGAAACGGGCTTCGTAGGTGTCGGGCTCCACCGGACGATTGCGCTCAAGCGCCTCGGCCACCGCCTCAGCCGCCAGCATACCCGACTTCATCGCGGTATGGGTTCCCTTAATCTTCGGCACGTTTAGGAATCCGGCCGTGTCCCCAATCAATGCACCGCCGGGAAAAGTCAGCTTGGGAATCGATTGCAGCCCGCCCTCGCTCAATGCCCGCGCACCATAGCTGATGCGGCGCCCACCCTCGAAGTGCTTGCGCATCGCTGGATGCGTCTTGAACCGTTGCATCTCGTCGAATGGCGACAGCCACGGATTATGGTAGTCCAGCCCCACCACGAACCCGTACGAAACCAGGTTGTCGCCCCAGTGATACAGCCATGAACCGCCATAGGTGTTGCGATCGAGCGGCCAGCCAACCGAATGCTCGATCAACCCAGGCTGGTGCGCCTCCGCAGGGATTTCCCACAACTCCTTGATCCCCAAAGCATAAGTCTGGGAATCGCGACCCTCTCGCAGGTTGAAGCGGGCGGAAACCTGCTTGGTGAGCGAGCCACGGCAACCCTCGGCAAACAGGGTGTAAGCGGCGCGCAATTCCATGCCAGGCTGGTAGTTTGAACCGTGCTCGCCCTCTTTGGTGATGCCCATGTCCCCGGTCGCAACGCCCACCACCCGGCCGTCCTCGATCAGCACCTCGGATGCGGCGAAGCCTGGATAGATTTCAACCCCGAGCGCCTCGGCTTGGGTGCCGAGCCAACGGCACACGTCACCTAGGCTGCCAATGTAATTACCGGCATTGTGCATCTGCCTCGGCACAATCGGTAGCTTAAAAGCACGAGTTTCCGTCAAGAAAAGGAAGCGGTCCTCCCCAGCCGGCGTCATCGATAGAGCGCCAGAACTCTGCCAGTCCGGCAGCAGTTCGTTCAGCGCACGCGGCTCCATAACAACGCCGGACAGGATATGCGCGCCAACCTCGCCGCCCTTCTCCACGACGCACACGGCGGCGTCGGGCGAGAGCTGCTTCAGCCGTATCGCCGCAGAGAGCCCAGCCGGACCCGCGCCCACGATAACGACATCGAATTCCATGGCCTCGCGGGCCACCTCACGTTCCGGCATCCATCCCTCCGTTTGTCCCTCTCTAAGTGGGGACGGGCGCGGGTTGCGCAAAACCCACACGCGGCACATTTTCACCTCTATGCGACATAGGACGGCCTAGGCCCGATGGACAGCCTCGCAGCACTGCGCCTGCAAATCGAATGGGGCGCGGACGAAGCGCTGGGCGACCTGCCGCGCGACCATCTCCGCCCCATGCCGGCGGCGCAAGCTGGGCCGTTGCCTGTTCCAGCCCAAGCGCCTTCCATCGTCCCCCAGGCTGTCGCCACCCAAGCTGCCGTCGTGCGGGGCCAGTCGACCGCAACTTCGGCCGGAACCCTCGCCGAGCTCCACGCGGCCTTCGAAGCGTTCGAGGGCTGCCCGCTCCGCGCCACCGCAACGACAACGGTCCGGCCAGACGGCAACCCAGCCGCCAAGCTGGTCCTGATTGCCGATGCGCCCGGCGCCGACGACGACCGGACAGGGACCGCGTTCGCCGGCGTAGCCGGGCAGACGCTCGACCGCGTGCTGGGGAGCGCCGGCCTTGGCCGGTCCAACGTGTTGCTGACCCATCTGGTGCCCTGGCGCCCGCCGGGCGGCCGTGCCCCGACCGACGCCGAAATCCAGGCATGCTCGCCGTTCCTGCTCCGCCTGCTGCAACTCGTCCGGCCCGAGCGGCTCGTGCTGCTGGGGTCAGCCTCGGTCAAGGCGATGACCGACAGCAACGACAGCATCCGGCGGCTGCGCGGGCGCTGGCTGCAAGCGGCGCTTCCCGAATTTGCCGCCCCGCTGCCGGCACTTGCGATGCTCCCCTTGGACCAATGGCTCCGAACCCCAACGGCCAAGCGCGATAGCTGGGCCGACCTTCTTGCACTCCGCGCGAGCCTACAGCCAAATCCCTAACCGAACCTAAACCTAGGCCAGCAAACATGCCAATCGACGAGAGCCGCCAATTCGTCCCCGTGAGCGTCGCCGTCCTCACGGTCTCCGACACGCGCACCCCTGCCGACGACCGCTCAGGCGACACGCTGGCCGCGCGCATCACCCAAGCGGGCCACCATGTCGGCGCCCGCGCAATCGAGCGGGACGACGCTGGCCTGATCGAGACCCGGCTGCGCGGCTGGATCGCCGACCCGGCCATCGACGCCGTGATCACCACGGGCGGCACCGGCATCACCGGGCGCGACGTCACCCCCGAAGCGTTCGACCGCGTGCTGGAGAAGCGGATCGAGGGCTTTGGCGAGCTGTTCCGCATGCTGAGCTACCAAAAGATCGGCACGTCCACGATGCAGTCCCGTGCCCTGGCCGGCGTGGCGGGGGGCACCTACCTTTTTGCCCTGCCGGGCAGCACGGGCGCCGTGAAGGATGCGTGGGACGACATCCTGCTCTGGCAACTCGACAGCCGGCACCGTCCCTGCAACCTCGTCGAGCTGATGCCGCGGCTGCAAGAGCATCTCCGCGCGGCGGAATAGCCGCACAGCGGCCAAGTTCTTATTTTGTTCTTGACATCAACGGCTACCGTAGTCAAGGTGTGTTAGAACGCATAGGGAACAAGGCCGTGTCGGAAGGGACCACTGCCAGACAAGATTTGTCTCGAAGCGCCCTGGATCAGGATGCTCTGGCTGCATTCGCCCAGGCTGAGGCGACAGAACCCCAAACCGACGGGCCACGGCGGTCCCTCGCCCGCCACGGCCGGGGCGCGACGAACAACCCGGCCGTGCGCTACGACCGCCATACGGCAGAGCCTTTCGAGGATGGATGGGCGCCAACCGGCACTGAACCCGCCGAGCTGCCGCCGCTGCCAACGGTTCTGACGCGCGACAGCAGCAAGACCGCAATCAGTTGGAACGGCAGCCCGGACATCGGCTTCGACCGCGCGGTCAACCCCTACCGCGGCTGCGAGCATGGCTGCGTCTACTGCTATGCCCGGCCTAGCATTACAGTTGCACAGTTCGTTTCAGATGCGAGAGTTGTGCGGCGGCTTGGTGCGCCCTGCGCCAGAGTGACCAGGCGATGACGTGGGCTGGCTGGATGCGACGCTGTGCCAAGCGGGTGGCG
>JAABUP010003108.1_pt1 | contig 30098 bp, 40 predicted proteins | sample 5559201 | NCBI WGS metagenome assembly JAABUP01 (sample SAMN10711887, study PRJNA513373) | rock metagenome | isolation source: Antarctica rocks | place: Antarctica | reverse complement strand
GTTCCGGCGCAACCACCCCACCCCGTGCTCGAACAGCGCCCCCCGGGCCCTCCGCGTGGATCCACGCCCGGCCATCGAGGAACCCGCGGAACTCCGCGGTCACCGCAGCGCCCTCGAACCCCCGGAATCCGTAGGCCTTCCGGATCTGCCAGGAGTGCTGGTAAGCGGTCATCGCGCGGTCGGTGTAGCGCTTCACACACGACACGTCGGCGATCCCCAGCTGCTCGCCCAGGTACTCCACCACCGGCCACGGCACATCCAAGGGATCTTCCAGGAACCGGCCCAGATAGCGCACCGTGTTGACCTGCAGCATCAGCCCGAGCCGGTTGTGATCCCCCCCCGGTCACCGAGCAGGTTCCTGTCCGCATGGTCGAGGACGAACAACCGCTCCAGGTCCGCCCGTGACGGCACCCCCTCAACACGCCCATACCCGGCTACCTGCGCATCCGTCAGGAACTCCATCGGCATGGCCAGCGGACCGTAGGCCCACCCGCCATCAGCCTGACCACCGGCCCGCGCTGCCTGACATCAACCGCCAGGCAGCGAAACACAGAAAAGATCAACAATAGAGCTAACGGCTGCGCGGATCATCCTCGACCCCGGAGCAGGACCCGGTCGGCGGCCACATCGAGCTCCGGGGCGCTCGCCACCAGCAGCGCCCCGACCAGCCCGCCGAAGACCTGGTCGGCGACGTGGTCGTGGGCGTGCGGGTGGTATCAGAAGGTGCCCGCGGGATGCTCGGGCGGGATGCGGTAGGCGTAGTCGAAGGCGTCGCCGGGCGCGACAGTGCCGAACGGGTCGTCCGCACCGGGTTGCGGGGAGACGTGCGGGCCGTGGGTGTGCAGATTGGTGGGCTGGTCCAGCCCGTTGACCAACCGGATGCGCAGCAGGTCCCCGGGGCGCACCCGGCAGGGTGGGGCCCGGGGAGGTCGCGTTGTAGCCCAGGGCCGCGGTGTCGCGTCCGGCCAGGCGCACGCCGGGCGCGGCGGTGAGCACCACGTCCAGCACCCCGTCGTGGCTGGCCAACACGGCCGGCTCACCCAACACCCGGCCGGTCTCACCCGCCGCCGAACCGGCCGCGGCGGGTCGGCCGGGTGGCGGGCCCACAGGTAGGTGCCGATCCAGCCGGCGTAGCCCAGGGCGAGGGTCAGGTACATCACCGGGTAGCTGGGTTGGCTGTACATCCCCCAGTACAGCAGCGCGCCCCACAGCAGTGCGGGGACCGCGGCTAGTGGGCGGCGCACGGCCACACTGAGCGTGACTAGCACGATCGAGGCGACCAGCAGCGCCGGCCCGTAGGTCAGCAATCAGCCGAGCAGCCCGCCGGAGTCGCCGCCCGCCGGGTCCATCGAGCTCATGGAGTCCATGCCGCCGGCGCCTTGGGTGCCCGCGGCCGCGGCGGCGCCGGCCACGCCGAGCACCGGCAGGGTCATCGCCGCGGTGCACGCCAGGCTGGCGAGGACGCCGAGCGCCCCGGCCAGGCCGCCGACTCGGGTCGGCCGCCGGCAACTCGAGTCTTGCGAGGTCACAGCGCGGTTCCCCGTCCCTGCCGCGGGGCGGGACAGTGACCGTCCCCTGCTAGAGGGGACCGTAGAAGGTTGCCCCGGGGGCCAGGTCAAGGCCGGTCGGGCGCGCTTGCCCGCCCGACCGGCAACGATCAGCGCCGGGGGTCGGCCGAGCGACTTCCCCGCGACGAAGTAGAGGGGTCGGGGTGCTCGATGATCGGGCAGATCGAGGCGGGGGCGTCGGTGTCGGGTTTCTGGTTGGTGGGGTGTTCGCGGGTGGCGACCAGCGTGCGGCGCAGCTGCTGCAGCTCGGCGATGGCGGTGTCGATGTCGCCGATGCGTTGGTCGAGCCGGGAGCGCACCGACGGGCAGGGTGATCGGCCGTCGCGGCGCACGGCGAGGACCTCGGCGACGTCGTCGAGGTGCAGGCCCAGCGCGCGGGCGCGGCGGATGAACGCCAGCGTGTCCACCTCGGCCGGGTCGAACAGCCGGTAGCCCGCGGCGGTACGGGCGGCCGGCGCGACCAGGCCCTTGTCCTCGTAGACCCGGATGGCCTTGCGGGTCACCCCGGCCGCCCGGGCCGCCAGCCCGATCGTGAGCCCCGCACCCGGAGCCGCTGCTGCGCGCGCGTCCATGTCCCCAACCTCCCGCACGTCGTTGCTACCCGCTTCATGGTCGACCTGGTTCGTGGTTGACCTGCCCCCGGGGCCGGGTTCTAGCGTCGCCGCCGTCGGAGTGTCGGAGCTATTGAGCAGACAAGGAGCGTGCGCGATGCCTCTTCGCCAGGGTGAGGTGTACCGGTGCCCGGAACCGTCGTGCGGCTGCGAGGTGACAGTCACCAAGGGTGCCCCGTCGGACTGCTCCGGGCAGCAGAACCCCACCTGCTGCCGCGGACACGTCATGGACAAGGTCAGCGACTGACAGGGGTCAGCGACGGACAGGGGTCAGCGACTTGACGGGGGCTCGGGCGCCCGGCCGGTCATGGTTGGGCCGGCGCCCGCAAGCCCCGGGACGGCGGCCCTGCAGCTCACGCCCCCGGGGGCTGATGTGCCTAAAAGTGCGTCGCTCTCGGGGTCGTCAGGGCGGTGGCCCCGGTCGGGATCCCGGTGCCTCGATGAAGGGCCGTCCCCGGAGGAACGGCGAGCTCCCTGAGTTGACACCGGACAAGGAGCCTTGTGTGGCGGTCGCATCAGCCGCGACGCGATCAGTGGCCGCGGCCGGCGAGGTCGATCCCTTACCGAAACGCGGCATGGCCGAGCAGGCGGGGTCAGTCGTCGGCGAGCATGAGGGTGGCGCCGCCGGTCGCGAAGTTCGCGAGGTCGGCTATCACGGCCTTCCCCTCGTCGGAGGCGGTGCCCGCGCGCAAGTCTTGGAGGCTGTCGTAGGTCATCTGCGCGATGCGGTAGTACGGCGGCGGCCCGCCGTCCGCGTTAGTGGTGATCCGTAGGTTCTCTGCGGCCTGGACGTGGGGCATGTGCTGGCCTGCGTAGGGAATGTGGCGGTTCGCGTAGTAGTCCTCGAAGGCGCCGGGGTCGTCCGGCTGCCCGTAGAGGATGATGGGCCTTGCCACGGTCTGGTCTCCTTCCGTTCGGGTGCTGCTGTTACCCGCCGCTTCCGTAGGGCCGGGTGATGATCTCGAGGCTGTGTCCGTTGGGGTCGGTGAAGTACAGGCCCCGGCCACCGTCCTGGTAGTTGATCCGGCCGATCTGGCCGACCGAGGACTACGAGCTCGCCCGCTCGCTGGTCGGGGACACCGGCTCGGACGAGGACGACCTGTTCGCCGGGGTGCGGGAGCGGGTCGGCGCCGGATGATCGCCACGCCCGCCGCGCTCCTCCCGGCGGCGGCTGGGTGCTCGCCCGGATGCCCGCCCCGGTGCCCGCGCAGGCCACGCCGAGCGCGCCCCGCCCCGCCCCGCCCCGCCCCGCCCCGCCGGCCGCGCCGCCCGGCTCCGAGCGCGGCGAGGAGTTCGGTAAGACCTCGCCGATCGCCCTCGTGGTGATCCTGCTGCTGCTCATCGCCGCGGTGCTCATCCGGTCGATGTCGAAGCGGCTGCGCAACGTTCCCGCTTCCTTCGACGAGCCCGTGCCCGGCGAGACCGGCGCCGACGGCCTCGACGGGGAAAGCGACGACCCCGAACCGCGTTCTCCCTGATCGGGCCGCCTCGAGCAACGCTGGCGCTCGCGAGCCGGCGCAGGCATCCGACCCCGGACCGCATTCCTCGCCTGCTCGCGGTTCGAGTCTCCCGCGGGTAAGCTCCGTGAATCCTTGAGGCCCGTGTTCCGGGAGAATATCTACGGTCCCGTGCGGCGCGGTTCGCGACGTCAGGCGGCGATGATGGACGACTACGAGGACCTTCGCTCGTGCGTCCCGGCGGGGCTGCCGCGCACGATGCTAAGTCCTTTCCTTCTCAAGTTGATCAACGAGAAGCCCTCGCGCGGTTGTGACCTGCTCGTTCGCCTGTTCGAGTCCGGCTACCCGTCCGGAGAACTCGGCGCTGTCTACCGTCTGCTGCGAGTACTCGAGCAGGAACGGTTGATCGAGTCGGAGTGGCAGGTGGACCAGAGCGGGGCGTCCCGCCGCACCTACTGGCTCTCCCCGGAAGGAAGCGACTGGCTGCTGGTCTGGGAGGGTTCGATACGCGACACCGGGCGCCTCATCGAGCGCTTCCTGCACCGCTGCGCGATCGTCCACGACCGAGGAGACCCGGAGACCGAGTGACGACGGTCCTGGACCGGGCGCGCTCGACCAACTAGCGTTCGGCAGCAGCGACCAGTTTCGAAGGACGGCGGCGTCTCATGGTGGACCTTCGGGTGTGCGATATTCCGGCCGCCGGCTTCGGTGGCAGCAGTGTGACCGGGCTGGCCATCACCCACGGCGTGCTCGGGACGGTGCTTCTTGGGTTCACGCTCCTCTCGCTGATCGTCGCGACCCTGTGGTTGATGCGCCGGTGGTCGCAGCCCCGGACGGACGTGGTCGCCACGCCCGGCCCCACGGTGCGCCGCCACGAGCCCGAGCCGATCGCCGATCCCGAGGACGTCGGGATGCTCGTTCGACGAGAACTGGTCGTGCACTGAGCACGCCGGCATGAGGTCTGGCGTGGCCGTGCGCACGACGTCGCCGGTCGGAGCCGGGCGGGAGGTGAGCTGAGCATGGAACAGTTGCACGAGCCCAAGTCGGACGCGTTGCGCGCGTTGTACTGGCGCGACGAGATCCTCCAGCTGATGTTCTGGATCCATGGCGAGGGCTTCGGTGACGAGGTCGACCCCACCCTCCTCGAGCGCTTCCTGGGTGTGGATGCCCAGGTCGGGCTCCGCTACCTCGACCGGCTCGTCGACGAGACACTGCTGACCCGGACGAACGCCGGCCACTACCGGCTCACCGACGAAGGACGTGGCCACGGCGCCCGGGTCTTCGCGCACGAGTTCGCCGACCTCACCCAGCCTGCTCACGGTGAGTGCGGCGCGGACTGCTGGTGCCACGCGTCGCCCGAGGAAGCCGACACCTGCCACGCCGAGCGGCGAGGACACCACGAGCACTCACCAGAACGGTGAGAGCGTCCCCGAGGAGTGCGGACGCGGCAGAAGCAACGGCGTCGGTACTACCGAAGAACTTCCTGCGGCCGAGCCTCCTGCTGCTGATCGGGGAACGCCCGTCGTACGGGTATGACCTGCTCGAGCGGCTTCGAGGACTGGGTTCCCGCCCGATCGATGCGGGCACGCTCTATCGCTCGCTGCGTGCCATGGAGCAGGAAAGGCTGGTCGGGTCGGAGTGGCGGGACTCGGAGGTCGGCCCGGCTCGGCGGACCTATCGTCTCACCGACGCCGGGCGGGACTGGCTGCACGCGTGGGCGATGAGTCTGCGGGAGACCCGGCGGACCATGGACGCCTTCCTCGGCCGCTGCGACGATCTCGTCGACGGCGTGGTCGATCCCGCGGAGCGAGCCCGGCCGGTGGGTCGGATGTGCTGACCGCGAAGCGCGGGCCGGTGCGGCACCCATCGACCATCGGGTCGACCGGTCCTCGGTGTCAGCAGATCCGGGGCAAGGGATCGCCCACGAGGACGTCGACGATCCGGTGGCCGCCGAAGGCGGTGCGCAACAGCACGAGCCCGGGGGGGTCGTCGGCGATGTGCCCGACCACCACGGCCTCGGCGCCGAGCGGGTGGGCGCGCATCGCCGCGAGGACCGCGTCGGCGTGCTGGGCGGCGACGACCGCGACGAGCCGGCCCTCGCAGGCGACGTAGAGCGGGTCGATGCCCAGCAGCTCGGCGGCTCCGTTGACCTCGGGGCGGACCGGGACGGAGGCCTCGTCGGCGACCACGGCGACCCCCGACGCCGTCGCGATCTCGTTGAGGATCGTCGCCACCCCGCCGCGGGTTGCGTCGCGCAGGACGCGGACCCCGTCACCGCCTGCGTCGAGCAGGTCGGCGGCGAGGGTGTGCATCGGCGCGGTGTCGGAGACGACGTCGGCCTCGATGTCCAGCTCGCCGCGGGCCAGCATGATCGTGACCCCGTGGTCGCCGATCGGCCCGGACACGATCACCACGTCGCCGGGGAGCGCAGACGACGCGCTCAGCACGCTCGGTCGCTCGAGCAGGCCGATGCCCGCGGTGGTGACGAAGCAACCGTCCGCCTTGCCCCGCTGGACGACCTTCGTGTCGCCGGTGACGATCTGCACGCCTGCCGCCGCCGCGGCGGCCGCCATCGAGGCGGCGATGCGCTGCAGGTCGGCGACTCCGAACCCCTCCTCGAGGATGAACCCGGCGGAGAGGTGCAGCGGCCGCGCGCCGCACATCGCGAGGTCGCTGACGGTGCCGTTGACGGCGAGGTCGCCGATGTTGCCGCCGGGGAAGAACAGCGGCGAGACCACGTAGGAGTCGGTCGTGAACGCCAGCCGCGTACCGTCGACCTCGAGCGACGCCCCGTCCTCGAGCCGCTCCAGCGCCGGGTTGCGGAAGGCTTCGAGGAAGACGGCGTCGATCAGCGTCGACGTCGCCTTCCCGCCCGCGCCGTGGGCCAGGGTGATCCGGTCCTCGCGGACGCGGGGACGACGCCGGCGGATCCGCTCGATGCGCTCGAGAACGGCCTCCTCCGTCCGCGGCGCGCCCGTGCCCCGGCCCGCCCCGCCGGGGCCGCCCGAGGCGGCCGCCCCGCCCTCCTGGGCACCGGCGTCGTCCCCGGCCGCGTCGGCGACGGCCCGCTCGGCCCAGCCGGCTTCGACCGACGGACCCGCCTCGGTGCTCATCGCACAACCACCGGATCCGGCAGGGTGACCTGTCCGGGGCCCGTCGCGCCCTTCACCCGCGACCGGCTGAACCGGCCGTAGTTGTAGTAGGCCGCGCACGCCCCCTCGGACGACACCATGCACGTGCCGATCGGGGTCTCCGGCGTGCAGGCAGTGCCGAAGACCTTGCACTCCCACGGCTCGAGCGAGCCCTGGAGCACCTCGCCGCACTGGCAGGCCTTCGGGTCGGCGACCCGGACCCCCGGCACGGAGAAGATCTCCTCGGCGTCGAACGCGGCGTAGGCCGGGCGCAGCCGCATCGCCGAGAAGGGGATCCAGCCGAGGCCCCGCCACTCGAAGGTCGGCCGCAGCTCCATGACCTCGTCGACGACCTGCAGAGCCCGGCGGTTGCCGTGCCACGGCACGACCCGGCTGTACTGGTTCTCGACCTCGCAGCGCCCCTCGTGCAACTGGCGCATCAACCGGTAGATTGACTCCAGGATGTCCAGCGGCTCGAACCCGGCGACCACCAGCGGTTTCCCCCGCTCGGAGGCGATGAAGCGGTACGGCTCGCAGCCGATGATCGTCGAGACGTGACCCGGCCCCATGAACCCGTCGAGCCGCAGATCGGGGGAGTCCAGGATCGCGGTCATCGGGGGCACGACGGTGACGTGGTTGCCGAACACCGAGAAGTTGGTGATGCCCTCCCGCGCGGCCCGCAGCACGGTCGTCGCCGTTGACGGCGTCGTCGTCTCGAAGCCGATGGCCATGAACACGACCCGGCGGTCCGGGTTGCTGCGGGCGATCTTGAGCGCGTCGAGCGGGAGTAGACCATCCGGATGTCGGCGCCGGCCGCCTTCGCGTCGAAGAAGGAGCCGTCGCCGCCGGGGACGCGCATCATGTCGCCGAACGCGGTCATGATCACATCCGGGTCCTGCGCGATCGCGATGGCGTCGTCGACCCGGCCCATCGGCAGCACGCAGACCGGGCAGCCGGGCCCGTGGACCAGGCGGATCGCCTCCGGCAGGTGGTCCTCGAGGCCGTGCTTGTACGGTAGATGGTGTGGGTGTGCCCGCCGCACACCTCCATGAAGGCGTAGCGGCGCCCGGGCTCGCAGAGATCGGCGATGCGCACGGCCAGCGCCCGCGCCGCCTCCGGGTCGCGGAACTCGTCGACGTACTTCACGACGCGCCGCCCCTCACGTGATGTCGGAACCGGCGAGGGCCTCGAGTTCCTCGTCGAAGCCCGGACCGATACTGCGCAGGAAGTCCAAGGTCGCTCGGGCCTCGGCCTCGTCGATCTTGGACAGGGCGAAGCCGACGTGGAGGAGGATCCAGTCGCCCACGCCGAGGCTCTCCTCATCGCGCAGCAGGCCGACGTTCACCCGCCGGCGCACGCCCGCGACGCTGACCAGCGCCAGGTCGGTGTCGTCGTCGGGCATCTCGACGAGCTCCCCCGGGATTCCCAGGCACATGATGTCTCCCTCTCGAGCCGCGTGCGCATCGAGGCCAGACCGACACACTAACGGCTCGGAGCATCTAGTGGTGGTCGCGGTCTCCCGAGCACCGGACCGTGGAGCGCGCCTTCCGGGCTCTTGCCGCCCGCGGACGTGATGGGACACCCTAACGGGGTCGAGGAGGGGCGGACGATGACACAGACTGAGCGGGTCGGGTCCGGGGCCGAGCCCGGCGAGCACCGTCGCCAGTACTTGTCGCCGTGGATGTGGGTCGCGGTGGCGGGCGCTGTCCTGCAGCTGATCGGGCTCGGCTCGGACTTCTACGCCGTGGGCGACGGGAGCGCCGCGGAGCGGAAGGGGGCATCGCTGGGCATCCCGCACACGTCCGATCTCATCTTGATCTCGGCGGTCGTCGCCATCGCGCTCTTCGCGCTTACGGCTGCGGGTCGCAGCCCCGTGCGAGGTCGGGCCACGGGCCTGTGGATCGGCGTCCTCGGGCTGCTCGCCACCCTCCAGCTCGGCTACCGGATGGTCGCGCCGCCGTTCATCGCGAACGCCCAGGGCGACCAGACGCTGGCCAACCTGTTCAGCGGGGACTGCCAGTTCTACTGCTCCCCGGCGGCGGCCGCCGCCGCGAAGACACAGCTACTCACCGGGATCTGGTTCGGCCTCGCCGGTTGCGTGCTTGTGACGGTGGCGGGGTTCGCCCACGCCGTCGCCCGCCGCTCCGCCGACTCTCCGGCCCGCCCGCGGGTGGCCGATGTCCAGGCCGGGCGGAGCCCTTGGCTCGCGCTGGCCGGTGCCGGTGCCCTCGGCGCCTTCCTTCTGGGCTACACGGTCTTCCCCTTCTACACCACCCCGGGGCGGGGCGGTCCGGTCACGTGGAGCGGCTGGCTGCCGACACCCCACACCAGCAGTCTGGTGGGCGTTCTGGCGGTTGTCGTCGTGTGGCTGGTCGTGGCGGCGGTGCGTAATCGTTCGCCACTCGGTCCGGCCGCTCTCGGCGCCACGGTCGCCCTGCTCGGCTTCGTCATCGCCAGCCGGATCCTGCTGCGAATCCTGGCACCCCCCTTCGGCAGCGGTGCGGCGATCGAGCCGCCTGCCTACGTGGCACTGGCCGGCGGGATTCTGGTGATCGTCGCCGGCCTCGTCCTCGCTCGATCAAGAGCCCTCCGGCGCCCGGTACTGGCGGAGCGCACCTAGTGGGAGCAGACTGCAGCGCGTCGCGACGTCGCCCCGCACTCCGGACGTAGGGATCGGTAGGAGGTGCTGATGGTCATCCTCTGGATCGCGAGCGCGGTCGGGCTGCTGGTGATCGCCCCGGTCGTCGTCCTGCTGGCCACCGCAGTCATCCGGCCGGCGCTGGAGTCTGCTCGCTACGCCGACGACATTCTCGAGCACGGAGTCGGTATCACCGTCGCCGTGGAGCCGGTACCCGCCCTGGTCACCACGCGCGAGATCGTCGGCGAGGTCTCCGACAATGCTGTCGCCTACGTGGGCGCCCTCCGACGTCTCGTCTCGTCGTCCTGAGGGAGCACCGTGTCCGCCGCCGCCATCGCCGCCCTCGTCGTCACCGGGGTCCTCGTCGCCGCCCTGGCCTTCTACCTGACCTGGGTCGTGGTCATTCTGCGGCGCCTGACCGACACGCTGGGCAAGGTCGTCTTCGGTGTCGCCTCGATCGCCCACCGCGTCGAGCCCGTCGAGCAGATCGTCGGCGAGATCAACGGTGACCTGGTCGGGGTGGCCGGTGCGCTGGAGGCCCTCGTCGGCGACCTCGCCACCGGACCCCACGCCCGCGCGTCGTGAGCGTCGGACCACGAGCCGTACGGAGGGAGAACGATGAGTCTCGAGTTCCGGTGCCAGGACGTCGGGGTCGCGTGCAGGAACGTCGCTCGCGCCGAGACCGCGGACGAGCTGGTCGCTGCGGTCGGCGCTCACGCGGAGGACGAGCACGGCGTGACGCTCAACGCCACCCTCGTCGACTACGCCCTGACCAAGGTCCGGTCGTCCGAAGCGGCGGCCCGTGGCTGAAGCTCCGGGCCGCCCGGTCGACCCCCTCACCTCGCTCGGTCCGCTGCTCGACCGTCTCGAGGAACTGCTGGCGGACGTGGAGGGCCTCGACGAGGACGTCCGCGACCGGGTGTTCGAACTCCTCGACGGGGTCGACGCCGTCCACCGGCTGGCCATCACGCGGCTCGCGGACGTCCTCGGTCCCGATCTGGAGCCGTTGCGCGACGAGCCGGCCATCCACTGGCTCTTCGAGGCCTACGGCGTGGGCGTGCAGGATTCCGTCGCCGCCGCGGCTGCCCTCGACCAGATCCGTCCCTACCTGCACGAGCACGGCGGCGAGGTCGAGGTGCTCGGCGTCGAGCACGGTGTCGTCCGGGTCCAGCTGACCGGGGCCTGCTCGGGGTGCACGTCGGCCGCGGACACCCTGCGCCACGGCGTGGAGGAGGCGTTGCGGGAGAATCTGCCCGGGTTCGTGTCGATGGACGTGGCGCCCGACAGTGGTGCGGCCCCGCATCCGCCCCCGGGTCCGGTGCTGCTGCAGATCCAGCCGCGTCCGGTGTGAGTCGTGCGCCGCGCGGTGGCTCAGGTCGGCTGCAGGTGCTGCTCCAGCAGCCTGCGCACCTCGGCGACGGCGACGGGCACCGCCGTCGCCGAGCGCTCGGACAGTCCCTGGCCCATCCGCTCGGTGTCGGTCGTCTGGACCCCGACCACGAGCGTCGTCGCGGGGAGCACCCCGAGCCCGTGGGCCATCATGAGCGCCCGGGCGGGCGTCGCCAGGTGCATGTCGGCCAGCTCGTCGCGCTGTCGGTCTGGGGTGAGCGTGGAGACGTCGAGCACCTCGGGGCGCTGCACCACGACCGTGCCCGCCGGCCGGCCGAGGTCGACCGCGTCGATCACGAGCAGCAGTTCGGCCCCGGCCATCAGCTCCTGCACGAGATGGATGCCTCCGATCCCGACCTCCAGGACCCGCACACCCTTCGGGAGCGGCTCGGTGGACAGGCGCGCGGCGACCGCCGGGCCGAAGCCGTCGTCGCCCCGGAGGACGTTGCCGAAGCAGGCCACGATCGCGGTCACGGTGGAAGGGTAGGCGTCGCGGTGCCCTCGGAGCAGGAGGCGCTCGTCGATCGGCTGGGCCGGTACCCGGTGGCCCGATACCCGGTCCAACACGCGACGACGCAGTTCCATCTCGGTGCGGTCCTGCTCCACGCCGGGCACCCGGCGGCCGCACGGGACGCCCTGGCGGTGGCCCGGGAGGTGTTCGACGGCGCGGGCATGCGCCTGGAGCGGGCCAAGGCCGCCACCATGCTCGGCGTGGCCCTGCGGGAGACCGGCCGACTCCCCGAGGCCGCGGAGGCCTTCCGGGAGGCCGCCACCGAGTTCGCGGCCCTGACCCAGCCGGTGGAGGGCGCCGCGGCGAGTTACAACCTGGGCCTGGTGTGCCGCGACCGCGGCGACATCGAAGGCGCCCACGCGGCCTGGACCCGGGCCCGCGCGCTGTTCCTGGACGCGGGCCACCCCGCTCGGGCGGCCGCGGCCGCTCGCGACTACGGCGCCTCCCTGCTGACCTCGGGGGACGTCACCGCGGCGCTTCTCCTGTTGCAGGAAGCGGCGACCCTGGCGGAGCGGGCGGGTGACCTCCCGGGGCTGGGGGCGGCGGCCAATGCGGTTGGGCTCGCGCACCTGGCCGCCGACGATGCCCTCGCTGCGGTCGAGGCGTTCCGCCGCGCCGTCGGGGCCTTCCCACGCACCGTGCATCCCGCCGAGTACGCCATGGCCAAGGCCAACCTGGCCCTGGCGCACGATCGCTGGGACCAGCCCGCACACGCCCGCCTCGCCGCCCGCCAGGCCCTCGCGACACCGGCAGCGGCCCGTCCGGTCCGGTCGCTGGCCCGGGACGTCCTGCGTCGGATGCCCGCGGGGTCACCCGAGGATTTGCTGGTGGTGCTCGACGCGGAAGACCCGCAGCGCCGGCCCGCGGTTCTGCGCGAGGAAGTGGTGCGCCTCGGTGATGTTCCCGCCGCCGAACGGTGCGACGTGATCCGCGTCTTCCTCGACGGCCTCCTGACCCGGCCCGGATCGTCCTACGAGCTCGCGGCGAGCCTGCTCGGCGTTCTGCTCGAGCTGCCCCCGGTGCGGTTCGCGGAGGTGATCGCGGCCGTGGTGCAGGGCACCGGTGACCGAGCCGAGGCCGACGCCGACCGTGTGCGGGCCGTGGTCGGCTCGGCGCTGGCCCGCTTCCCCATCCCGCAGTGGCAGCGGGTGGCCGCGACCCTGAACGAGTCCGCGCGGGCGGCCGGCCAGCCGGCGGTGTGGCGATGAGTGACGACCTCCGTGCGGGGCCCGTGGCGCAGGTGCTGGGGGATCGGGCGGTGCGCGCGTATCCGGCGCTGCTGTCCACGGAGGCCTCCGCCATGGCGTGGGCCCGGGACGCGGCTCCGGACGGCGCCGTGATCGTCGCGGACTACCAGGCGTCGCCCCGCGGCCGTGGTGGGCTGCCGTGGACCGTGGCGCCCGGCCGCGGGCTGGGGTTCTCCGTGGTGCTGCGGCCGGCCCTGGCGCCGGAACGGGAGGGCTGGCCCTACGTCGCGGCGTCGCTGGCCCTCGCCGACGTGATCGGCCCACGAACACGCCTGCGGTGGCCGGACGCCGTGGTCGGAGCCGATCAGGACCGGCCGCTCGCCCAGCTCGGCGTACACGTCGAGCTCGGGCCGGCCCGCACCGAGTGGATCACGATCACCGTCCTCGTCGAGGACGCGACGCCCCCACGCGCCCCATTGCTCGCCCGCCTCGTCCGAGCGATCGAGGAACGCCTCGCCCAACCGGGCCCGACCGTCCTGGCGGTGTACCGCCCGCACTGCACCACCCTCGGTCACCACACCCGCGCCCTGCTGATCCCGATGGGACCCGCCGGTCTCGCCGTGGAGGGTGAGGCCGTGGACGTCCTCGACGACGGGGCGCTCGTGCTGCTCACCGTTCGCGGCAGCCGGGTCGCGGTGTTGCCGCAGAACCTCGGCTTGCTCGGCCCGCCCGCCGAATCGGTGCACCCACCCGAGAGGATTCTCGGGCGGTGGACGCGCTGACGTACGGTCCCGCTACGGGGTCACGGCCTCCTGCGCCTGGAGGCGGTCGAGCTCCTCGATCAGCGTCCACCACAGGGCCCAGTCGCGGTGCTCCATGTTCTCGCTGGTCTCCCCGGCGGTGATGGCGAACCGCAGTTGGTCCCGGTGCGCGAACGCGTGACCCCACCGGCCGTCGCGGTCGAGGCGGTTCAGGTCGTCGAGCAGGTCCCGCACCAGATCCACCGCTGTCGAGCCCTCCAGCCGGTCGTCGCGCACCAGCGGACGCAGCTCCTCGGCGAGCCCGAGCAGCGGCAGGCGGCGCACCTCGGTGCGGACCACGACCAGCGCCTCCTCGAGCCCGGCGGACGCGGCCGGGCTGAGCCCCTCCCCGGACCCGGTGGACTCCGGCTCGACCTCGACCGCCACCGTCCGGTGCGGCAGCACCCCGAAGCCGGTGGCGATCTCCACGAGGAGGTCGACGTGGACGTAGCCGGTGACCGCGTCGCCGACCGCCTCCTGCACCTGCGCGGGCGAGAGGTCCGGCGGGTCGACGCGGCGGCGTTCGACGGTGCCCGCGGGGCGTCCCCGCCGCACCGCGCTGATCAGCACCAGCGCCCGGGGGCACAGGTCCTCGAGGCGTTGCGCGACGGCGACGGCGCCGTAGTGCAGCTCCTCCACGACCACCCCGGGGCCCAGGTCCTCGAGCGATAGGCGCTCGACGGCCAGACGACCCAGGTCGAGGTCGCTCTGGAAGAGCTCGCTGACCCCGCCCACCACGACGGTCACCAGGCCGCCCGGGGGCTCAGTCGGCGCCGCACGAGCAGGTGTTGACCTCGCGCACGACCTCGCCGTCGCCGGTGTGGGCGTGGGTCGTGCACGGCATGCAGGGGTCGAAACTGCGGATGGTGCGCAGCATGTCGATGCTCGTGAAGCGGGCGGGGTCGGACACGTCCTCGATGATCGGGGTGTTCATCACCGCCTCCTCGTACGGGCCGGGCTGCCCCCAGGGGTCGCGCGGCGAGGCGTTGATCGTCGACGGGGTGCAGATCTGGTAGTTGGTGATCTTTCCCTTGTCCATGACGAGGTGGTGGGTCAGCCAGCCGCGGCCCGCGCCCCACCAGCCCACGCTGCGGCGCTCGTCCTGCGGGATCGCCTTCTCCAGCTCGGTCGGGTTCATCGCGGCGACCCGGCGCTCACCCTGCTGGAACAGCTTGTAGGCCTCCAGCAGGCTCTCCAGGGCCACGAGCTGGCTGAACAGATAGTGGTAGGCGCGGCCCCGGTTGCGTTCGAGGGCGTTCCAGCGCTCCGGTGCGTGCCACTCGACCTCGCGCTCGCCGAACTCGCCCTTGGGCACGAGCATCCGCATGCTGGTTCCGGTGGCGGACAGGAAGTCGCTGGCCGGCATCTTCTGGGCCTTCGCCGTCATGAGGAGCCGCGAGTAGCACCCGGCCTCGACGACCTGCCGGTCCCACCGCGGCGACGTCGACCAGGTGTACTTGTCCTTCCAGTCCCGAGCTCCGGGCTTGGGCAGCGTCCGCTTGTTCCACGGGTGATACGGGGAGATCGGATTGCCCAGCATGTCGGTGCCGTACCGGCTGGTCGAGGACTCCTCGTAGTAGGAGTGCTCGACGAACTCCTCCCACCCGATGTTGATGTCGGTGAGCCGGGTGGTGACGAGCTCACCGTTGAGGACCACGCCGGGGGTGGACCACCGCTTCTCGCCCCACGCGTTGCAGTTCTCGTAGGTCGCGTCGTAGGCGTAGGGGTCGTCCCAGTAGCCGGGGTCGATGTGGTTGGTCGGCCGGTAGCCGACGAACTGGTAGCGGTCGTCGGCCTCGTAGAAGAAGGCGGGGATGTCGTCCCAGATCGCCATCATCCGCTGGGCGTAGTCGAAGATCCTGCCCAGCCGGGAGTGGAACTCGTTGAGCGTCTGCAGCGTCAGCGTCGTCGACACCCCGCCCGGCACGACGTTCTCCGGGTGCGGGTACTTCCCGGTCAACAGGACGACCATCTCCCGCGCCAGCCGGGTGAACTCCAGTCCTTCCCGGTAGAGCTTCCCGGTCAGCGGGTTGAGCGCGGTCATCAGTTCGGCCATCGTGGCGAAACCGTGGATGTGCGCGCTCGGGCACTTCCACCCCTCGGCCAGCGGCCACAGCTCCGGGTTGGAGTTCCTGATCACCGACTCGGAGTAGTCCGGACCGGCGAGCAGGTAGAGGTGCAGCGGGTTGTCGTAGCCCATCTCCGCCGCTTCGGTCATGTTCCGGACCACGGTGCCCAGCGGCGGCGGCGCGATCCCCATCGCCGCCTCGATCGCGTAGGCCGCGGCGTGCGCGTGGACCCCGCCGCAGACCCCGCAGGCGCGCGAGGACACGAAGATCGCGTCGCGCGGGTCCCGGCCCATGAGGATGACCTCGTAGCCCCGGAACAGCGTGGCCTGGGCGTGCGAGTCGAGGTAGGCACCCTTGTCCAGGTCAGCCGTCACATGGACCGCGAGCGCCCCGGCGATCCGGGTGACCGGGTCCATGTTCAGGTCCTTGATGTGGCCGTTGCGCGCGACCAGCCGCTCGATCCGCTCGCGGCGCTCGTCCTCGCTCAGCCCGACGTCGGGCTTCGCGTAGGAGACGTCGTAAGGGTTCGGTATGCCGCCCTTCAGCGTCGCGTTCCCGTTCCCGTCGAACTCGACCGGCAGGGTCTTGAAGCACATACGGGGAGCTCCTCGGGTCGTCTCAGACGTGCGTTCGGGGACTACCGCCGCTGGGCGCCTCGTCGCGCTTGGCCCAGACGTCGGCGTCGTGGCGGGCGGTGTCGGTGGAACGGCGCATCCGGTCGTAGAACCGGTGGCCGAGGTCGGACAGGGCCGAGGGCTCGGTCTTCTCCCGGGCGAACCCGCTGGGCGAGGCGCCCTGGCGGTCCCAGCGCACCTCGCGGTTGAGATTGTCGTTGCTGAACTTGCGCAGCGGCCGGATCACGCTGCCCACCATCCGGGAGACGGTGGTCGAGGCCAGCGACCCGGGCGGGCGCTTGTAGAAGGGCGTGAACTTGTCGGGGAAGCCGGGCATCGTGCACCCGATGCAGGCGCCACCGGCGTTCATGCACCCCCCGACGTGGTTGATCGCTCCCCGGGAGGTGATGTTGCAGTTCACCACGGGACCCCAGCAGCCGATCTCCACCAGGCACTCGGGGTCGCCGAACTCCTGGGCGAACTGCCCTTCCTCGTAGTAGGCGCCGCGCGCGCAGTGGCGGTGCACCGTCTCCCCGAACAGCCACGCGGGGCGGCCGAGCTCGTCGAACTCCGGCAGCGGGCCGAAACCCTGCAGGAAGTACAGCACCGCCGCGACCGTCTCGGTGAAGTTGTCCCCGACCGGGGGGCATCCGGGGACGTTGACGACCGGCACACCGAGCACCGAGCGGTAGTCTTTGCCGAGGAAGTCCATCAGGCTGATGGCCCCGGTCGGGTTGCCCTCCGCCGACGGCACGCCGCCCCAGGTGGCGCAGGTCCCGATCGCGACCATCGCCGCTGCGTTCGGCGCGAGCCGGGCGATCCACTCGTCGGCCGAGACCGGACGCAGCTCGCCGTTCGGGCCCCACGGTTCCTCGCCCTGCGCGGACCAGTAGCCGCCGGCCTGGTAGGCCACCACCTCGTCCATGATCGAGCCCTCGAGGACGACGACGTACGGTGCGTCCAACACCCCGAAGACCGCTTCCTCGGCGGGCCGCAGGTAGTGCGCCCCGGACTCCACGTTGAGCACCGGGTGGTGCAGGACGATCCGCGGGACCCCCGGATGGGCGCCGAGCACGAGGCTCTCGACCGAGGGCGCGGTCGCCCCGGTCACCGCGACGCTGCACCCGTCGCAGCTCGCGCCGGCGAACCAGAAGACGTGCACCTTCTCCAGCGGCCCGAAGCGGGTGGGGCTCTCGGACGTCGACACCGGTGCAAGCATGTCCTCGGTCATGGCCCCCGAGGGCATCCCGAAGGCCCCCACCTCCTCCAGATCGTGCCACTCGTGAACCGGTCCGAGGACGTCGAGCAGCTCCTGCGCGGGGGTGCGGGCCACGAGCGGGGGGTTCCTGGTCTGTCGTTCCGCCATGTGCTGCTCCCATACGCCGCTCAGGTGTAGCGTGCCTCACAGTCCAAGCTATCTGGACGCTACACCTAGCGACCCTTCGGTCGTACGGTGCGGAAGAAGTCCCCCCGGGAGGCCCCGTGAACAGCTGGGTTGTCGGTTACCTCGTCGGCGCCGTCGTCGTCGTGATCGTCGTCGTCCTGCTCCTGCTGATGATCGCGGGCGCCCGGCGCACCGCGGAGAAGGCCGAGGCGATCGTGGCCGGGCTGCAGGCCACCCGCGACGGCACGGCGGCCCTCTGGCAGGTCGGCGCCACCGTCTCGACGGCCGAGCGCATCGTGGCGGCCGCGTCGGCGGCTCGTCTGAGCCTGGCTCCCGAAGGCCGGAGATGAGCACCGAGGCCTACTGGTGGATCGCGCTCGGACTCGGGCTCGTCGTCGCGATCGTGGCGGTGGTGCTGCTCGAGCTGTTCCTGCGCCAGATACACCGCATCGAGCGGGGGGCGGGCCTCGTGTGGGAGGCCGGCAAGCAGGTCGCCGCGAACACGGCGTCGACCTGGCTGCTGGACAAGACCGCCGACCGACTGGACCTGCTGACCGAGGAAGCCGGCCGCCACGTGCAGCTCCTGAGCCCGCCCGCGCCGCCGGCACCGGTCACCGTCCACACCGTCGGAAAGGACAACGGCCGATGACCGCGCTGCTCGTGACCCTCACGCTGGTCGAGATCGTGGTGGTGGTCGCGGTGCTCGCCTACTACCTGGCCCGCATCGCCGCGTCGCTGCGCCGCACGTGCGCGCTGCTGGCGAAGGTGTCCTTCGGCGTCCGCGCGATCGAGACGCAGTGCTCGGCGATCGGGCCCGCGGTGCTGAAGATCAACGACCGGCTCGTGGGCATCGCTGCGGGGCTGGCCGACCTGGCGGTGCTGGCCGACGCCCGCCGCGACGACGCGGTTGCCGCCGCGGGCACCCCTCGCCCGTCCTAGGAGTCCCAACGCGTCGCGGGGGATCTGCGGGTCGGTGGTGGACATGGCCGACTCCCTCGCGACGTCAGACGCTCACTGCGCGACCGCCCGCCGGTCCGACAGGTCCATCCGGAGGCAGACCGTCCCGGTCACCTCCGGCCAGGAACCGGCCCAGCTCCTCGATCGCGGCGACCGCAGGCCCGCCCGGGGCGGCGTCGAGCAGCGGCCGGGCCGCGAGGTCCGCGGCGACCACCTCCTCGCTCCAGGGCACGACCGCCCAGCAGGGCAGCTCGTGACGCGCGCAGAACTCGAGGACGGCGTCGGCCTCGTCCTCCGACCGGACCTTGTTGGCGACGACGGCCACCCGGGCGATCGGCAGCTCGGCGGCCAGGGCGGCGAGCCGACGGACCGTCTCCAGCGAGCGGAAGTAGGGCTCGGTGACCAGCAGCAGGACATCGGCGTGGCGCACCGTGCCGCGGCTGAGGTGCTCGGGGGAGGCCTCCATGTCGATGATCGTCACGGTCCCCTCCCCCGCGCCGAGGTCGGCGAGCACGGCGCTGACGGTCGCGTGTGCCGAACAGAGGCAGCCCTCGTCCGCGTGTGCCGGAGCTCCCATGCCCACCAGGCGGACCCCGTCCGGCCCGGGCACGGCGTGCGCGGCCAGCACCTCCTCGATCGGTGCCGTCAGAGCGGCGCCGGACAGGCGCCGGGATACCAGCGACACCGGCACCGGGCCGCTGGCTCCGCTGCGCAGCCCGAGCGCGGCGGCGAGGTTGGGGTTGGAGTCCGCGTCGATGGCCACCACCTGCGCCCCCGCTCGGGCCCGCGCCCGGGCCAGGGTCGCCGAGATGGTGGTCTTGCCTGCTCCGCCCTTGCCCGCGAGTGCGATCCTCATAGCCGGATCATTGTGCTTACGGAGCACCGCGGCCACGGGTGGCCCGTACGGAAGGAGAGTTCGCCATGAAGCTGGGTGTCGTCGGCAAGGGAGGGGTGGGCAAGACCACCACCGCCGCGCTCCTCGCCACGGCGTTCGCGCGGCGCGGTCGCCGCGTGGTCGCGGTGGACACCGACTCGAACCCCAACCTCGGGGTCTCGCTCGGGCTGAGCCTGGCCGACACGGAGGCGATACCGGTCCTGCCCCGCTCGCTGATCGTCGGCTCGGCGGGCGACGTGACCGCGAGCGAGCTTATCGACGACTACGGCACCCGCACCCCGGACGGCATCAGCCTGCTCTCCGCGCTGCGGGTCACCCAGGCCGGCGCCGGATGCACCTGCTCGGGGCACGCCACCGTGCGGAGCCTCCTGGGCGACGTGCTGGCCGAGCAGGCCGACGTCACGCTGGTCGACATGGAGGCCGGGCTGGAACACCTCAGCCGTTCCGGGGGCACCCTGGCCTACGCCGACGTGCTGCTCGTGGTGATGGAACCGAGCCGCAAGTCCGTGATCACCGCCGCTCGCACCCTGACCCTGGCCGACGAGCTGGGGATCCCCCGGACCTGCGGGCTCGGCAACAAAGCCCGGCTCCCCGAGGACGCCGAATTCTTCACCGAGCTGTGTGCGCACTACGGCGTCCCGCTGATCGGCGTCCTCCCCCACGACGCGGGCGTGGCGGGGGCCGATCGGGCCGGGACCAGCCCGTCGGCGGGGCTGGGCGAGGCCACCGGCCGCGAGCTGGAGCGGGTGGTGACGGCGCTCGACGAGCTGGTGGGCGCGGACGCGGCTACGGCGCCGGCCTGACCGGGTCGCCCCCGGGCCGTCAGCGACGTGCCCTGACCACCAGGCTCTCGGCCATGGCGGCGAGGGCGCGCACGGCCGGTGCGTCCGGGGCGACGTCCAGCGGAGCGAGGCCGCGGCGGTCGGCGGCGAGGATCTCGTCGTCCTGGGGCACCACGACGATCTCGGCGTCGCCGAGGGCCGCGACGAGGGCGGCGCGGTCCGCGTCGTCGCACACCCGGCTGGCCACGACGACCAGGTGGCCCAGCGACTTCTCCCGCACCAGCCGGGCCGCCCGTACCCCCACCTCGATGGACTTCGCGGTGGGCTCGACCACCAGCAGGACGGCGTCGAGCTGATCGTCGGCCAGCCGGGTGAGGGTGCCGATGCCTGCCTCGAGGTCGGCGATCACATGGGTGTCGCCGAAGTCGACCGAGCTGAGCAACTGCTCAGGCGAGAGCCCGCATCAAGGACAGCCCGGCTCCGGGTTCTGGATGGCAGTCACCACCGCCAGGCGCACCCCGTCGGGGGCGTCGGCGCCGAACCGGGAGACGAGCTGGTCCCATCCGGGGGCGTGCTCCTCCTCGCCGTCGTCGAGGGCCTGCCGCATCCCGAGGAGTCGCTCGGTCTCGTCCTCGCCGAGGCCGAGGGAGATGCCGAGGTTCGGGTTCGAGTCGCAGTCCAGCGCGACGGTCGGTGCCCCGGACCGCGCGAGCACCCTGGCGACCACCGCCGCGGTGGTGGTCTTGCCGGACCCGCCCTTGCCGACCACTGCCACCTTCATGTGCCACCCCCGGTCACGAGCATTCTCCGGCACCGTACCGGCCGGCCACGAGTTCACGTTCGGAGACCAGGCGGCGGGCGAGCGACGTTACCACCGCGACCATGGGCGACCCGGGCTCGTGATCCAGCACGGACGTGCCCCGCCGCTCGGCCTCGACCAGCGCCGGATCCTCCGGCAGCGCGGCGAGCACCTCGAGCCCGGTGCGGGAACCGACCCGCTCGGCGTCGCCGAGCTCGCGCACCTTGTTGGCCACCGCCGCGATCCGCGGGGCCGGCGTGCCGCTGCGGGCGAGCCGGGCCAGCCGGCGTCCGGAGAGCAGCCCCTTGGCGCTCGGCTCGGTGACCACGAGAACGGTGCTCGCGTAGCCCACCCACCCCGCGAACGGCTGCCGTGTCCCGCCCGGTAGGTCACCGACGACCGTCCAGCCCAGCCGGGGCAGCTCGTCGAGGATGCCCCGGAACGCGAACTGGGAGCGCACGTACGGCGCGACGTGCCCGTGCAGCTTGCCGAACTGCAGGAACCGCACCCCGTCGGGGCCGGGCGTGGCGTAGCGCTCGATCGCCTCCGCCGCCGTCAGCCCCGGGCGCAGGCGGTACCGCGGACCGGGCTGCCCGGACTGCTTCTCCTCGACGGCGTCGTCGGGGATCGGGTCCTCGAGCACCCCGAGGCCCAGGGAGAGCGACAGGCCGGGCATCGGATCGGAGTCCACGGCCAGCACGGGCTCGCCCAGCCGCGCCAGCACGCGGGCCAGGACGCCGGCCACGGAGGACTTGCCGGCCCCGCCCTTGCCCACGAGCGCGATCCTCATGGTGTGGCGCCCACCCTTCCCCGCCGACGGCGCCGGCGCCGCACGAGCTCCACCGCGGACTATAGCGACCGGCCCCGACCGCCCCGGCGCCCGCGGTCGACGTGGTAGGACAGAGCTCGGTTCCGTGTCGCCCACGGGACGGACCCGGCGAGGGCGGAGGACACGATGACCAGGCTCGCTCTTTGCGGCGGGACCTACTCCAACCCCTACGCGCTGCGGGCCTTCGTCGCCGACGCGCGGGCCCGGGGCGCCGAGCGGCTGGTCTGCCTCGGCGACTTCGGGGCCTACGGCGCCGAGCCGGAGGCCATCTGGCCGCTGCTGCGCGAGCAGGATGTCGAGTGCATCGCCGGGAACTACGAGGTCGCGATCGGGTCCGGGCAGGCCGACTGCGGCTGCGGTTACGCGGACGACGCCGACAACGCGTTCGCTCAGATCGCTTACGACTACACCTTCCAGAACACCTCCCCGGGGTTCGCTGCGTGGATGCGCACGCTGTCCACCGAGCGGCGCGAGCTGGTCGGCGGGGTCGACCTCCACCTGGTGCACGGCTCCCCGCTGGCGCTCAACGACTTCTGGTGGGACTCCCTCGACGAGGACGCCCACCGGCTGCGGGTGGATGCCTCGGGCGCCGACGTCGTGTGCTGCACCCACTCCGGGCTGCCCTGGACCCGGCGGATCGGCCGCTCGGGCGGCGACGAGACCCTCGTGGTCAACGTCGGCGTGCTGGGACGTCCGGCCAACGACGGCGGCAGCCACGTCTGGTACGCCCTGCTCGACGTCGCCGACGGCGAGGCGCACGCCGAGCTCGTGACCCTGGACTACGACTGGCCCGCGCAGGCGGCGTCGATCCGGGCCGCCGGACTGCCCGAGGCCTTCGCGCAGACCGTCGAGACGGGGTGGTGGGAGACCTGCCTGGAGATCGTCCCGCCTGCCGAGCGCTCGCGGGGGCGGTTCCAGCTCTACAAGTCGGCCATGCCCGACTTCGACGGCGCCGGCTCGTTGTGGGGGGCGCCTCTTCCGGTGCCCGAGGACGGCCGTCCGGTGATGCCGCTGTTCGGTTCGGCGTTGTTCCCCGCTCGGCTGTGGGTGTACACGAACTTCCACTGCAATCTCGCCTGCGACTACTGCTCGGTGGCGTCCTCGCCACGGGCCCGGCCCCGGCGGCTCGGGCGCGAGCGGTTCAGCACCCTGGTCGACGAGGCCGTCGAGCAGGGCTTCACCGAGCTCTACGTCACCGGCGGCGAGCCGTTCCTCGAGCCCGACCTCGTCGACATGCTCCTGGACGCCACCGAGCGCATCGACGTGGTCTGCCTGACCAACGCGATGCTCTATCGCGGACCGCGCCGCGCACAGCTCGAGCGCCTGGCCGGCCGCGAGCGCCTCGTCCTGCAAACCTCGCTAGACGGGGCCGAGCCCGCGACCCACGACCTGTTGCGCGGGGCGGGCTCGTGGACGCGGGCGATGGAGGGCCTCGACCTCGCGGTGTCGCTCGGCCTTCCGGTGCGGGTGGGCATGACCGAGACCGAGCACAACGCCGGCCAGGCCGGCCCGTTGCGCGAGCTGCTCGCCGACCACGGGGTCGGGCCGGAGCGGGTCGCGGTGCGGCCGCTGGTCGCCCGCGGCCACTCCTCCCGCGGCATCATTATCGGTGCGGACGACACCGTGCCCGAGCTGACGGTGACCACCGACGGCTGGCACTGGCATCCCGCCGGCGCCGACATCGCCACCTCACCGGACATGCACCTGGGCGGACCGGACGTGACGATGGCCGAGGCCAAGCGCCGCGTCGTCGAGCGGTTCCTGGAGTTCCGCCAGCGCGACGGGTCGCTCCCGTTGATCTATCAATGTGCCGTGTAGGGAGGAGACTCGTGCCGCGATCTCGGATGGCGATCCTGGGGGCCGGGCCCATCGGGCTCGACGCCGCTCTGGCCGGGGTGGACGCCGGATGGGAGGTCACCGTGTACGAGGCGGCGCCGACGGTGGCGGCAAACGTGCGGGCGTGGGGCCACGTGCGGTTGTTCACGCCGTGGTCGATGAACGTCTCCGACCGAATGCGCGACCATCTCGCTCGCGCCGCGCTCGACGTGCCGGTCGGCGACGCCCCGACCGGCCACGAGTTCGCCGACCGTGTGCTCGACCCGGTGGCGGCGGCGCTCGGCGAGGCCGTGCGCACCGGGGTCCGCGTCCTGGGCGTGACCCGCGCGGGCTTGCTCAAGCACGAGGCCATCGGAGTACCCGCCCGCGCCGACGGGCCCTTCCGGTTGCTGCTGACCGACGGCGACGAGGAGTGGAGCGAGAACGCCGACCTCGTCATCGACACGACCGGGAGCTACGGGGCCGCGAACCCGCTCGGCGACGGCGGGCTTCCCGCGGCCGGCGAGGCGCGCCACGCGGACCGGATCACCCGGACCATCCCCGACCTCGTGCGGGACGGCTCCTGGGCCGGTCGCACCACCCTGCTCGTCGGCGCCGGGAAGTCCGCGCAGACCGCCGCCCGCGACCTCGCTGGGCAGGTCAGCCGGGCCCCCGGTACCCGCGTGATCTGGGCGGTCCGCGACCCGGATCCCGACTGGGGTGCGATCCCCGGAGACACGCTGCCCGACCGCCAGGCCCTCGTGGACACCGCCACCGCGCTGCACGCCGGCGCCGTCGACGGCGTCGAGGTCCGCACCGGGGTCGTCGTCGACGCCCTGCGCGCGGGATCCGGCTCGCTCGTGGCGACCCTGCGCGACGGCCACGGACGCGCCGAGGAGGTGCGTGCCGACCGCGTCCTGGGACTCACCGGGTTCTTCGGCGACACCGGGCTCTATCGGCGGCTGCAGGTGCACGAGTGCTACGCCACGGGTGCGCCGATGAACCTCTCCGCCGCCCTGCTCGCCGCGGCCGGGGAGGGGCCGGCCGACTGCCTCGCCCAGCCCGCGCAGGGGGTCGACGTCCTCCGGTCACCCGAGCCCGACTTCTTCGTGCTGGGCATGAAGTCCTACGGGAGCAACAGCGCATTCCTGCTGCGCATCGGCTACGCCCAGGTGGACGAGGTCGTCGGCGCCTACCGCGCAGCGATCGCGTCGTGACCCACCTGGTGACCGAACCCTTCGCCGCCCGCGTGGGTCCCGCCCGTCGGCTCCATCCGGAGCACTGATCCTCCGGGCGTGCCCGGAGCAGCAGGGAGGAACGTGGCGGTCACCGTGTCGATCATCGTGCCGGTGCTCGACGAGGAGGACCTCGTGGTCGGGCTGCTCGAGCACCTGCGCGCCAGCTTCGGGTCCTGCGAGATCGTCGTCGCTGACGGCGGCAGCCGCGACCGCACCGTCGAGCGTGCCCGCGACCTCGCCAGCATCGTGACCGCCCCGCCCGGCCGCGGTCCCCAGGCCGGCGCGGGGGCGGCCGCCGCGGCCGGGGACGTGCTGTGGTTCGTCCACGTCGACACCCGGCTCGCACCGGGGGCCCTGGACGAGCTGCGGGCGGCCCTCGCCGACCCGGACGTGGTCGGGGGCGGCTTCCGCATCCGATTCGACGGGCCGGGCGCGGCCCTGCGCTGGCTGGAGTGGACGTCGAACCTGCGGGCGCGGTATCTGCACTGGGTGTTCGGGGACCAGGCGATGTTCGTGCGCCGCGAGCACTTCGCCGCGGCGGGCGGTTTCGGCGATCTCGTGCTCATGGAGGACCTGGAGCTCTCGCGGCGCCTGAACCGGCACGGCCGTCTGGTCCTGCTGCCCGGACCGAGCGCCGCGTCCGCGCGCCGGTTCGTCGAGACGGGGACGGTGCGGATGATCGTGCTCATGCAGTGGTGCAAGCTCCTGTACTTCCTCGGCGTCGCACCGGAGGAGATCCGTCGCCGGTACACCGCGGTCCGGTCCCGGCGGCGACGGCGGCCGGTCGGCGACACCCGGTGAGCGAGCCGGAGGACCGGATGACGTCGGCCGCGATCGGTGTCCTGCGCTCCCCGTGGCCCCGCTTCGTCCTGTTCGCCTGCCTCCTCGCCGCGGCGGCCCTCCTGGCCCTGTCGCGGGGGACGGCCCTGGTGGCGGACACCCGCGCCTGGGTGGCAGGTCTGGGCCGCTCGGCATCGCCGCGTTCGTGGTCGCCTACGCGGCGGCGACGACAGCCCTCCTGCCGGTCTCCCTCTTGTCCGCCGTGGCCGGCGTGCTGTTCGGTCCGGTACTCGGGACCGCGGTGGTGTGGCTCGGGGCGATGGCCGGCGCCGGCGCGTCGTTCGCCCTCGGGCGGGTGCTGTCCCGGCCCGCGGTCGAGGCACTCGCCGGCGAGCGCCTCGACCGGCTCGACCGCTTCCTGGCCCGCCGGGGCTTCCTCGCGGTCCTCGTGGTGCGCCTGATCCCGCTGTTCGGTTTCGTGCTCGTCAACTACGGCGCCGCCGCCACGGCCGTGACCGCACGCCAGTACCTCGCGGGCACGGCACTGGGCATCGTGCCCGGGGTGGTCGCGCTGGTGACGTTGGGCGGGACCGCCGACGACCCCACGAGCCCGGCCTTCCTCGCCGCGGCGGGTGGGTTCTTGCTGCTCGCGGTGGGCGGGGGGCTCGTCGCCCGGCGACTCACCCGACACCGCTGAGCCCAGCGGGGCGTCACCACCCGCGGCGCAGGACCACGCCCAGCCGCGCCAGCCGTCGGGGCACCGGGCGGCTCAGTGTCGCGCCGACCTCGGCGAGCGCCGCGTTCCACGGCCCGTCGCCCCACCCAGGATAGGGATGGGTCACGGGCGCGAGGTCGCGCAGGCGCCCGCCGCGGGCCACGAGGGCGGTCAGCTCGGAGAGCATCTCGCCCGCCCGCGGCGCCACCACCGTCGCGCCGAGCACCCGCCCGCGACGGTCGAGCACGACGCGGGTCATGCCGGCGGTGTGGTCCTCGACCACGGCCCGGTCGAGGTGGGAGTGATCGAGAACCCGCACGCGCACGCCATCACCCCGGCGCGCCCACGCGCCCGCCTCGGCGACCCCCACGCGGGCGACCTCGGGGTCGGTGAAGGTCACCCACGGCATGGCGTGGTGGTCGACCCGGCGCACTGGCGCGAGCACGGCGTTGGTGGCCGCCACGCTGCCGTGCACTCCGGCGACGTGGGTGAACGGGAGCAGTCCGGTCACGTCGCCGGCGGCGTACACGGCCGGGTTGTCGGTACGCAGCCGGTCGTCCACCCGCACGTGACCGCGCCCGCCCGTGCCGGCACCCACCGAGTCCAGCCGCAAGCCGGCGGTACCAGGCCGGCGTCCGGTGGCGACGAGGACACGCGCGGCGGCGACGGACGTCCCGCCGTCCACCTCGACGTCCACGCCCTCCCGGGTGCGACGCACCGCGCACGCCGCGGCGCCGGTCCGCACGTCGACACCCTCGCGGCGCAGCGCGGCCGCCAGGAGCGCCGACGCCTCGGGCTCCTCCCCGGGCAGGATCCCCGCCGCGCTCTCGACGAGGGTCACTGCCGTGCCGAGCCGGGCGAAGGCCTGCCCGAGCTCGCAGCCGACGGGTCCGGCCCCGAGGACGACCAGCGACCGCGGCCGCGCTGTGAGATCCCAGATGGAGTCGGAGGTGAGGGGGTCGGCGTCCGCGGAGACCCGGCACGTCGGGCAGGGCCGGTGCGGACCCGGTGGCCACCACCGCACGGCGGAACGCCGTCGCCGCACCGTTCACCTCGGCCCGGCCGGCGCCGGTGAACGCCGCACTTCCTCGCCGTACCGCGACACCGTCGGCGGCCAGCGCCCCCACGGAGTCCACCGGGGCGATCCGGTCGCGGGCGCGGTGGACGTGGGCCATGACCGCGGCGAAGTCGATCTCGGGCTCGCGCGCGTGCACGCCGAAACGAGCGCCGTCGCGGACGGTCTGCGCGTGGGCGGCGGCGGCCAGGAGGGCCTTGCTCGGGACGCACCCCGTCCACAGGCAGTCGCCGCCGGGACGGTCGCGCTCGACGAGCACCACCCGCGCGCCCAGACGAGCCGCGGTACGAGCCGCAACCAGACCGGCGGGACCCGCCCCCACGACAAGCAGGTCGACGGTGCGCACAAGTCTGCTCCCGGTGGGCGCCTCCCTCGTCATACTCGACCACGTGCCCCGACGTGACGAACGACCGGTCGACCTCACCGGCATCGTGCTGCCCGACTCCCGTACCGGCGAGCCGGTCGATCTCGGCGCGCTGGTCGGGACCTACGTCCTGACCGCGATCCGGCACCGCTTCTGACTGCCCTGCCAGCAGCACCTGGTCCAGGTGCAGGACGCCGCGGGGGAGCAGGGTCCGTCGGTGATCGCCGTCGGGTTCAGCCCGCCGGAGGCGCTGGCGGCCGTCGCCGTCCACGTGGGGTGGGAGGGCCGGTTCCTCGCCGACACCGAGCGCCGGCTCTACTCGGTGCTGGGACTCGACCGGGTTCCCTGGTGGCGCGTGTACTCACCCGGGACGCTCGCGATCTACGCCCGGGCCCGCGCGCAGGGCCACCAGGGACAGACCCCGGTCGAGGATACCCGCCAGCTCGGGGGGGACGCCGTCCTGCGCAACGGCACGGTGGTCCTGCGCTGGAACCCCCGCCGCCCGGACGACCGGGTCCCGGCCCGCGACGTCGTCGACGCCGCCCGGGCGGTGGCCGCCGCGGGCCGACCCGACTCCGGGTAGGGGGATGGCCTCGACGAACGTCCAGGCCGGGACAGCGGCCTCGGCGGCGGAGCCGGGGCGCGCGCCTCGAGTCGGGCGCGGACCTCGGCCTCGGCCGCGGCAACGTGGCCGGGGTGACCGGGGCGGTGTCGGCGTCGCGGTCCTCGCCGACGAACTCGGCCAGCGCGAAGCCCCAGCAGGATCGTCACCCCAGCGATGAAGCCTCCACCCGCACCCTCGGTCGGGCCGTGAGATGCAGCGCGCGTTGGGAGCGGCCCGGGTCGCCGTGCGCTACGAGACCGCCCCGGTCGGTGACCTCGACGGTCTCACCGGCCCTGACCAACGCCAGGTACCGCGACGCGTGCTGAGGACCGGCGTCGCCGAAGCCGGGACCCCACGATCACCGACGTCGGCGACGCGCTGGCCCCGCGCTGGTTCCGGGCCCACCGTCTGCGGCACCTGCAGGCCCAGCTGGACCGGTTCGTCGGCGAGTTCCTCGCCACCGGCTGTGCCGTCAGCGCGGTCTACAGCCTCGACGGAGACCCGGCTGCATGGTCGCTGGTGACCCCCACCTGCCCAGCCCCGTCCGAGCGCCCCACGGGGGACACGGTCCGGTCCGGCGATGCCGGCCGCGGGCGATCTCGGCGTCGGGACGGGGATCGCCCACCACGTCCGGCCCGGGCGCGCTGACCGGCACACCGGCCGCAGCACCCGTGCGCGGCACCCACGACGTCAGCAGGGCGGCGACGTCGGACCGGGGCCCTGCCGAGGTGCCGGCCGGGACCGTAGGACAGCCGGCGACGGGTCCCGGTGGTCGCCGTGCTCGGCGTCGTTGATCTCGGCGAGGTCGTCGAGATCGTCTCAGGCGGGCGACAGAGCGACGACCGGGGCGTCGACGTGGCGACCCCAGGCCTGGGCTCGTGTTCATCGGCGACGTCGTCCTCATGTCCAAGACGATCGTCGCTCAACACCGGGCCCGGCTAGTGTCGGCGGCTGTGGTGGGTGCCAGCGGCGGCTGGGTCGGGCCGCCGTCGGTGTTGGCCGAGCTGGGCGCCGCCGCGCGGGGCCGGCCGTGTTGCCGGCGGGCGGAGGCCGCGGCGTTGGTCCAGTTCTCCGGCGGGCCGCGGATCGAGGGGCCCCGGTTGCGGGTGACGGCGGGTTCCTCGACGGCCGGCGCGCGTCTGGCCGTGCGGCTGCGCGAGCTCTCGGGCGCGCCGCCGGTGTCGGTGCGCCGGGCCCGAGCGTGGTGGCCGCGCTGGGGCTGCTCGACACCCGGGGGCGTCTGCTGCCGGGGTTGCCGCCGGCGGTGGTCCAAGGTCGGGACTGCGACGCGGCGGCGGGGTGGCGGGCCGCGGTGCTCACCGCCGGTCGGTTGATCCGATCGGGGCGCATCCCGGCGTTGGTGGTGGCCTGCCCCGGCCGGCGCTGGGTCTGGCGCTGGCCGGGGCCGCCCGCCGTCTCGGGGCCGCGCCGGGCACCACCACTGCCACCCTGATGGGCGAGAACGCGGACGGCGGCGAGGTGCTGGTCACCGTGGCCGGCGCCGAACCGTTGGCGGCGCTGCTGGCCCGGATCGGCGCGCCGGCCGCCGCGGCCGACCTGGCCGCCGCCGGGCAGCGGCAGCCGCGCGCAGCCTCGCCCGCCGCGTTCACCGGGGCCAACGCCGAGCGGGCCGCGGCGTTCGCGGGCCGGGCCACTGCTCAGGCCCGCGCCGACCTCGCGGTTCTCGGCGAGCGCGCGGATGGCGACCCAGATGATGCGGTGGACACGATCGCCGTAGACACGGAGGCCCTGCGCGCGTCGGCGGGGCCGGGCTACGTGGGGGAGTGGGCGCTGTTCTGCGACTACACCGCGGCCACCGACCAGCCCGCCCTACCGACCACCGTGCCCGCGCTGACCGGGTTCCTCGCCGCGTTACCGGCCCGACC